>Ga0197143_1000582_pt1 | contig 38067 bp, 38 predicted proteins | sample GBS70_MetaG_FD_148603 | JGI IMG/M metagenome (GOLD analysis project Ga0197143, IMG submission 148603) | Sediment microbial communities from Great Boiling Springs, Gerlach, Nevada, United States - GBS 70_MetaG | ecosystem: Environmental > Aquatic > Thermal springs > Hot (42-90C) > Sediment... | reverse complement strand
AAAATAAGGCTACAGGCCACAGGCTATAGGCTGTAGGAGATTAGAAGGAATCCTGACGCCTAAATAGAGCAGTAGAGCAGCAGAACAGCAGCGCAGCAGTTTTTTAATATGGAAATTTTTCCTTAATTATCCTACTGCACTTCTGTACTGCTCTGAAATGACCTCTGACCTCTGATTTCTGACCTCTGATGTCTGATTTCTGACGCCTAATATAGCCTGAAGCCTATGAAGAGGCCTTCTTTAATCCATGTTATAATTAATCTATGGGTTCCATTCGACTCCTGCCTGAACATATAAGGAATGTTATAGCTGCTGGTGAAGTGATAGAGAGGCCAGCCTCTGTTGTAAAGGAGCTCATTGAAAACTCCATTGATGCCTGTGCAGAAAATATAAGGATAGATGTCCTTTTTGGTGGTAAAAAGCTGATTAAGGTTTCTGATGATGGCTGTGGCATGGACAGAGAGGATGCCCTTCTTTCTATACAGAGATTTGCTACCAGCAAGATATCAAAGATAGAAGACCTCTTCAGACTCCACACCCTCGGTTTTAGAGGTGAGGCCCTTGCCTCTATTGCCTCTGTTTCAAAACTTACTATAGAGACGGGTACGGATTCTTCAAAGCCAGCCACCTTAGTAGAGATTAAAGGAGGTAATACACCAGAGGTCAGAGATGCCCCACCCCTTAAAGGCACAATTATTACAGTTCGAGACCTTTTTTTTAATACACCAGCACGAAGGAAATTTCTTAAGGCAAATTCCACAGAACTTAATCACATAATTGAGGTACTCACCTTTGAGGCACTGGCAGATTTTAAAAGGGGATATAAACTTTATGCTGATGGCTCAGAGCTTCTTTTTTTACCTCAGGTTTACGAACCAAGAGAGAGGATAGCCCAGCTCTTTGGAAGAGAGACCCTTGAACATATGATAGAGTTTGAGGATGAAACAGATGATCTAAAGATACACGGATTTATATCGAAACCTCCTGAGATAAGGTCAAGAAAGACAGGGCAGTATATATTCATAAATGGAAGACCGGTAAAGGATTATCTCATATCAAAGGCTGTTTATGATGGTCTTTCAGATATTTTACCTAAGGACAGGCATCCCCTATTTGTGATTTATTTATCAATGCCTCCATCAAAGGTAGATTTTAATGTCCATCCGACAAAAAGGGAGGTTAGATTCAGTGAGGCTGGCCAGGTCTATGAGTTTGTTAGGGAATCGGTCCTCCGGACATTCAAGGTGGAACAGAGGATAGAAATCGGGATTCCATCATCCACGCCAGGTGATATATTATCTAATACTATGCAACCCTCAGGCTCACAGATTTCTCTTTCTGGAGAGACAAAGGTGAATTCACCCCTCGTACTTTCGCCACCGACTATCTCAGAGCTCAAGCTCTTTGAGGGTTACGCATCCTATGGAGAGCATAAATCATTTATCCCCTTTGGAGATGTCTTTGTAGCAGTTCGAGATGAGAAGGGTCTTATTATTATGGACAAGCACGCTGCCCATGAAAGGGTGCTTTATGAAAGATTCCTTAGAGGTCAAATCAGGACTAAAAGACTCATTTTTCCCTTCCAGGTGGAACTCAGACCCCTTTATCACAGGCTTCTCCTTCAATCAGAGTCCCTCCTCAAAGAGCTTGGCTTCGAGATAGAAGAGTTTGGTTCTAACAACCTTCTAATAAGGTCAATCCCTGAGATTTACAGTGATGCTTCTATTAGAGCTCTCCTCGAGGATATAGCTGAGACTCTCAAGGACTTTAAGGAGGGGATAGGTAGCGAACCTCTTTATGATCAAAAGAGGCATCTGGCAGCTACCCTTGCCTGCCATAAATCAATAAGGGCAAATGAGAGCATAACCTCTATGGAGATAGAGGCCCTTTTAAGGGATCTCTTTAATACCTCGGACCCTTATCACTGTCCTCACGGAAGGCCCACCATGATAAAGATAACTTTAGAAGAGCTCTATAAGAGATTCGGGAGGGAATAATTGCATTCAAAGGTAATGACAGCCAGTATCTTTGGAATTGATGCCCACCCCGTTGAGGTGGAGGTCGATATAACCTCACGAGGATTACCCCATTTTTCAATTGTTGGGCTGCCTGACACAGCTGTTAAGGAATCTAAGGACAGGATAAGAGCAGCTCTTAAAAATATAGGCTTTGCCCTGCCATTAAAACAGATTACAGTTAATCTTGCTCCAGCAGACCTTAAAAAAGAGGGTTCTTCCTTTGACCTTCCCATTGCAATCGGCATACTCATTGCAGAAGGCATTATCCCTCCTGATGCGGTTAACCATTATCTTATAGCTGGAGAGCTCGCCCTTGATGGAAGAATAAAACCTGTTAAGGGTGCCCTTCCAATGGCAATAAAGGTAAAAGAGCTCGGTTTGAAGGGCCTCATAATCCCTGAAGAGAATGTAGCAGAGGCAGCTGTTGTGAAGGATCTTAATGTCTTTGGTACAGGAAGCCTTACAGATGTGATTCTTCATTTAAGGAAAGAAAAGGAACTTTCACCCTTCAATATAGATATCAATGAGATAATGAAAAATTCCTCAAGGTATGAAGATGACTTTTCAGATGTAAAAGGTCAGGAGCATGCAAAGAGGGCTCTTGAGATAAGTGCCTCGGGTGGTCACAATGTCTTGATGATAGGGCCACCAGGTGCTGGCAAGACGATGCTTGCCAGAAGACTTCCAACCATAATGCCTGATATGACCTTTGAGGAGGCCCTTGAGACAACAAGGATATATTCTGTGGCAGGTCTTTTAAGGAATCAGGCATTGATAAACATAAGACCCTTCAGATCACCTCACCACACCATATCAGATATTGCCCTTATAGGTGGTGGTCAGATACCAAAACCTGGAGAAGTGAGCCTTGCCCATAATGGGGTTCTGTTTCTTGATGAGCTGCCAGAATTTAAAAGGAATGTCCTTGAGGTCTTAAGACAGCCCCTTGAAAATGGAGAGGTTACAGTATCAAGGGCAGTAGCCTCTCTAACCTTTCCAGCAAGATTCATCCTTGTTTCAGCGATGAATCCCTGTCCCTGCGGATACTTTGGAGACTCGAGGCATCAATGCACTTGCACCCCTGGGATGATTCGGAGATACAGGTCAAAGGTCTCAGGTCCACTCCTTGACAGGATAGATATCCAGATAGAGGTACCAGCTGTTCCTTATAAGGAGCTTTCAATGGAGTATTCAGGTGAAAGGTCAGAGGTCATAAAACAACGGGTTATGGAGGCTCGTGATAGGCAGCTCTACAGGTTTAAGGAAGAAGGCATATTCTCAAACGGCCAGATGAAGTCGAGGCATATCAAAAAGTATTGCAGGCTCGATAATGAAGCCCATTCACTTCTTGATAAGGCCATCCAGAAATTCAGCCTTTCAGCCCGTACCTATACAAGAATCTTGAAGGTCTCAAGAACCATAGCTGACATGGAAGGTTCAGAGAAGATATTGCCTCATCACATAGCTGAGGCAATTCAGTACAGGATGCTCGACAGGGTTGTTGTATAATAATAAGCAGGCTGCAGGCAAATTAGGCTACAGACTGAAGGCTGAAGTTTCCATTAAGAAATTATTTTTCTTCAGCCTATCTTCAGACTGTTGTCTGCTATTCTTTTACATCTGTCAAGAAGGAGGAGCATATTATGGACATAAGGCAATTCGTTTTTGAGAAGGCCATTAAGGCAAAGGAGGCTTCAAGGAGGCTTGCAGGTATCTCTACAGAAAAGAAGAATGCCTGCCTTGTAAGGATTGCCAATCTTCTTAAAGAGGAGACAGATAGGCTTCTTGAAGATAATAAAAAGGATGTAGATGCTGCAAGGCAGAAAGGCCTTTCACCTGCCCTCATCGACAGACTTTTGCTTAACGAAAAGAGGATTAATGAAATGTGTGCTGGATTATTAGATGTTGCCCAGCTCCCAGACCCTGTTTATGAGATCACAAAGATGTGGCGCAGGCCCAACGGGATGCTTGTTGGAAGGATGAGAACACCTATTGGTCTTATAGGGATAATCTATGAGGCAAGGCCAAATGTCACAGTTGATGCCACAAGCCTCTGTCTCAAGTCAGGCAATGCCGTTATTCTAAGAGGTGGTTCAGAGGCTATAAATTCAAACAGGGCCCTTGTGGAGATAATGAGAAGGGCCCTTAGAGAGACAGACTTACCTGAGGAAGCTGTCGCATTTATTGATATTCCCGATAGAGAAGCAGTAATGGAGATGCTCAAATTATCAGAGATAATAGACCTTATAATACCAAGGGGTGGTGAGGGCCTCATAAGGACTGTTACGGAGAACTCAAGGATACCTGTTCTTAAACACTACAAAGGTGTATGTCATGTCTTTGTTGATAGAGAGGCAGACCTAAAGATGGCCGAGGAGATATGCTTTAATGCAAAGGTCCAGAGGCCTGGGACATGTAATGCCATGGAGACCATGCTTGTTGACGAGGCGATTGCTGAAAGGTTTCTGCCCGTGATGCTTAAGAGATTTGAGGAGGCTGGTGTGGAATTAAGGGGATGTCCGGTCACAAGGAAGATATATCCTTCTGCTAAGGAGGTGAAGGAGGAGGATTATTATAATGAATATCTTGGTCTTATACTTAATGTTAAGGTTGTAAAGAATCTGGATGAGGCGATTGAGCATATAACAAAGTATGGTTCAAAACATTCTGATGCTATTGTTACGGAGAATTACGAAAAGGCCATGAGATTTCTTAAGGAGGTTGATTCATCAGCAGTATTTGTTAATGCCTCAACGAGATTGAATGATGGATACCAGTTCGGTCTTGGTGCTGAGATTGGAATATCAACAGATAAGATTCATGCCCGCGGGCCTATGGGCCTTGAAGAGCTTACCTGTACAAAGTTCATAGTCCTTGGCAGTGGCCAATTGAGGCAATGAGAGATCCACGGGCTGAGGCCCTTCTCAGGCAGATCTATTTTACAGGCATACAGGCCCTTCCAGCCATCACAGCCACAGGCCTATTAATAGGCCTTATAATAATCCTCCAGATCTCCTCTATTGCAGGAACGCAGTCAAGCACAACGGTTACAAAGATACTTTTATGGCTCACCTTAAGAGAACTTGGTCCTTTTTTTACAGGACTTATAATCCTTACGCGAAGTGGTACAGCCATATCCACAGAATTATCAACGATGAAACTCAACAGGGAGCTTCTTTATCTTGAGGCTATGGGCATAAGAATAGACGATTATCTAATAATACCGCGACTATTAGGAGCAATGACCTCAGCTGTAATCCTTTCTATATATTTTCAGCTCTTTGCCCTCTTTGGAGGCCTCACTCTGGCAAGCCTCCTCAGTAACATACCCTTTTCAGAATATGGTGAGGCGATTATTGAAAATTTTACCTTTCAGGAGCTCATTATATCATTCTCGAAGTCTCTTATCTTTGGTCTGACTATCTCGGGAGTATCTATATGGCAGGGCCTATCTGTTAAAAAAAGTCCTACAGAGATTCCCCAGAGGGCAACAAAGGCTGTTACTGGCAGTCTCTTTTTGTTATTTTTACTTGATGTTATAATAAATCTCATTGCAGCGGTTTTTAAATGATAAGATGCATTGACTTAAGAGGTGAATTCCTGAGGCAAGGGCTAACCTTTGAGGTAAAGAAGGGAACAAAGGCTCGATTTATATTTCATAAACTGGAAGGAGATGAATTTATTGAGCTGATTCTTGGCCTTAAAAGACCTGTATCAGGCAAGGTTTTTTTAATGGATCAGGATTTAACAAATATCTCCAGAGATGTCTTATTAAATATCAGAAAAAGGATTGGCATACTCTTTAGCAGAGGAGGTCTTATAAGTAATCTCAGGGCATGGGAGAATCTTACCTTGCCAGCCCTTTATCACAAGATAGCCTCACCTCAAGAGATTAAAGAAAAGGGTCTTCAGATCCTTGAAAGATTGGGATTTAAAAAACCACCTCTTACAAGGCTGAGTGAATTAACCGTATTTGAAAGGCTTTTAATTGGCCTGGGAAGGGTAATCCTTATAAATCCAGAGATTATTATTCTTCATTATATCTTTGAGGGCTTAAATGAAAAAGAGAAGGAGACGATTGGTTCTCTCTTTAAAGAGCTCAAAGATTTTGAAGAATCAACTGTTATCTCTGTCCTTGACTCAAGGGAGGATGAGAGATTTTTAATTCCAGCATTGGTGGCGAAGTAAACAGAGATCAAATATCGGATAGTTGAGGTGTCTGATGGCAGAGATTAAAGAGACGGATGCTCGCTTTTTATTGTTGAGGGGGAAGGTAATTCTTTTTGCTGGGATAGCCCTTGCCGGAATAATCACGCTACTTTTTTTAATTGCAAAACAGAAGGGGCTCTTCCAAAAGACCGAGGAGGTGTATTTTGTTGCTGAGAGGGCTACCGGACTATACACAGGGATGCCTGTAAAGGTATCGGGATTCAAGATAGGTAGGCTTAAGGACATGAAGCTTCAAGATGATGCTACTGTAAGGATTACCCTTTCTATTGAGGCATCTCAGATGAAATGGTTAAGAGAAGACTCTTATGCCTTCCTCACCAAGGAAGGCCTTATAGGAGAATCTATTATAGAGATAATACCAGGAAGAGGAAGAAATCTCATGCAAGGGGAAAGAATAAACTTTGAAAGGCTTAAAGGCATCGAGGAGATGGCTGGTGAGTTAAAGGGAGAGATAACCGTTATCCTCAATGAAATAAAGGAACTACTAACCTATATAAATGCACCTCAGGGAGATGTAAAAAAGAGCCTCTCAAACCTTCAGAAGATATCAGAGGAGTTAATAGAGACAACAAGGGCAACGAATAAACTTCTTGAAGAGCTAAATGTCCGGCTCACATCTATCGGAGACAAGACAGAGGGCACTCTTGATGAGACAAAAAGGCGTTTGGAAGAGCTCTCAGGACTTATAAATACTGCAAGGATATCAATAGATAGCCTTTTTAGGGAACTACTTGAGACCACAAAGGATATTAAAGCCCTTACAGGCCAAAGCTCAAAGGATATACCCCAGCTTCTTGAGCATACAAAGAGAAGCCTTCAGGATGTAGAAGAGATTCTTCAGAGTATAAAGGGAATCTGGCCTATAAGGACGGGCATTAAAAAGGAGGACGTCAGACCAGTTGAGGGTGATACCCATGAGAGGTGAAAGACTCAAGAGGTATAAAGCCTTATGTCTTTTCTTCTCTTTTATGCTATTAATATCTGCCTGCTACAGGGCACCACTAAGGGAACCTTACAGGACGGAAGAACTTCAGAGGCTTCTTAGTCAAGCACTCAGGGCATCAGAAAGAGGTGACCCAGAGAGGGCAATCGGCATGTATAAGGAGGCCCTTAAATTGAGCCGCCTTCTTCAGGATGACAGAAACACTTTAATAATACTTATTAGCCTTTCAAGGCTCTTTACACAGAGAGGCCAATTGGAAGAAGCCAAGGATATAATAAGCTCTGCAAAAGCCCTTAAAGAAAGGCAAACAGTAGATTTACCTTATAACCTTCTTGAGGAGCTCCAGCTTGAAGAGGCAAGGATAGAGTTTCTCAGTGGAAGATTTAAGGAATCCGAGATGCTCCTGAACAATCTTGTTAACTCAAAGGTCCTGAATATAAGGATAAAGGCTTTAAATCTCCTTGGAAGGATATATCTTGAGTTTAGAAGATACGATGAGGCTGAAAGGGCCTTTCAATCATCCCTTGGGATCAATAAGTCTGTATCAATGATTGAAGAGGCAAATAGCCATCGCCTTCTTGGGGAGCTCTATACTTTAATCATCAAGGATAAACCATCTCTTGTACCAAAGGCAGAGTTTCATCTTCTGACAGCCCTTAGTATAGATAGAAAACTTGCCCTGCCAGATAAGGTGGGCCTCGACATGGAGGCCCTTGGTAAACTATACAGAGAGATAGCTGACATGAAAAGGGCAAGGGAGTATTATATGAGGGCCTTTGAGATATGGCAATTAAAGGGAGACAAAAAGAGGAGTGAAGAATTAAAAAGGGTTCTTGAGGAGATAGAGGAAAGATGAGGATAGGAATCCTTGGAGGAACCTTCAATCCGATCCACTATGGACATCTGAGGATAGCTGAGGAGGTAAGAGAGAGGTTTAATCTTACAAAGGTGCTTTTTATTCCTTCAGGCATTCCTCCCTTTAAGTTCAGTAAAGAACTTATTCCCGCCCATCACAGGGCAGAGATGGTGAGGCTTGCAATTAAGAGCAATCCCTTTTTCGAGATTTCTTATATAGAAATTGAGAGAGAAGGCATATCATATACAGTGGATACCCTTGAGATCCTCAAACACCAATATTCTGATAGTACCCTTTATTTTATTGCTGGTGCTGATGCTGTAGCAGATCTTCCCAAATGGAACAGACCGCACAGGGTCCTTGAGCTTGCAGAATTCATTGTAGTAACAAGGCCAGGAGCTCCTCTTTCAGGGCTTAAAAACCTTCTTATATACGGCATCCCTGAGGAGGGCCTCATGAGATTTATAAACGAAGAGATAGAGGAATTTCACCACAGGCCTTTTTATTTTGAAAAGGTTTCGGCAATATCTATATCAGGCACTTTGATCAGGTCTTTTATGAAGGCTAAGAAAAGTATAAAATACCTATTGCCAGAGGAAGTAGAATACTATATAATCAAAAATAGGATACTTGATTATAATAAACCGACTTAGGAGGTAAAAGGTTAAGGGTTTAGAGCTTGTAAGAAGGGTTTACAGCCTTGCCAGAGATAAAAAGGCTGAGGATATTGTTATCCTTGAACTTAAGGATCTGACCATACTTACTGATTATTTCGTAATATGCTCAGGTGATAGTACCACCCAGGTTAGGGCAATTGCAGAGCATATCGAGGAAGCCCTCAGTAAGGATGGTCTTAAGCCCCTTTCTATAGAGGGTTTGAGCTACAGCCACTGGGTTCTTATGGATTATGGCGATATAATAGTTCATATATTTGAAAGAGAGACCAGGCATTATTATGAACTCGAAAAACTCTGGCTTGATGCACCGCGGATAGAGATTGGAGAGAGGTTGAGGACAAAGGGGATATAATGGGAAGATTTTTATTAATCTTGTTTCTGTTAATCCTTATAGGGATTGGTTATCTTGCCACTCTCAACAAAGAGACTATAACTATTGTATTTGCTCCCTCTCAGGTCTATGAGGCCCCAAAGATTGTAGTAATGCTGGCATCAGGTATAACAGGAGCCCTCATTGTATTATTTGTATTTATCATAAGGGATACAAGGAGATTTATTAAAAATCTGAGTCAGCAAAAGAGGCATAAGAGGGAAGAGCGCAGAAATGAGCTTTATTCGAGGGCCCTTGACCTGATTCTTGTAGGAAGAGCCGAGGAGGCAAGGGGTCTTCTTGAGACAATAATTAAGGACAACCCTGATTATATTGATGCCTATCTAAGGCTTTCAGAGATCTGTCTGGAGCTGAGAGACCTCCAGAAGGCCTATTCTTATGCAGAGCGGGCAAGACAACTTGCACCCAGAAGGCTTGATGTGCTTTTTACAATGGAAAATCTTATGGAAAGAACTGGTCGCTGGCAGGATGCCCTGAGATATGTTGAGGATATACTCCAGATTGACAGGGCAAATCTTTCAGCCCTTTACAGAAAAAGGGATATCCTCGAGAGACTCCAGAGATGGGAAGAATTGATTGATACAGAAAGGCAGATTATAAAGAATATTCACGATGAGACAGCTCAAAAAAAGGAGAGGAGATTCCTTGCTGGCTATAAATATGAACTTGGCAGGGTCAGCCTTGAAAATAAAGAACTTGATAAGGCAAAAAAGGCATTTAAGACAGCTATGAAGATAGATAAATTTTTCATTCCTGCCTACCTTGGCCTTGTTGAGGTTATGCTTTCTGAAGGCCTTATTGAGGAGGCAGTAGAATTTTTATGGCTCTCCTATCAAGAGACAACCTCACCGCTTTTACTTGCCAGGCTTGAAGACCTTTTGATAGCTAATGGAGAGCCTGCGAGACTGATAAGGTATTACAAGGCTGCTATCTCAGAGAGACCCAATGACCCTTTGCTGAATTTTCTACTTGGAAAGCTCTATTACAGGCTTGAGATGATAGATGAGGCTATAGAGACATTTAAGAGAATAGAAGCCCAGGGAACCACCTTTCCAGAACTGCATCGTCTCATGGGAAATCTTTATCTTAAAAGAAAGCAGCCTGAAAGGGCTGCCTTTGAATTCAGAAAGGCCATGGACTTGAAGAGGACCTTGAGATTGAATTATTGCTGTAATAACTGTGGCTATCTATCAGAGACATGGTCTGGCAGATGCCCCAATTGCAAGGAATGGAACTCCTATACATTTAATCTTGAGTGGCTCTGTAGGTCCACATGGGTGAGAGACACAGAGGGCTTATCTCAGGAGATATACCAGGATAAAATATCGAGATTGTAAATCATGTTTTTCACAAGGGCTGCCACCTCCATATTAAAAACAAATCTCGGAATAAAAAGAGGCGAAAAGGTCCTCATATTTACTGATAAACCTGGCAAAACAACTGTTACCTCGCCACCAAAAGATGACCTATTCCAGAGAGAAAAGATTAAGGAGTTCTGCCTTATCCTGAGGGACCTCGCAGGAAGCCTTACAAAGGAAGCTATTTTTTATGAATACGCCGAGACAGGGATGCACGGAATAGAACCACCTGAGGGTTTATGGGAAAGGGCCTTTGGAGAGAGGGTAGTATCTGAACTTAAAAGAAATAGGCTATTAGCGAGGCTTTTAAAAAAGAAGATAAAGCCTGAGGAACTCCGTCTGGTCGAGAAGATTATAAAGGCATATGCAAAAAGACCGGTTAATGTAGTTATTGCCCTTTCTAAATACTCAACAAGTCACACAAACTTCAGAGACCTTCTTACCAGGCTGTGCAGGGCAAGATATGCGAGCATGCCCCTCTTTGAAATATCCATGCTTGAAGGTCCTATGAATGTTGACTGGAAGGTCCTCAAGAAAAGGACAGAACTTATTGCCTCTGCCTTAAATAGGGCTGAAACAATTACCATAACAACCCCCAATGGTACGGAGATCTCCTTTTCAGTGAAGGGCCGAAAGGTTTTTAAAGACTCAGGCATACTTACAAGACCCGGGGCCTTTGGGAATCTTCCCGCAGGGGAGGTCTTTCTTGCTCCTCTGGAAGGCACAGCAAATGGTACACTCATACTGGAATGGGCACCCACAAGACCACTGAGCTATCCTCTAAAACTTTATGTTAGGGATGGTTATGTAAAGGATATTGAAGGTGACGATCCATTTAAAGAAGACTTATTAAGGAAACTCAGGGAGAATCCTCTTAATGCAAATATAGCTGAGTTTGGCATAGGAACAAATGAGGGAGCAAGAAGGCCTGATAATATCCTCGAATCAGAGAAGATCCTTGGAACAATCCATATTGCCCTTGGAGACAATAGCTCCTTTGGTGGAAAGGTGAGGACACCTTTTCACCAGGATTTTGTCTTTTTTAGACCCACGGTAAAGGTCAAGAGGGGAAACAAAGAAGAGACAATAATCTCCGACGGTAAACTGAAGTCACATCTGTAGGAAATATTTTTGTCATATTCCTTGATTGACCCTTTGTGATAAGATGAGATATTGACTTTATTCAGGCTCTGATGCTGTCCTGAGCAAAACGAAAAAGGGTCTCGGAGTGAAGCATATATTAACGACCCCCCTGACCTTGACTGCCATCATGACTCTATGTTACCCTTTTTATTCCTGACTTAGACCTTGTAAGTTAGTTGCTTCCAACTTTTGTGGTGGCAAAGTAATAGAAGTTGAGCACCCGAGATTCGGGTCTATGATAATAACGCATGCCCTATAATGCGGGTCTCTGGTTCCCCGTAGGGGTAAACAGGTAGGGCAGAGGAAGAAACCAGGAGGTATTTATGGCTGTAGTCACGATGAAAGAGCTTCTTGAGGCAGGTGTCCATTTTGGACATCAGGTTAAGAGATGGAATCCAAAGATGAAGAAATACATCTTTGGAGAGAGAAACGGAATCCACATAATAGACCTTCAGAAGACCGTCAAGGCTGTTGAAGAGGCCTATGAGTTCGTAAAATCCGTTGCTCAGCAAGGCGCACCAGTCCTGTTTGTAGGAACAAAAAAACAGGCACAGGAGGCAATTGAGGAGGAGGCAAAAAGGGCAGGAGCCTTTTATGTAAGCCAGAGGTGGCTTGGCGGAATGCTTACCAACTTTTCCACTATTAAAAAGAGCATAGAAAAATTAAGAAGATATGAAAAGATGCGAGAAGACGGGATATTTGAAAGACTGCCTAAAAAAGAAGTTGCTAACATATTGAAGGAGATGGAGAAGTTACAGAAATACCTTGGTGGTATAAAGGATATGGAGAGGCTACCTGGTGCATTATTTGTTGTTGACCCCAAAAAGGAAAAGATAGCGGTTCACGAGGCGAGGCTCCTCGGAATTCCTGTAGTTGCAATAGTTGATACAAACTGCGACCCTGATGATGCAGATTATGTGATCCCAGGAAATGATGATGCTATCAGGACAATAAAACTCCTCACATCAAAGATAGCAGATGCTATTATTGATGGTAAGGCCTCTCTTGAAAAGGTTACTCAGGAGTCAGAACTAACAGCTGCTACTGAAGCAGCAATTGAAGAGAAGATTTCTATGGAGGAAGAAAATGTCTGAGATAACCGCTGAGAAGGTTAAGGAATTAAGAGAAAAAACAGGTGCTGGCATGATGGACTGTAAAAAGGCCCTTACAGAGGCAAAGGGTGATTTTGAAAAGGCAATAGAGATTCTGAGACAGAAGGGTCTTGCCAGCGCAGCGAAGAAATCCTCAAGAAAGGCAGCAGAAGGCCTTGTTGCCTCATATATACACATGGACAAGATAGGGGTTCTTGTGGAGGTAAACTGCGAGACAGACTTTGTTGCAAAAACAGATATATTCAGGGAGCTTGTGAAGGATATTGCTATGCAGATTGCAGCCTCAGCACCCCAGTATATATCAAGAGAAGATGTCCCACAGGAGGTTATTGAAAAGGAAAAAGCTATATACAGGGCATCTATTACAGATAACAAACCACCACAGGTTATAGAAAAGATTGTTGAAGGGAAGCTCGAAAAGTTCTATGCTGAGAATTGTCTTCTTGAGCAGGTCTTTATAAAAGACCCTGAGCAGAAAAAGAAGATAAAGGATATAATAACCGAGGCCATTGCCAGACTCGGTGAAAATATTGTTGTAAGAAGGTTTGCGAGGTTTCAGGTTGGCGAAGGGCAGAAAAACAGTGGCGAAAACCAGAGCTAAATACAAAAGGGCTGTGCTCAAGCTCAGTGGTGAGGCCCTCATGGGAAACAGGGGTTATGGTATAGACCCTGGGACAGTGGATTTTATTGCTAAGGAGATAAAGGATAGTTTGGGTCTTGGAACGGAGATAGCAATTGTCATAGGAGGAGGGAATATCTTCAGGGGGATGGAGGCAGCCACCAAGGGTATGGAGAGGGCAACAGCAGATTACATGGGCATGCTCGCCACAGTGATTAATGCCCTTGCCCTTCAGAATAGCCTTGAAAAACTCGGCATCCCAACGAGGGTTCAATCCGCCATAGAGATGAGGGAGGTGGCAGAACCTTATATAAGAAGAAGAGCCCTCAGGCATTTAGAAAAAGGAAGGGTGGTCATATTTGCTGCTGGCACGGGAAATCCTTTTTTCACAACAGATACTGCAGCGGCCCTCAGGGCAATAGAGATAGGTGCAGATGTTATAATGAAGGCTACAAAGGTTGATGGAGTCTATTCTGCCGATCCCGCGAAGTTTCCTGATGCAAAGAAATTTGATACAATTACCTACATGGATGTCCTCAAGAAGGGACTGAATGTAATGGACTCAACGGCCATAACATTATGTATGGACAATGACCTTCCCATTGTGGTATTTAATTTAAGAGGCAAGGGGAATATCAAGAAGGCCCTTGCAGGCAAAAGGGTCGGAACGCTTGTAACAAAATGAGAGGCTATAGGCAGGCTGAAGTTTCCTTTATGGAGGTTTTTTATGGAACCTTCATTAAAAAAGAGGCTTATAGAAAAGATGGAGGCTACTGTAGAGGTCTTCAAGAGAGAGATTGCCTCCATAAGAACAGGCAGGGCATCATTAGCCCTCCTTGATGGAATAACAGTAGATTATTATGGAAACCAGGTGCCCTTGAATCAGGTAGCTACCCTTTCAGTGCCTGAACCGAGGCTTATCACAATACAGCCCTGGGAGCAGAAGATAATACCTGAGATAGAAAAGGCAATAATGAAGTCAGACCTTGGCCTGACACCAACAAATGATGGAAAGACCATAAGGCTTGCTATTCCTCCCCTAACAGAAGAAAGGAGAAAGGAGCTTGTAAAAGTAGTAAAGAAGAGAGCAGAGGAATCAAGGGTTGCCCTTAGGAACATAAGGCGAGATATTCTTGATGAGATAAAAAAACTCCAGAAAGAAAAGAGCCTCAGCGAAGATGAGGTCAGGAGATGGAATGAAGAGGTGCAGAAGATTACAGATACCTATATAAAGAAGGTGGATGGACTACTAAGCCATAAAGAAAAAGAGATAATGGAGGTATAGTATGAATATCAATTATATTGTAAAAGTTGAAGATGCAAAACTCACAGACATTCAGAAGGCCCTTACACAGGCAGGCATAAAGGTAAGGAGTATCATAGAGGTCTTTAAAGAGCAACCATCGTCAGCGCAGTCACAAACTGAGACAAAAGAGGAGAAAAAATAATGCCAGTGAAGAAAAAGACTTTAACTACCAGATCTCGCAAAGGTGCTAAAAGCCTTGCAAAAAAGGCAAAGCCAACAAAAAAGGCTACTGTTAAAAAACCAGAGACTTCAAAGAAGACCACAAAAAAGGTAAAAGTAAAGAAGCCAAAGACAAGGAAGAAGATTCAGATTAAACAGACTAAGCCTCCAACCTTAGTAACGGCGGCCCCTGAGATTGAAAGAACCAAAAAACTCAGGAAGTTCCTTCTTGGCCTCAGGGAAAAGATTCTCTCAGAGGCAAAGATAGAGATAGCAAAATACATGAAGGGTGAGACAAAACAGATAGTGGAGACAGCCCTTGATGATGGAGACTGGTCTGTTGTTGACCTTGCAGAGGATATAAGCCTAAGACAGCTCTCTGCCCACAGGGAAACCCTTATGAAGATAGACGAGGCATTGAGAAAACTTGACCAGGGCACATATGGGGTATGTGATGAGTGCGGAGAACCTATTACAGAGGAAAGGCTCAGAATACTGCCCTTTGCTATATATTGCAGAGAATGTCAGGAGAGAAAAGAGGTCCTTGAGAAGATAGAAAAGGAGTACGAGTAAAGTCTGTCTAAAACCACACCTCCGAGGTGCAGGTTTTTATGCTTTGGTGATGTCCTAGACCGAAAGAGACCAAAATCTTGACATCTGCCTTCAAGGGGACTATATTGTAATTATGGAGATGGGGAGAGGCAAAGGTATAAATCCTTATTGCGTTATACCCGGTACAAAAACTGCATTTATAATTTCACAACTCCATATCTATTAATCTAAACCCGATGTGAAAATTACCTTTACTTTCCCCCTTTCCTGTTATAATCTTATGGTATAAGAAGCCACAGGCTTCGGGCTCCCTTGAGGAGCTGGAATAGGGAAGAGAGGAGGTGCATTATGAAACTCTTCAGATTAATTTTGAATCTTGTTACTCTTTTAACTGTTCTTGGTTTTGTCCTTGCAGGATGCAGTGGAGGTGGGGGTGGTGGCAATGGAACTGGTGGTGGAGGTGGAACTGGTCAGGGCTTAGTTCAAATAGTCGGTACTTCGAACCAGTAGGAGGTGAACTATGAGGTTAAGGGGCTATGCTATAATTATCCTTAGCCTTCTTTTTCTTGGCACTGCTATCCTATACAGCGTGTTGAGTTCTGAGGCAGAAAATCCTACATCAGTGAAAGTAAAGCTCTACAGGGCAGAACTTTATAAAGACAAAAACGACCAGTCTCCGCAGGTTGTATTTGATAATTCTAATGGAGTAGAAGTGGATATAATTTCTCCTCAGGCTCTCTTTGGTAAGGGAAACGTATCTCAGGGCACATATAAAAGGATAAGATTCATAATCCATCGAATAATTACCTATTCAGGACCTGATCCATGTCAACCGGGTCAAGAGCTTACGAATGAGGAATTAGATATCGGCCAGGAGGAGCTCTATTTTGCTACTGCTGATGATGGCGGAGGCACAAGCTGGGTAAATAATGGGTCAAAAGATTCTCCTTTTTTTATGCAGTCACCAATAGAAGTGGCAGCTGACAAGACCACCACTGTAAAACTTATCTTTAATACAGCAGGCACCCTTCAGTGCATTAATAACGTTGCCCGACTCCTTCCACCTACAATTAATATCACAAATGTCATAGAAGGGATTGCCGGGACATGCGATATCACAGGAGACTGGTGGTTTGTCCATTATAACATCTACGCAGGCGAGATATGCGATAACTCAGGCTGCAGAGCACCTCAAAACCTCCATGAGAGGTTTGCTACTACAGAAATTGTAGCAGGCTGGGGTACTGTTAAATTCAATGATGACACATGGCAGATAGATTTAAGCAAAAACTATATTGATGGTGGGATGTCCGAGCACAGGCATAACCTTCTTGAGCTCAGGCCAGATGATGGATATAAGGATATCCTTGGTAGTAGCATAATTACAGGCACATACACAAGAAGTGGAAACAGGATAATTATGCACTTCCCGGAAGGAGGATACATAGAAGGAGCTGTATCCTCTGACTGCAAGACCTTTGCAGGAATATTACTTGGGAATTCCGGTGATAATGACCTCGTCTTTGCCCTTAAAAAAGGCACAGGCCTATCATCCCTTGCAGAGGGCAAATACCTTATGAGCGAGCCAGGATTTGGCTTTTGCTACGATGTCTCTGGAACGCAATGCTCCTCATCAGGAGATGGGAAGATTAAATATCTGGGCTACAGAAATGAGATAGCTTTTATTGATGGCATAGTTGGCCACTGGGAGAACTCCTTTGAGTATGAACCCCAGTACGATGAAAGGGGCAATCTAACCGCAGTGAAAATAAGGGCTCCAGGAGAGGAGCTCGGCCTCAACGTCTTTCCTCTATCATCACTAACATTCAGAGATGATGGCCTTCTTCTACCATCATCTCCTGATAACCCTCAGTTCGTTGCCATAGGTGAAAACAGGAATGGCCTGTTTGCAGGTGTTACAACAGCTGAGTTAGAAGGAAATGACAGGATAAATGTGGGCTTTATGGTAAAGATTGCAGACAACCCGGCACTCTCTGACCTCAATGGAAGGTGGTATATCTCAATTATTGAGGCACGGGTTGAGCCTGGTAGTGATAATCAATGGGAGAGTGGTGATGAAAAAGTCTGGTATGGTCTTACCACTGGTGAGATAGTTATAAACAACGGCAAAGTTGTCTCCCGCTCATTTATGCATAAAAATATATTTGATGGCTCAATAGAATATGAGTCAGGAAGTGGAGAGACCATTGAGTTAAAGACAGAGTGCTACAAGCCTGGTGAAGATGTCCTTACAGCCTGCTCAGATCCTAATGCACCGAGGATACCTGTGTTCTACATCTATGGCACAGGTTCAGAGATATTAGCCAAGATGACCATTGATAGTGCAAAAAAGGCTCTCACCTTCTGGGCACCCGTTGACCTTGACAACAAGCCACCAACAGAACCTTCTTGTAACATTCCAAATGCTAGTGGAGAATACTACTGCGACGACATAGGTGGAAGCCCGAAGGCACTCTTTGGTGTTGGTGTGAAGATTGAGTAGTACAGAATCTGGTGAAAGAACAGCAATGGGTCTGGCTATTAGCCAGACCCATAAGATTAAAAAAGGAGGGGCGCGATAGGGATTCAGGACTGAGAGGTCTTTTAGGGAGATCTCCACGGATAATTCTTAGGTAGACTCTACTTCTGAGATGCAACAAACAGCACCGTGGAGGTGAAGGTTTTTACCTGTTGACCTTGACAACAGGCCTCCAATAGGTGCTTGAAACCTAATAATACACCCTTTCAAGAAAGAGGCCCTTTGCAGGGGCTGTGATTCCAGCAAGCTGTCTGTCTCCTTTCTTGAGGATATCCAAAATTGAGTCTGCTTTCCTTTTTCCTCTGCCGATCTCTACAAGGGTGCCAACAATGTTTCTTACCATGTATCTTAAAAAGGCATTTCCCATGACCCTGAACTTTATGAAGCCTTCCTCAATCTTAATTCCCAAGAGGGGAATGGTTGATTCTTTATCAATGCTCACCTCAAAGACAGACCTTACAGTTGTTCTGGCACCACATCCAGAGGCCCTGAATCCTGAGAAGTCATGGGTACCTATAATATATCTACTTGCCTCCTCCATTTCCTTTATATTAAGTTCTGCCTTAACAGGCCAGCAGTATCTCGAGACAAATACAGGAGGTCTCTCACCAATGTAGATAAAATAAAGATAGCTCTTTGCCTTTGCAGAGAACCTTGGATGGAAATCCAGAGGCACCTCTTCTACCTCAATAATCCTTATGTCATCAGGAAGAAGGCTGTTGAGGGCCCTTTTAAACTCCTCTGGTGTTAACCTTCTTGAGGTGCTGAAGGCTGCCACCTGACCGAGGCTGTGAACCCCTGCATCGGTCCTTCCAGCAGAGACGAGTTTTATCTTCTCAGAGGTTATCCTTTCAAGCCTTTCCTCAAGGACAGACTGGATTGTTACTTTATCCTTCTGCCTCTGCCAGCCATGATAGTTTGTGCCATCATATTCTATAACAAGCCTAATCCTTTTCACAGGTTATTTTATCACCTCTATAATCTTATTCCCCTTTTCTGGCTCAGCCTGAGAGAAGCTCAGGGCCTTTAAAAAGAGTGCCTTTGCCTCTTCAAAGGCCTCCTCTTTATTAAAATGAAATATGGCAAGGGGCTCACCCTTTTTCACATAATCACCCGTCTTTTTATTAAGGACTATGCCTGCTGAATAATCAATGGGGTCACCCTTCTTCTTCCTGCCTGCTCCAAGATGCAGCGAGGCAAGGCCTACGAGCTCTGCATTGAGTCCTGAAATATATCCCTCCTCTGGTGACATAACATGTTCTGTGAATCTTGCAACAGGCAGAAGCCCTGGCCTGAAGGCAATCTCTGGATTTCCTCCCTGTGCCTCGAGCATTTCAACGAATTTACTGAAGGCAGAGCCGTCATCAATAAGGCCTTCAAGGATCTTTACATAATCCTTTATATCCTGTGTAGTATTGCCTGATATAACATCCCTTAGCCAGAGGGCCCAGGCACCGAGGTTCAGGGTAACCTCTTTCAGATCCTCAGGCCATTTTCCTCTCAGGGCAAGGATGGATTCCTTTATCTCGAGGCTGTTGCCAACAGTCCTGCCGAGGGGCTCTGACATATCTGTAATAACTGCAACTGTCTTAACACCATACCTGTTGCCGATCTTGACCATCAATTCTGCGAGCTCCCTTGCCTTTTTAATATCTTTCATAAATGCACCTGAACCAATTTTTACATCAAGCACAAGTCCCTGCAGATCCTCAGCAAGTTTTTTTGACATGATGCTTGATGCAATAAGGGGGATGGAGTCTACAGTTGCTGTGACATCCCTAAGGCTATACAATAGCCTGTCAGCTGGTGCTATCTCGGGACTCTGGGTTGCCATGACAAGGCCGTGTTTCTCTATAATCTCTGGGATTTCGCTTAGGCTTAATTCAACTCTGAATCCTGGTATGGCCTCTAATTTGTCAGCTGTGCCTCCTGTGTGGCCGAGTCCTCTTCCTGATATCATGGGCACAATTATGCCAGCTGATGAAAGAAGGGGTGCAAGGATAATACTTACCTTGTCACCAACGCCACCTGTGGAGTGCTTGTCTATCCTTATGCCATCTATAAAGGATAAATCGAGGGTCTTTCCAGAGCGGAGCATTATATCTGTCAATGTAAATATCTCCTCTTCATTAGCTCCCTGAAAATAAATAGCCATAAGAAGGGCAGAAACCTGATAGTCAGGGATGGAGCCTTTTATATAACCATCAATTATAAATTCAAGCTCTTCCCTTGAAAGAACTCCACCATCCCTTTTCTTTTTAATAATATCGTAGGCCGTCATTTAATAGCCTCCAGAAATGAGTTAATATCAAAATCCCTTTCAAAGATCTCTTTTAATCTTTTTATCTTCAGAGGTTCCCTGATCCTGGTCTTTCCACGCATAAATTCTATCTTATCAACAGTGGTGAAGGTATCATATTCTACAGAGATGAGGGGGATGCCCTTTGAAAGGGCCTTTGCAATTACCACATCATTTGGATAAGTGCCACCAGTAAGTATTATAACCTTTGTGGATGTCTCCATTGCAGCAAGCTGGATGTCTGACCTGTGGGCTCCTGTAATCACAGCCTTATTCGGGATTCTCATGAAATATTTCAGTGCACTATCTACATCCATTGCCCCAACAGTGAAATGCTCTACAAGTTCATCGAGTCTGTTTTCTCCACAGAGGACCTTTCCATTTAGAAGTCCAACAAGGTCTCTGACAGAGAGGGATTCAAGTATCTCATCCTTTGGAAACAATCCGAAGACCTTTATGCCCCTTTCCTCGAGTAAAGGTTTCAGGTTTTCCCTTGTATACTTAATGGCGTTCTGAGGTATCTTATTTATTACAGCACCTGTGAGTCTTTTGCCGAGGATCTTTGAAAGGCCTGCTATATTGTCTAAGGAGGCATCTCCTGAGAAGGCCTCCACAATAAGAGCAAGACCATTAAATTCCTCTAAGAGGCTCAGGCTATCTACACCAAAAAGGGAACCCGTAAAGATATTTCCTGCACCTCCGATAATTACAATGTTTTTATCCTTCATTGCCTCCAGAGCCTTTCTGACACTGTTTTTTATGTTATAGATCTTGTCCTTGAGAAGTCCCTGTGTTTCATAGGTCATTACAAAAGGCGAGATAATCGAGAGGGGTTCTTCAAGTGAGAGGAGCTCCTTGATAAGCACCGCATCTGCATCATATATAGCATCTCCTATCTTCTGAGGTGTGAGGCCTACAGGCTTAATATAACCTGTATTGTAGCCAAGCTCCCTTAATCTATAAAGAAGTCCTATACTCACAAAGGTCTTTCCACCAAAGGGCTGGACTGAAAGGATGGATACTGTCTTCATATTCCTTACCTCCTGAGGATTATCCTTGCATCAAGGCCAGTAGCACCCCTTTCAAATACAACAAGGGGATTTATGTCAAGCTCTATTATCTCTGGAAAATCAATGGCAAGTCTTGATAATCTTAATATAGAGCTCACAATTGCCTCAATGTCAGCAGGTCTTTCTCCCCTTACACCTTTAAGAATCTTTGAGGCCTTCAATTCATCTATCATTGAAAGGGCTTCCTTTCTTGTGACAGGTGCTATCCTGAATGATACATCCTTTAAGACCTCTACATAGATTCCTCCAAGACCAATCATTACCATGGGGCCAAAGGTCCTGTCAAAAGTTATGCCTGTGATTATCTCTTTCCCACCCTTTATCATCCTGTAAACCATGACCCCATTGATAAATGCTGATGGCATAAGTCTTTTCACACTGGAGACTATATCAATAAAGGTCACCTCAGCCTCTTTGACTGAAGTGATATTGAGCTTTACTCCTCCAACCTCTGTTTTATGGAGAATGTCTGGTGATGATATCTTCATGACCACGGGAAAACCTATCCTTTGAGCTATAACACCTGCTTCTTCAGGAGACCTTGCGAGACCCCTCTCAGGAAAATTGAAGCCATAAAGGCAAAGGAGATCCATGGCATCACTATCTGTTATTTCATATCTCTTCTCCCTGACAAAGGTCCTTATTAACTTTTCAGCCGCTTCTTTTTGAATATTTAATAAACTATCCTCAGAGGTCTCATCCTCTGATTTTTTCCATACATAATAATCCCATAATCTCCTGAAGGCCCCTACAGCGGTCTCAGGATAGCTGAAGGAAGGGATCCCTTTAGATTTTATAAGCTCAAGCCCCTCTCTTACCCTTGCCTCTCCCATGAAGCAGGCAATAACAGGTTTATCAGTTAATTCTGAGGCTTCGATAATTGTCTTTGCAACCTCCTCTACATCAGTCATGGCCTGAGGGGTAAGAATCACCACAAGACCATCAAAAAAATCCTCTTTTATGATGCTTAAAAGAGTTCTTCTATATCTTTCTGAATCAGCATCTCCGATTATATCTATGGGATTATAAAGTGAGGCATTACCAGGCAGGAATGACCTCAGCTCCTGAAGGAGTTTTGAGGGCAACAGTGGAAGGTCAAGCCCTGACCTTTCTGCTGCGTCTGCTGCAAGGATTCCAGGGCCACCAGCATTTGTAATTATAAGGAGCCTCTTGCCCTCAGGCAATCTCTTTGAATAAAAGGCCATGGCTGAATCGAACAATTCCTGTATGCTTCCTGCCTTGATAATGCCTGTCTTTTTAAAGGCTGCATCAAAGGCGACCTCAGAGCCTGCCAGTGCACCTGTATGGGATGAGGCTGCTCGAGCCCCTGCTCCTGTTCCACCTGACTTTATGAGTATTACAGGCTTCTTCTTTGTAACCCTTTTTGCAATATCGATAAATCTCCTTCCATCAACAACATCCTCTATATAACCAAGGATAATGTCTGTTTGTGGATCATCCATGAAATATTCAAGGAAGTCAATCTCATTCAGGTCTATCTTGTTGCCGAGACTTATGAATTTTGAAAAACCTATCCTGTTGCCAATTGCCCAGTCAAGAATAGCAATGCCAAGGGCACCAGACTGAGAGAAAAAAGAAATCCTTCCTTTTGGAGGCATTCCTGCTGCAAAGGTTGCGTTCAGGTTATTTTCTGTATTTATAATACCGAGGCAATTTGGACCGAGGATTCTTATATTCCCTTTACGAATAATCTCCCTTAGTTCTTCTTCAAGCCTCAGTCCCTCTGGACCAGCCTCTCTAAAGCCTGCCGTAAGTATGACGGCAGAGCTAACGCCGAGGCTCACTGCCTCTTTTATCACAGGTGTTACATGTCTTGCAGGGACTGCGACAACCACCTGATCAATATGTGCCTTTATCTCCGACAGAGATCTGTAGCATTTTAAGCCAAGGATATCTTCAGCCTGAGGATTTACAGGAAAGAGTCTGCCTTTAAACCCGGCCTTTAAAAGGTTATTGAGCACAGCATGACCAACCTTTTTTGGATCCCTTGAAGCACCTACAACAGCTATTGATTCAGGTCTGAATAAATGCTCAAGCATTACCTTACTTCGTCACTATACTCAGGGGATCTTCTATCCCTGCCTCCGTGAACCCCTTTTTCCTCAAGAGACAGCTATCACAGCCTCCACAGGGTAGTATCTTTCCCTGTTTTTCCTGTGGGTCATAACAGCTCCATGTGAGGGAGTAGTCAAGGCCAAGGGAGGTACCGAGTCTTATTATCTCTGCCTTGGTCATGTAAAGAAGAGGTGCCTTTATCTCAAATCTTAATCTCCCTTCTACAGAGGCCTTTGTTGCAAGGTTTGCCATGTCTTCAAAGGCCCAGAGATATTCAGGCCTGCAATCAGGATAGCCACTGTAATCAATGGCATTGGCACCTATAAAGATATAGGGTGCCTCAATAACCTCTGCCCAGGCAAGGGCAAAGCTGAGAAATATAGTATTCCTTGCAGGTACATATGTAATGGGAATCCCCTCCAGGGTCTTTCTATCCTTTGGAACCTCTATGGCTGAAGTAAGGGCAGAACCACCTATCTCAGTCATATCAAACCTGAGTATGAGATGTTTTTTAACCCCAAGGGCCCTGGCTACCTTTTTTGCAGATTCAAGCTCTATCCTGTGCCTCTGGTAATAGTCAAAACTCAGGGCATAGGCCTCATATCCCTCAGCCTTCATAAAGGCAAGGGTAGTTGAGGAGTCAATCCCTCCACTTAAAAGGATTACAGCCCTTCTCTCCCTTGCATTATCAGCCATTGATTATCCTCTTTAGTGCTGAAGGCAAATTAGGCTACAGGCCATAGGCTGAAGGCTCCTTTAAGGAACTATTTTCTTCAGCCTAATAGATATCATCTCCCGTATCAGGTTTTTTATCAGGTCCGCTACTAAGAATTAAAGGGATTGTCAAAGATGGTTCTTCCTTGCTTAGAAGTCTATAGATGTATGGATTGCCCCACGGATCTACCTGATATCCTACAGGTAATTCCTGAGGATAGTCCCCTTTTTCAAGTCTGTAAATCTCGATATTTAATGCCATGGACTCTATTGTCTTATGGGCTTTAAGTCTCTTTATATCCTCTTTAAACTGATTAAACCAGTAAAATGAAAAGGCAAGGCATATTATTAATACTGGCCATATAAATAGTCCTGTTGTGGATGATAGCAGGCGGTGAAGAAGTCTTCCTTCCTCTTGAGGGAGTTCAGTTATAAATTCTTCTTCCTTTTTTTCCCTTATGGCGCCCTTCTCAAGAAGTTTCAATATGGTTCTTGATACCTCGAGTTCTTCCATCCCTGAGAGTTCAACAATAGTAGAAAGGTCATTTTCACCATTTATAAGTTCGTATACCTGCCTTTCCTTTTCAGATAAATCTTCTGGAGTTCCTACAGGTTCAAAGACCATATCAGGAGAGACCTTTTCGCCAATAAGGGAATATTCATCAAGAACCCTCAGGCCTTCCATCAGCATATGCTGTGTATCAAGAGATATAGGGAGGTCTTTACTTATGGAGACACCCTCTGGCTTAAATTCATAATATCCTTCCTTCCACTGGAGGACCTGAATAAGGGTTTCTGTCATCTGCTTTGTGAGGCTTTCGATAATGACCTCGGCAGGAAGTCCTTTCTGAACAAGCATCTCTCCCAGTTTCAAGCCTGTAAGGAGCTGTTGTTTTAAAACCTCTTCAAGCTCCTCCTGTGTAAGAAGGCCTTTTTTAATCAATATCCTTCCGAGCCTGTTATGCTCAAGCCTTCTCCTTGATTCTATGGCTACAATATTACCATCCTTGAATAATATCTTTACCCTGTCAAACCTGCCCTCAACAATTAAGGCACCTGTCTTCTTCTGAAAATAGAGCAGCTGGAGTATATCAGCAAGACCAAATTCCTTTAGAGAGCCTTCTAAGGCCATACCCTTGATAACCTCCTTAGGGTAAAGAGATGGACTATAAGACCAAGGACACCTGTAGCTATTCCAAAAGCACCCAGATATGATTGATTGATGTTTTCAATAGTATAGTTCCGACCAGCAATAAACATCAGTATAGCCAGTAAGATAAGGCTCAATATAGAGGTCCCAGATATTATCCTTTCACTGACTATGTGAGATGCACCAGGGATTAAAGAGAGGAGCCAGAGGAGCCTTTTCCTTGAGGTCCTCTTTTTCTGGAGATAGAGGAGTCTCTGGAGTCTCGTCTTTGAATCTGTTTTGTCAGGTGTTACAAGGGCATCATAACAGTCAGGACACATCTTCCCCCAGAGCTCCTTTTTCTGGCAGATATTACACATTATCCTTCCGCATCTTGAACATCTGTAGGCAACTACAGGAAATCTTATCAAGAGAAGTAGCAAGAACAAAAGAGGGATTAATATCTCATAATACCTGATAGGTCGCAGGTCTTTTGTTACCTTCAGAAAGCTGAATTTGAGGAGCTCTCCTGTGCCAAGGGTGATGTCCATCAAAAATCTATTGGCTGAGCGTGAAGAATTTTTTGTAAATCTCGAAACGAGCTCGGCATTAAGTCTCATCGCTTCTTCGTAATATTCTTTGCCCTTTTCAAAATCAAGCCTTTCCCTCGAGGCCTGACTGAGGTTATAAAGACTTTGAGGATTATTCTTTATCTCCATAGCCTTCTGATAAGCCTTTATTGCTCCATCTATATCACCTTTTAAAAACAGGCAGTTTCCAAGATTGTTGAATACCCTGTAATCATTATACTTCTCTGAAAGGCCTTTTAATATCTCCATTGCCTCGTCAAGCCTTCCCTCTCTCTTTAAGGCAAGGGCTTTTGAGAAGGTAATATAATCTGAAGGTTGCAAATCTCCCCCCTGTTTGGTAGAGCCTCGCTCATAGCTAATGTCAGAAGACTGGAGGACAAGGATAAGGCGATTGTCCCTCGACTCATTTACATCTCTTACAGCTCTGACCTCAGGATCTGAAAGGATATTTATGAATCTCTGCTCTATCTGGTATAAAAAAGGAAGGGCAAGGAGGAATATACACCATAACCCAATATACACCTTGAGGGTCCTTGAAGGGCTATGGATTGCTCTAATAGTCAGAACAGCCGTAGCGAAATAAGGAATGCCCGCAATTGAAGATATGATTAATATGCCTGGTAATAGATAATAGATCCTTGATTCCCTTATTTCATGAACAAGCAGAGGTATCTCGAAGGGCAATCTTATTATGGATGCAGCGATGAAGGCAAGTATAATTGAGAGGATAATCAGGCTGGAGAAGAGGAGCATAAGATTTATAAGCCAGTAAAGATCATGAAAGGATGCCTTAAAGCCGCTTAAAAGATAGGGTATTCCATTAGTAAGCCATTCCTTAATATCATCTTTAAACATGAATTCAGAGATTCTGAAATAATTTGATGGCGATTCAGGGTCGAGTCTGATAAGTTCTGCTATTTTATCTGCTGAGAGATTCTTTTGCCTCAGGATATAGCTGAATCCTGCTTCAGGAAACCTCAGACCTTTGTTTAAGGCCTCTTCCCTTAAACTGTTTATATCGACAGGAAAGACCTCAGAACCTTGAGGGGTTTCAGGCTCCGATAGTGGTAATATTAAAGGTGGTTCTACAGCCAGCGATATTAGAGGAGAAAGGTAAAGGATGCAAGCAAAGATTATAATAAAAATTGTTACCCTTTCGCCTATCTTCTTTTCTGTTCCACTCATGAGCCTTTTGATATTTTCTCTGTGCCTTATTATAGCAAGTATAGCCACAGCTATTGTAAAACCTATCATCTCAGCCTTTTTAAGGAGAGTAAAGACAAGGGGAGAAAGGCAAAGAGAGACAAGGGCTGAAAGGGAAGAATATCTTGTAATGACGGCAACAGCTATCCATATGGCAGTAACTATTATCCCTCCAGGAGGGTAAAGCACCAGCATCGTGCCTATGCTTGTTGCAACACCCTTTCCACCCCTGAAGCCGAGGTATATAGGAAAATTATGTCCGATAATTGCGAAAAGTCCTGGTATCCATGAAGGCTCAGCATTGAGTAGTCTTGCAAGGAGCACAGCAGCTCCACCTTTTGAAACATCAAAGATAAGGGTAAATATAGCTGGCACAAGTCCTGCTGTTCTCAAGACATTTGTAGCACCAATGTTTTTACTGCCCAGGTTCCTTGGATCCACACCCTTCATCTTTCCAAAAATAAGTCCAAAGGGTATGCCGCCGACAAGATAGGCTATTATAGAAATTAGAGCTATCTTCATACCTCTCTGGCTCCTCTCTTCCAGAAACTCACTGTATAATTAATTCCAGAAATAACCGCCATGACCAGAGCAATCCAGATTATTACAGAGCCTACATCAGAAAAGTCAACTCCTGTGCTATCCCAAAGTATCAATAATATTATTCCTGTTATCTGGAGGGCTGTCTTAAGCTTTCCACCAAGCTCTGCTGGTATAACTATATCCTTTGATAAAGCATAGACCCTTAAGCCTGTTACGAGAAAGTCTCTCACAATCATAATTATTGCTACCCATACATTCAGTCTTCCCATGTCTACAAGAAGTATGAGGGCAGAGATTATGAGGAATTTGTCTGCGATGGGGTCGAGGATTATACCGAATTCTGTAATTCTGCCACTTCTACGGGCAAGATAACCATCAAGAAAGTCCGTTAATGAGGCAACGATGAAGATAAATACTCCTACTACTGGATGATATTTAACAGCAATGATAAAAAGGGGGATAATGAAGACCCTGCTTAGGGTAAGGATGGTGGGTATATTAAAAAAGGGCTTCAGGTTATTTGCCTTAATCTGTGGCACCCCATATCTCCATCAGTTTATTAATATCATCTCCAAATCTTGCATTTATTATAAGATCGCAGACCTCCCTTACAGCACCCTTGCCAGCCTCCTTTTCTGTTATATAAAGGCTGTAGCTCTTTGCACCTTCATGGGCATCCCTTACTGCTACAGGAAGGCCGACCCTCTTCAGAATTGGTATATCAACAACATCATCTCCCATATAAGCAATTTCTTTCTCCTCTATGCCAAGCTTTTCAATGAGATCTTGATAAGCAACAAGTTTGTTGTGACATCTCTGGTATATGTGGCTTATGCCAAGCTCGTGGGCCCTTCTTTCAACTACCTTAGAATATCTTCCAGTGATTATGGCCACATGGACACCAATCTTCTGAAGCATCTTTATGCCATGGCCATCCCTTACATTGAAGGCCTTAAATTCATTGCCCTCATTATCAAGGATAATACTTCCATCAGTAAGGACACCATCAACATCAAGGATAAGGAGTTTTATACCCTTTAATCTCTCTTTAAGATCCTCGAGCATAACATACCTCATTTGATCCTTATTCCGAGGGACTTCCACTCAAAGGACTGTAAGACCATCGCCTGAGAGCGGATGAATTCCTCTACAAGATTTTTATCAATGTCCCCTTTTATATAAAAAGGAAGGACCTTTAAGAAGGCCCTTTGTAAATATTGCCGTGGTGGAGAGAGGACATCCTCTATCCTTGTATAATATGGATCTTCACCTTCATGGCATCTTCTGTTAAAGACATTGAATAATCTGCAGGCTGCTGGTCTCATGGGATGAATCGAGCAGAGTCCATCAATGAGGAAGGGGCAGGCCTTTCCCTTTTTGTATGTGAGGAGCTGAAATTTAAGGATTTCAATTAATGGTGGTGAAAGGATTTCAAGGACATACCAGTAGATGCCTGTTAGTTCATGAGGATAAAGAGGGATATCTTTATGGGTCTTGCAGCAGTTAAAACAGCCCTTTGCGCAGGCAAGCCTTTTACCCTTTGCCTCTTCCTTGAGTATAGCCTTTGATATGCCATCATCAATTATAGAATAGGCCTCAAAAACAAGAGAAAGCCCTATGTGCCTTTTCGAATCTTCGGTAATGCTAAGGTTCACTTAAACTCCTTTTGAATTAAAGCTTGGGCGAGAGGTCAGACTGGCCTCTCACCCACAAAATAAAATTGAATTTTTACTTCTTTGTAGTCTTTTTCGATGAAGCCTTTTTAGTGCCACACTTTGATTTTGCCTTATGCCCTGGCTTACAGGCCATTTCCTTCACCTCCTTTTAAATAAATCCTTTGTAATTTTTACAGCAATCTATAAAATAATACCATAATCTGCAGGATTAGTGATATTTGAGCCTGAATATAAAATTTAACTATTACTTGCACCATCTTTGCCACCGCCTTTCTTAAAAATGATAAGGCGAATACTTGACAAAATTAGTAAACTATTTATATCCTATCTTATGCTCAGGCTTTCAACAAGGGGACAGTATGGTGTAAGGGCTATGTATGAGATAGCAAAGGCCTATCCAGAGCCAGTTACAATCAAGGAGATATCCGAGGCCCAGAGTCTATCTATCCCCTATCTTGAGCAGATTCTTAACAGATTAAAGCACGGTGGACTTGTTGTTTCTATTAAAGGTCCGGGTGGTGGTTATGTCCTCAGCCGAGGTCCTGAGGAGATAAATATTATTGAGATACTACGGGAGCTTGAGGGCCCCCTTGCTCTTACATCCTGCCTGAATCCAGAGGAAGGTTGTGTCAGGGTTGAGGGATGCGTGACACATCTTTTATGGAAGAGGCTTGGAGAACAGATAGAAGGATTTCTCAAGACTATTACTTTGAGGGATTTGCTTGGATTTAGAACACAGTTGTCGGAAATCGGAGGAAGAAGGTCAAAGAATGTCAAAGCTCAAGTTTGTAGAAAACATTAAGGCAGACCTCACAGCCGATATAGTTTATATGATGTGCCCGATGCATCTCCTTAAACTACAGGAGATGATTAAGAAGGTGGAACCAGGTCAGATAATTGAGATAATCACTGATTATGACGGCGCCCTCGAGGATATACCTCAGTGGTGTGAGAAGACAGGCCATGAGTTTATAGGTGTTGAGGACGATACAGACTTCTTTAAGTTTTACATAAGGAGGACAAAATGAAGGCCTATTTTGACCATGTTGCAACAAATCCCCTTGATCCAAGGGTCCTTGAGGCAATGATGCCCTATTTCAAGGAGGAGTTCGGAAATCCTCAGAGTGTCTATGACCTCGGCATAAGGGCAAGGGAGGCAGTAGAGAAGGCGAGGCAACAGGTTGCATCACTGATAAATGCAAAGCCCTCTGAGATAATATTTACATCAAGTGGTGCTGAGTCAAACAACTTTGCCTTAAGGGGTATTGCCCTTGCAAGGCAGAACGAAGGAAGGCATGTTATAGTCTCGAAGGTGGAGCACCATTCCATACTTAATTCAGCAAGGTTTCTTGAAAAGAGTGGATTCACCGTAACATTTCTTCCTGTAGATAAATACGGAATGGTTGATCCCGATACAGTAAAGAAATCCATTACAAAAGAGACAACCCTCATATCCATTATCCATGCAAGCAGTGAGGTTGGCACAATCCAGCCCATAAAGGAGATAGTTAAGATAGCAAAGGAGCATAATATTATTGTTCATACTGATGCTGTTGCCTCTACAGGCAATATCCCTGTTGATGTGAAGGACCTTGGTGTGGACCTCCTCAGTATGGCTGCCCATCAATTCTATGGCCCAAAGGGCGCAGGAGCCCTCTATGTAAGAGAAGGACTGAGAATAGTACCCCTCATATACGGAGGTATTCAGGAGGGTGGAAGGAGAGCTGGAACAGAGAATGTCCCTGCCATAGTCGGGATGGGAATGGCAGCAGAGCTTGCTAAAAAGGAGCTTCCAGAAAGAATTGACCATGTAAAAAGATTAAGGGATAGACTCGTAAAAGAGACCATGGCAAGGGTTGAGAATATCTATTTTACAGGTCATCCTGAAGAAAGGCTGCCAGGTCATGCGAGCTTCTGTGTGGAGTTCATCGAAGGAGAGGCCATGCTACTGATGCTTGCAGCAAGAGGCATTTATGGAGCGAGTGGTTCTGCCTGTTCAAGCAAGGCCCTTAAGGCTTCACCAATACTTTTGAGCATGGGTATTCCTGCTCAACTTGCCCAGGGCTCTGTTGTCTTCAGCCTTGGCAAAGACAATACAGAGGAAGAGGTCGATTATTTTATAAATGAATTTCCCCAGATAATAAAGAGACTGAGGGAGATTTCACCATACCAGAAAGGCTGGGAGGAGGCTGGTTCTCCAGCCTGTAAGCCTGAATAAAAGGAGGTTATGACTATGTACAGTCAGAAGGTAATGGAACATTTTATGAACCCGAGGAATGTGGGTGAGATGCCCGATGCTGATGGCATTGGCACAGAGGGTAATCCTGTTTGTGGAGATGTGATGAAGCTTTACATAAAGGTTAAGGACGACAGAATAGTTGATGCAAAATTCCAGACCTTTGGTTGCGGAGCTGCTATAGCTGTATCGAGCATGATTACAGAGATGGTAAAGGGAAAGACCCTTGATGAGGCTATGCAGATATCAAAGGAGGCTGTTGCAGAGGCCCTCGGAGGCCTTCCACCCCAGAAGATGCATTGTAGCAATCTCGGAGCAGATGCCCTGAAGAAGGCAATAGAGGATTACAGGGCGAAGAAAAAGGCCTGATATGGCTTATAAAGACCTCAGGGAATTCATCAAGGTTCTTGAAGAGAGGGGACTCCTTAAGAGAATCACTGTTGAGGTTGACCCTATCCTTGAGATTACTGAGATTAACGACAGGATAGTAAAAAGAGGAGGGCCGGCTCTCCTATTTGAAAAGCCTAAGGACTCTAAATTTCCCTGTGTGGTGAATCTTTTTGGCTCCTTTGAAAGAATGAAATTAGCCCTCGAGGTGAAGGATCTTGATGATATCGGCAGAAGGGCCCTTGAATTCCTTGAGCCAGAGATACCTACAAACATAATAGAAAAACTCAAGATGCTTCCAAAACTGAAAAGGCTCTCAGACTTTCTTCCAAGATATGTGAAGTCTGGACCCTGTAAAGAGGTAATAATAAAAGACAATCCGAGCCTTGATATATTCCCCATTCTCAAGACATGGCCCCTTGATGGAGGCAGGTTTATAACCCTTCCCATGGTCTTCACAAAAGACCCTGAAACAGGTGTTAGAAACTGCGGCATGTACAGGATGCAGGTTTATGATGAGCGGACAACAGGTATGCACTGGCACATGCACAAGGATGGTGCAAGGCATTACAGGAAGGCAGAGGCAATGGGCAAGAGGCTTGAGGTTGCTGTTGCAATAGGATCTGACCCGGCAACAATCTATTCAGCAACGGCCCCTCTTCCTGAAGGCATTGATGAGATGCTCTTTGCTGGATTCTTAAGGCAAGAACCTGTTGAACTTGTAAAATGCGAGACCGTTGACCTTGAGGTGCCTGCCAATGCCGAGATTGTCCTCGAGGGTTATTGCGAGCCAGGTGAAAGAAGGATAGAGGGTCCTTTTGGAGACCACACAGGTTATTATTCCCTTCAGGACGAGTATCCAGTGTTTCACATAACCTGTATAACCCACAGGCGCGATGCCATATATCCAGCCACTATTGTTGGAAAACCTCCCATGGAGGACTGCTTTATTGCCAAGGCAACAGAGAGGATATTCCTTCCCCTTATAAGAAAGCAATTACCAGAGATAGTTGACATGAATCTCCCCATAGAAGGTGTTTTCCACAACATTGCTATTGTCTCTATAGACAAGAGATATCCGGGTCATGCAAGAAAGGTCATGTATGCCCTCTGGGGTATGGGACAGATGAGCTTTACAAAGATTATTATAGTTATGGATAAGGATGTGAATATACAGGATCTTTCAGAGGTCCTCTGGAGGATAGGCAATAATGTTGATCCCAAAAGGGATGTGGTGATCCTTGAAGGACCCCTTGATGTCCTTGAGCATGCCTCACCCCTTCCAGCCTATGGTGGAAAAATGGGTATAGATGCAACAAAAAAGTGGCCTTCTGAGGGATTCCTTAGACCATGGCCTCCAGATATAAAGATGTCTGAAGAGATCGTGAGGCTTGTTACTGAAAGATGGAAGGAATATGGACTTGATTGAGCTGAGAGCCCCAGACTCCAACAACCTTTCCTGCAAGGAGGCTACCAAGCCTGAGACATTCCTTTGGCTTAAGGTTTTTAATAAGACCATACAGGACACCTGCACTGAAGGCATCGCCTGCACCTGTTGTATCAATTACCTTTTCTGCCATTGAAGGAGCCCTGTAGATTTTTTTACCATCACTTAAAAGTGCTCCCTTTTTGCCCAGAGTTACAGCCACAAATCTGACACCAAGGCTGTGGAGTCTTTTCAGGGCAATATCAATCTTTTTTATCTTCTGCCTCCAGAGCATAAAGAGCTCATCCCTGTTTAGAAAAAGGACATAAGTCTTCTTTAATAGAGGCTCAAGGGTCTTCAGGCCATATCTTGAATAAAGGTTTCCTGGTGAAAAGCTTATCTTTATCTCTTCTGGAAGGCTCAGGAGCCAATCGAACTGCTTCCCGAAGGCCCTTTCACCAATAAGGCTCGATGCATGGATCCAGCTAAAGTCAAGCCCATGGGGAGATGGATATTCTATCTCTTCAAGTCTCAGATTCACACCAGGCATTACATATATGGAACGTCTTGCCTTTTTATCGACAAAAATAAAGGCCCTTCCAGTGGGACCCTCAAGCCTTTTAATCCTTAGCTCAACACCTTTGCTTGCCAGACTTTTTTTCAAATACTCACCATCTTCGTCATTTCCAAGGACTCCAAAACATCCTGCAGGAATACCAAGCTGACGGAGAATAGTAATTGTGTTTGCTGCGCTTCCACCTGGTGATTTATAAAATCCCAGTACCTCTGTCTCTCCATCAATTACAAACCTCTCAACAGAGAATATATAATCAACATTAAGGGCACCAAGGCCTAAGACATTATCCGAGCTGGGCTGCCCTGCCACGAATCCTTCTCCTCATAAGTTTATGGATGGCTATTACAGAGTCTAAATCTTCACAGCCCTCTATAAGGGAATAATAGGCGTCAATGTTACCTTCCTCAGTTGAGAGGGGAGTTTCTGCCTTCCTTGCAAAGTCCTTAACAGCACTAAGTCCTTTTTCAAAGAATATCTCTACAGGCTTAACAACACCGAAGAGGCTTTCACTTGCTACACCAATAGTTGCATAGGGGACAGAGTATTCATTTCCATTAAATACTATGGCAAGGCCTCCTGAGCTATTAATATAGTCAAGCATTCTGAAGTCTGTTATACTATCTCCTATCGAGACAGTTCGAGATGGCTCTACCTTAAAGGTATCCATGAAGTTTTTCAGTGCCGAGACCTTTCTTCTTCCACCAACAACCCTGAGGCCTGATATCTTGTTGTAAAAACTCATCTCTGGGAGTTCTTTCAGATAAAATTCGTCAAGAACCTTCTTGAGAGATTCGTCTTCCCCAAGAGATATTCCGATGAGGGTTTCTTTGAGAGAAAGGATTCGTTTTTTTTCCTCCTCTTTCATCTCAATCCTTTCAGATGGAAAGGGTGTACAGGCTATGCAGTCAGGTGTTATGCCGAGCCTTTCACCTATATGATGGGCATGGGGTTCATAGCTTGTTGATATTATTACAATAGTATATCCCTTCTCTTTGAGGACCTTAATAGTCTCTTGAGCACCTGGGATGAGGGAGGCCTTTTTTGAAACATTGAGGACCTCTTCCCTCCCCATACCTTCAGCAATAAGAAAGGGCAGTATGAGATAAAGGGTATCGCCTGGTTCATAATCAGGCCTTTCCTCAATGGTGAGGATGTCGTCATACCTTGAAAGCCTTTCAAAGACCTCATATCCCTTTTCAGTCAATCCCATGACCTCATAGGCATTGTCCTGAGGAGAAAGGGGTCCTTCAAGGTCGAAGGCTATGAGCCCTGATATATTCATTGACCTCATCACTCAGATCTATTCCTCCTTTTAGAAATTTAAGGCCTTCAAGGGAAACCTTCCTTAAGGTGAGCAAGATAAGGGGGATCTCCCTCTTAAACTCCTCATCCCTGATTTTTTTAAATAAAGGATAATCCTCCGGGAAGGTCTTTCTTATCTCATCAAGGGTTTTTTCTTTTAAATCATTCCTGAGGGCCTTCCATAATGGTTCAAATTCAGGAGTCTTTATGCTGAATTTGCAAAAACTCACAGGAGGACCTTCGTCAAGCTCAGGTGTTACGAGATGGATCTGGGCACCAGCATAATCTGCCTCTGTGCTTATCAATTCCCAGATTACCTCCTGCCAGGAACCTTTCGGGCCTCCTGGTATTGCTGGATGGAGATTTAGCATCCTGTGAACCTCTATTAATGACCTGCCAACAATTAACATATATCCAGCAAGAAAGGAGAATTCCACATCATGGTCTTTTATTACATTCCATACAGCCCTGTGATACTCCTCACGCCAGGCCTCTCTGTCTCTTGTCCTTAAGTCAGGCATGAAATTTCTTGAGGAAAACAAAAGGAGTTTTAATCCATGGGCTTTTACAAACTCAAGAAACTGATCAGTCACAGGAGATTCCCCATACTCTCTGTTACAGAATACAAAGGCAATATCGACCTTGAGCCCTTTCATTCTTTCAAAGAGGACCACCTCAAGGAGCCTTCTTGCCTCCTCATCCCTTCCTGTAGAAAACCAGCCAATTCGCATATAGAATGATACAAAAATTACACTTAAGGGTGCAAATATAAAGAAAGCTTCAGGGCATAAAAAATACATATTGACAAAAATTCTGTGCTTTAGATAGAGTTTAATGAGGAGGAAAAAATGCCAGTAACATTACCATTAGAAGTTTATGAGGCCTTTGAAAAAAGTCTTGGTAAAGAGGAAGCCAAAAAGATAGTGAAGTCTCTTGAGATTACCATTTCTGAGTTAACAGAACACAAATGGAAGATTAGCAAGGATGAACTGCTTGAAGCCATGCGAAAGGAGTTTATAACAAAAGAGGTTTTCGAAGAACGTATAAATGCATTAAAGTCTGAACTTATTAATATTATTCAGCAAAATAAAACAGAACTTTTGAGCATTATTAAAGAAGACAAAACAGAGCTTCTTGGCAGAATAGATGCTTTATATGAAAAGATAGAGAGGGACAAGGCAGAGCTTCTTGGCAGAATGAAGCAAGACAAGGCAGAACTTCTTGGTATAATGAACCAGGACAAAACAGAGCTTCTTGGTATAATGAAGCAAGACAAGGCAGAGCTTCTTGGTATAATGAAGCAAGACAAGGCAGAGCTTCTTGGCAGAATAGATGCTTTATATGAAAAGATAGAAAAGGACAAGGCAGAGCTTCTTGGTATAATGAACCAGGACAAAACAGAGCTTCTTGGTATAATGAAGCAAGACAAGGCAGAGCTTCTTGGCATAATGAGGCAAGACAAGGCAGAGCTTCTTGGTATAATGAAGCAAGACAAGGCAGAGCTTCTTGGTATAATGAAGCAGGACAAGGCAGAGCTTGAAGGAAAAATAGAGCTGGTAAAGGCTGAAGTAAAGAGGATAGATATGAAGCTAAACTTTCTCATAATCTTGATGATTATAGCTTTGACTCTTATGAATCCTGTTATGGCAGAAATAATTAAAAAGCTTTTGAATTTATAAAATCTTAGGCTCCTTCACCTCCGAGGTGAAGGTTTTCATCAAAATAGTAACCACACAAAGAATAGGGTTACTTGACAAAGTTTGAATATATTATTAACACTGTGTAAAAAGTGTAAAAAAGCATTGATTAGTGATTTTTAAAGAGGGTTAAATGGTTGAACTTGAGGAGAGGATAGCAAGATTAGAAGGAAGGGTAGATGAGCATTCAAAATTCTTTGAGTCTATAAATGTAAAGCTCACCCTTCTTGAAGACAAAGAAGATAGAAACCGTGAAAGACTTGAAGAAAAGATAGACCGTACAAGAGAAATACTTGAAGAGAAGATAGAGCTTTATAGAAAAGAATTTAAAGAGGAAATTGGGAGTGTCAGAAAAGAGATTGGAGATACCAGAAAAGAGATTACCACCATCTTCCGCTGGCTTGTAGGTATCCAGATAACTACCTGGATAACTGTCCTGTTAGCTATTCTCTTTAAATAATGCTATAGGAGTCTTGGAAAGTAGAGCTTTAAGGAGGGTTTTTGAGACTCAAGATTAAATTTAAACCAGAAAATTTTAGTTTCTTTTTACCTGTCCATTACAATGGCCTTATACAGGCCTTCATTTACAAGTACCTCGATGAATGGCTTGCTTTTAAGATTCATAATCAAGGATTTAAAGATCCTCAAGCAGAAAGACAGCTTAAACTCTTCACCTTTTCCCGCCTGATACCAGAGAATAGTCCGAGGGTAAAAGATAGAAGGATAACCTTCAAAGGTCCAATTAACCTTATTATCTCCTCTCCCTATCATGAATTCATCCAGTCCCTTGGTTCGAACCTTTTAAGAGAAGGAAGGTTTTATCTTGCTGGTGAGGCCTTGGAGCTAATATCTGTAGAGGTGGAGCCCGTTCCTCAATATACGGAAAAAGTGATAGTGAAGGCCTTATCTCCAATAACTGTCTATAGCACCCTTGAGACTCCTGATGGCAGGAAGAAGACTTACTATTACAATCCCTTTGAGAAAGATTTTGAAGAACAGATAATTAAAAACCTTCAAAGAAAGGCCCGCACATGGTTGGGGATTGAAGTAGACGGCGGTTCTATAAAACCCTACAGGGTAAGCACAAGAAATGAAAGGATAATTATTTACAAGGATACAGTAATCAAGGCCTGGGATGGCCTTTACGAACTTCAGCTTCCACCAGAACTCTTTCAGATGGCCTTTGACGCAGGCCTCGGAGCAAAGAATTCCCAGGGGTTTGGGTGCGTGGAGGTGTGG
>Ga0197143_1000581_pt1 | contig 38086 bp, 38 predicted proteins | sample GBS70_MetaG_FD_148603 | JGI IMG/M metagenome (GOLD analysis project Ga0197143, IMG submission 148603) | Sediment microbial communities from Great Boiling Springs, Gerlach, Nevada, United States - GBS 70_MetaG | ecosystem: Environmental > Aquatic > Thermal springs > Hot (42-90C) > Sediment... | reverse complement strand
TAAAAATTGGTAAAAAGATTTTATTAAGAGAAGTTAATTGTGGAAAAGGAACAACCTCCCAGTCATCCCTTATTTTACATTTTGGATTGGGAAAGAAAAGGGAAGTTGATCTTATTTATCGGTTTTTGGGAAAGAGAGGAAAAGTAATAAAAAATGTGAAAGCTAACCAACTAATTATTATTGAAGATTAAATTTGTTCCACTGCTTGAATTTTAAATTCCGGTGAATAAAAATAAATCTAATTTATAGAAAAGTAGAATAAACTTCCCAAACTTGTTGGGCGTATTTTTTCCAAGAGAAATTTTTAGCATGATTTAAACCCTTTTCTTTTAAAGTTTGATAAAGTTCTTTGTCGGTTAAAACTTTAAAAATTTTTTCAGCAATATCTTCATAAGAATAAGGATTACAATAAAGAGAATTTCCTTGAGTAATTTCAGGCAAGGATGTTTTATCAGAAACTACCGTAGGTATTCCGCAAGCCATTGCTTCTAAAACCGGTAATCCAAATCCTTCATAAAAAGAGGGAAATATTAAAAGGTCACAAGCGTTATATAATTCACTTACTTCTTTTTCTTCTAAATTTTGATAGTAAATTATTAATTTTTCTAAGTCTAATTCTTTAATAGTTTTTGCCGTTCTCTTCTCCATTTTTCCAATTCTTACTAAATAAATATTTTTAAATTGTTTTTCTAATATTTTTAAAGCTTTTAAAATATTGGTTATATTTTTTCGCCATTTTTCTACACCTATATGAATTAAAATTTTTCCCTCTTCTGGCAAATTCCATTTTTTTCGTAAATTTTTTTTGTCATTTAATGGTTTATAAATAGAATGGTCAACCCCTCCATAAATTACTTTAATTTTATTTTTTTCTATTTGATATTTTTTTATTAAATCTAATTTAGTATTAAATGAATCCGCAATGATTATGTTAACCTTTTTTAACCCGGAATATAAATATTTCCTTATGCTTAATTCCCAAAAATTAGTGGGACAAAAAAGAGGGGCAATATCGTGACAAGTGACAATATTAAGGTTATCTTTATTAACCATAAATGATAGATTTTGATTAGCAAAATGGTAAATGTCATATTTTGCCAAATTATTTTTTATTCGCCACCAAAAAAATGGTTTATTTTCAACAAAAGGAATTTTAAAAGTTTGATAGATAATCTTTTTTTTATCTTGATTATATTCGATAATTGCCCTTTTTTGAAAATCTAAAAAAAGAAAATAAAAATTATTATAATTTTTTAAATTTTGATAGAGATAGTAAACATATTTTCCCATTCCCGAAAAAAACGGCTGGTCATTTATAAGAGCAATTTTCATGATTTTAAATTATATTCTATTTTTTAAAATTTGTCAATATTAAAATTTGGGGTAAGATAAAAGGTGATTTTTTCGTTATTTATATTTATAAAATAATTGGTAAGGGGAGCCGTTAGGGATATCATTAGGTTATTAATTTTTTAGCGTCTCTTCATAAAGGTTTATTATTTTACCAATTATCTTTTCCCAAGAAAAATTCTCCTTTACAAATTGATAGCCCTTTTCTCCTAAATTTTTTGCCAGTTCTTCATTAGTTAATACCTCAAGGATTTTTTCTTTTAATATTTCGACATCTTTTTCAGGAACCAATATTCCGTTTTCGTAATTTTTTACAATATCTAAAATTCCGCCGACCGCCGAAGCAATCACTGGCTTTTTGTAAACCATCGCTTCTAATAAAACCACACCCAAACCTTCGGTATCTCCCTTTTCGTCAATAATTGCTGGTAAAACAAAAAGATCACAATTTTGATAATAATCGGCAAGTTCTTTATCACTCACGAAACCTTTGAATTCCACATGGTTATTAAGAGCTAAATCTTTCACTAATTTTTCTAAATTTTCTCTTTCACTGCCGTCACCAATAACGATCAATTTAGCAGTGATCGCCTTTATTACTTCTTTAAAAGCCAATATTAAATATTTAACCCCTTTCCTTTTCACTAATCGACCGACAAACAAAATAATTTTTTTATTTTTTTCTTTTTTAAATTCTTCTTTTTCAATTATTTTGACTGCCGCACCAAAAGGAATAATTTTAATATTTTTATTACCGTACTTTTTCACTTCTCCCGCAGTATAGTGAGAGATAGCAGTGATTTGGTCACTTTTTTTAACTATTAATTTTATCAAAAATTCAGTTAATTTTGATTTTAAAAATTTAAACTCCACACCATAAAAGCTGCTTATCAATTTTGGTCTTCTATGAGCAAAGGGAAGGCTTAAAAAAGCAAGGAAAAAATGAGGAAGAGGCCAATGGATATGAAGAAGATCGTAATTTTTTCTTCTTAATAAAATTGCCAAATTTAAAATACCAAAAAAGAAATAAAAAATTAATAATATTTTATAAAAAAACCCCTTTTTTAATCTATCAGGTACATTTTCTTCGTGGGTTAATTTTTCGTATTTTTTAAAAAAATAACGGAAACGGTATACAGGAATATCAAAAATCCTTTGGTGTTTTAAACCTAAATAACTGGAAGTATAAACTTCGCAATCAATTTTTTTTTCCTTCAACCTTTTTAAAGTTTCTGTTAGCCAAGGAGTAATAACATCTTTTTCATCGCGGGCAAAAGCGGTAGCGATATGCAAGACTTTCATTTAAAAAATTTAAGAAAGGGAAGCAATATATTCGGCAAGTTTACTTTTAATTCGGGCAGCTTTATTTTTATGAATAATACCAACTTTAGCTGCCTTATCAATAATTGATTGAACTTTAGGAAATAATTTTAAAGCTTCTTCTTTATTAATAGCCTTCTTTAATTCTTTTATTGCTTCTTTTAATCTTTCTTTTCGAACCTTATTTCTTAAATATCTTTTTCTATTCTGTCTTATTCTTTTTAATACCGAAAGTTTCTTTTTCTTTGCCATTTTTTGTAACCCCTGATTTTTATGCCAGGGCGCGGAATCGAACCGCGGACTCCCGGATTTTCAGTCCGGAGCTCTACCTCTGAGCTACCCTGGCTAATTTATATAATTTTATGAAAATTTTTTTTATTGTCAACAAGAAGATTATTGTTATAATTATTTTAAATGGAAAAAAGAGAAATCAAAATTAATAAAAGAGATCTTTTGTTTGTCTTACAGAAAAGATTGCCTGAGATTGATTATTTCTTGGATTTAGAAAATGGCGAAATAATTCCGGTTTTTGAAATTACTAAAGAAGATTTTTGGAAAATGAAAAATAAATTTCCCCAGCGTTTTTATAAGCTCAAACCCTTTACCAGTACCGAAACATTTTTTATCGTGAAAAATTTTATTAACCTAATTAAAGATTCGAAAATTAAGGAAGAAATACTTGCTAATTTAGAAGGGAGAATTTCCTATAAAAAGTTTAAAGAAGTTTTAAAAAAATACCAAAAAGAATGGCAGGAATGGTTGATTTACGAAAGAAACGAGCTGCTTAATTATTTTAAAAAGAAAATGGAAGAAAGATTCCCTATTTTTATCCAGTTTGAATGACTTTCTTGACTTTTAACTGATTTTTATTATAATAGTTAACTATGAAAAAATTAGTTTTTAAAATTGTTATTTTAGTAATCGTGCTTTTTGGTTGTAATTGTAAGAAAAATAAATCGCCAGAATTGATAAATGCGGAAATTCCTCAAGTAGGTAAAATCAATCAGTTAATTACTTTTAAAGTAAAAGCAAAGGATCCCGAAGGAGAAAAGATAAGTTTTAAATTTGATTTTGGTGATAATAACCAATCCGATTGGTCTTCTTATTTTCTTTCAGAATCTACCTATAGGGATACCCATACTTATCAGTATCCCGGACAATTTGTTGTTCAAGTTAAAATAAAAGATATTAAAGGAAAAGAAAGTGACTGGATAAAAATAGGAGAAATTGCTATTGCCCCTTTAACACCCGGTGAAGTTTTTTGGGTTTTTGTGTGTGAAGAAGATGGTGATACAGCTAGTTTTTATTCAACCCCAATTATCGATGAAGAGGATAGTCTAATTTTTGTTGCTTGTGAAAAGGGACATTTACATGCTATTCAATTTAATGGTAAAGAAAAATGGCGTTTTTCTTTGTTGGAAGAAGAAAGAATAATTTCTTCACCATTAATGGATGATTATAAGAATATTTATTTTGTGACTGAAGATGGGAAGGCAGTGTCTTTAACTAAGGATGGTCAAGTTAGATGGGAGAGGGATTTATTTAATACTTTTTATGCTTCCCCTTCCCTAGGAAAAAATAACGAAATTTATCTCCAAAGTGAAGATAGTATTTTTGTTTTTTCTAATACCGGTGTATTACTTTGGACAAAAGGCAACGGCGGTGGTAGTAATTCTCCAATAATTGACCTTGAAGGTAATGTTTATTTTGCTAGTGAAAAAGATAGTCTTTTTTTGGCTTATGATTATAATGGTGTAACCCGATTTATCTTTACCTTTGATTGTGCTGTCATAAATTCGCCTTTTTTTATAAATAGCAAAAAAATTCTTTTGGGTTTAGAAAATAATCAAATTGTTTGTACAGATATCCGAGGAGAAACTTTGTGGTCAAGAATTTTAGGCGAACCGATAACTTCCTCAGGTGTGCTTTTTGATGATACTAATTTCTATGTAGTGACAAAATATGGGAATGTCTATAAGGGCGATGGTAATGGTAATTTTATACCAATAATTTCTATTCCTTGTGATTTAACTTCTTCTTTAGCAATTTCGGAAGACAATTATCTTTATTTTCGAGCAAGTTGGGAAGATGAGGAATATGATACTTTGTATTGTTTTACCACTGATGGAAAAATTATCTTTAGAACACCAATACCCGGAGAAGATGAATCAGAAGATTGGGAAATCTTAGCTTCCCCAAAGATCGGTCCTGACGGAACAGTTTATAGTGCTACTGCTAAAGGTCTTTATGCAATTGTTAGTAAAGGAAAATTCAAAAATACCGGTTGGTATTCTTTTCGAAAAGATAATCGGAATACCGGGAGAAGATGATGGAGAGAGAAAGGTATTTTGAACCAGTTCCTTCCTTACCTGATTTTGTAAAAATTGAACATAAAATTTTGAAGTTTTGGCGGGAAAATGATTTTTTAAAACAATTAATAGCAAAAAATAAAGGGAAAAAGAAATTTTCCTTTTTGGACGGTCCAATTACTGCTAATAATCCAATGGGTGTCCATCATGCTTGGGGGAGAACCTATAAAGATGTTATTCAACGATATAAAGCCCAAAAAGGTTTTGATCAAAGGTTCCAAAACGGTTTTGATTGTCAAGGACTTTGGGTAGAAGTTGAAGTAGAAAAAGAATTAGGTTTTAAATCAAAAAAAGATATTGAAAAATTTGGCATAGATAAATTTGTAGAAAAATGTAAAGAAAGAGTAATAAAATATTCAAAAATTCAAACTGAACAGTCGATAAGATTAGGTCAATGGATGGATTGGGAGAATTCTTATTATACGATGTCCGATGAAAATAATTATACTATTTGGTATTTTTTAAAAAAATGTCACCAAAAAGGTTGGATATATAAAGGAGAAGATGTTGTTCCTTGGTGTCCCAGGTGTGGGACAGCAATTTCTCAACACGAAATTGTTACTGAAGGTTATAAAGAGTTAATCCATCCGGGAGTTTATTTGCAATTTCCCTTAAAAGGAAAAGAAAACCATTACCTTTTAGTTTGGACAACCACTCCTTGGACATTAACGGCTAATGTAGCGTGTGCTGTTCATCCAGATTTGGTTTATGTTTTAATTAAGCATAATGGTAAGTTTTATTATCTTTTAAAAGAAAGGTTAAATATCATTGAAGGTCGATACGAAATAATAAAAGAGTTAATAGGTAAAGAGATGATTAATTGGGAGTATGAAGGTCCGCTATCTTTCTTATCAATTCAAAAAGGGATTAAACATATAATTATTCCTTGGGAAGGAGTAAGTGCTGAAGAAGGGACCGGTATTGTTCATATTGCTCCTGGTTGTGGTCATGAAGATTTTTTATTAGGAAAAGAATTTCAACTTCCAGCAATTTGTCCAATAGATGAAGAAGGGATATTTTTAAATAACTATGATTTTCTTTCAGGGAAAACAACCAAGGAGAGTGAAGAATTGATTTTTGAAGCTTTGAAAAAAGAAAATAAACTTTATAAAATTGAAAAATATATTCATCGTTATCCAGTTTGTTGGCGCTGCGGAACAGAGTTAGTCTTTCGTTTAGTGCCTGAATGGTATATTTCCATGAAAGAATTAAGATATCAGATAATGGAAGTAGCTAAAAAAGTTCAGTGGATACCTTCTTTTGGTTTGGAGAGAGAATTAGATTGGTTAAGGAATATGGAAGATTGGTTAATTTCTAAAAAAAGATATTGGGGTTTGGCTTTACCAATCTATGAATGTGAATGCGGCTATTTTGATGTGATCGGTGGAAAAGAAGAATTAAAAGCCCGAGCAGTGGAAGGTTACGAAAAATTTGAAGGTCATTCACCCCATCGTCCTTGGATTGATTATGTAAAAATTAGATGTGAAAAATGTGGTCAGATAATAAGTCGAATACCAGATGTCGGTAATCCGTGGTTAGATGCTGGCATAGTTCCCTTTTCTACTTTAAATTATTTGAAAGACAGAAAATATTGGGAAGAATGGTACCCCTTTGATTTTGCAGTAGAGTGTTTTCCCGGGCAATTTCGTAATTGGTTCTATGCGATTTTAGCTATGGCCACAGTATTAGAAAATTCGCCACCGGTTAAAACTATTTTTGGATATGCCTTGGTAAAAGATGAGAAAGGTGAAGATATGCATAAAAGTAAAGGAAATGTTATTTGGTTCGACGAGGCTGCCGAAAAGATGGGCGCCGACATTATGCGCTGGGTGTTTGTTTCCCATAATCCTTTTGAAAATCTTCACTTTGGCTATAAATTAGGCTACGAAGCTAAAAGAAAGTTGTTAACTTTGTGGAATTGTTATTCTTTTTTTGTTACCTATGCCCGAATTGATAATTTTCATCCTAAAAGAAAAGAATGTTACGTTGATTTAAAGGAGGTTAAAAACCCCTTGGACCAATGGCTGCTTTCTATTACTAATAACTTAATAAAAAATGTTGACGATGCTTATAATAATTACGAATTTGATAAAGTACCGAGGTTGATTGAAAAATATGTTGACGACCTTTCTAATTGGTATATTCGCCGTTCTCGCAGAAGATTTTGGAAATCTCAAGGTGATTACGATAAATGGTCAGCTTATCATACCTTGTATTATTCTTTAACCACTTTGATCCAATTGATTGCCCCGATAATGCCTTTTTTGAGTGAAGAGATTTATCAAAATTTAGTTGTAAATATCAATGGAAATGTTTGGAGAAGCATTCATTTGAACGATTTTCCTGAGGTAAAAGAAGAATTGATCAACAAAGATATCGAAGAGCGAATGGCATTATGTCGCAAATTGGTTTCTTTAGGTAGAATGGCTCGGGAAAAGGTTAAAATTAAAATCCGCCAACCATTGAGAAAAATAATTTTCTTAAATATTAATGAGAAAGAAAAATTAAATGATTTAGTGCCATTTATTATTGAAGAATTAAATGTTAAAGAAGTTATTTTTGGCGAAAAAGAAGAGTTTACCGATAATTTTGTTAAAGTTGAAGAAGATAATTTAATTGCTCTCTTAGATATTGCTTTAGATGAAGATTTGCTTTGGGAAGGGTTTTTAAGAGAGTTTATTCACCGTATCCAAGTCTTAAGAAAAGAAGCCGGATTTGAAATTACTGACCGTATTATTATGGGTTATCAAGCGGATAAAAAAGTTGAAGAAATTATTGAAAAAAATTCTGCTTATATTAAAGCGGAAATTTTAGCGGAGGATATAAAAAGAAATCTTTTGGAAGATAAAGATATTGAAAGAAAAATAACAGTTAACAATTGGGAAATTTTAGTTAGCTTAAAAAGGAAATAATATGGATAAAAAGAAATTAAATAAGTTTCGAGAGTTGTTACTTAAAGAAAAGGAAAAATTATTAAAAGGAAAAGCGCATATTGAGGAAATTTTGAAGAAAAGTTCTAAAGAGGCCACTGGCGAACTTTCTTCTTATCGGACTCATCTTGCTGATTTAGGAAGTGAGACTTACCAAAAAGAAATAGCTGCTTATTTGACAACTCAGGAAACACAAATTTTAATGAAAATCGATAAGGCTTTAAGAAAAATTGAAGAAGGAATTTATGGCAAATGTGAAAAATGTAACAAAGATATCGATGAGAAAAGATTGGAGGCGATACCTTATGCAGAATTTTGTATTGATTGTCAAAAAGCATTAGAAAACCGTCAAAGAAAATAATTCTTAAATGAAAAACATTCTTTTGATGATTGAATTCGATGGGCGTAATTTTTTTGGCTGGCAAGAACAAAAAGAGAAAAAAACAGTTAGCGGGGAAATTAAAAAAGTTTTGAAAGAAATTTTCCAAAGAGAAGTAAAACTGATAGGCATGGGAAGAACGGACCGAGGTGTTTCCGCGTTAAAATATTTTTGTAATTTTAAAATATCAGAAGAAAAAATTGATTGGGAAAATTTAAAAAAGCGGATGAATTACCTATTACCAGCAGAAATTTATGTAAAAGAAATTAAAGAAGTACCGCTTAATTTTAATTCTCGTTACGCAGTTAAAAATAAAACTTATTGCTATCTGATTTTTGAAGGTATTTCACCTGTGCGGCGAGATTTTTTTTGGGAAATACCGAAAAAAATTGACCTTCAAAAAATAGAAGAAGCTAAGAGACTTTTTCTTGGAGAAAAAGATTTTAGCAAGTTTTGTTATTATCCGGGAGAAGGAATTTGTCGGATAGAAAAAATTGAAATAATAAAGAAAAATGAGGAGATAATTTTCAAAATAACCGGCAATCGATTTTTATACAAAATGGTAAGAAGGATAGTCGGTGCTCTTATTGATATTGGTTTAGGCAGAAGAAAACTAAAAGATATTGAAAATGCTTTTTTGGGTAAACCTCATTTGCCTTTAACAACTGCTCCGGCTAAAGGGTTAATCCTTTATGATTGCGAAATTGATTTATTGAAAAATTGTTGACAATTAGAAAAATTTTGTTATATTTATATTTGGTAAGCCGGCATAGCTCAGTGGTAGAGCAGGGGTTTTGTAAACCTCAGGTCGGGGGTTCGAATCCCTCTGTCGGCTTATGTGGGCAGGTACCCAAGTGGACAAAGGGGGCAGACTGTAAATCTGCTGGCGTGATGCCTTCGGAGGTTCGAATCCTTCCCTGCCCACATTATTGCGGGTGTAGCGCAACGGTAGCGCAACGGCCTTCCAAGCCGTTGGTTGCGGGTTCGAATCCCGTCACCCGCTTAATTGTTGACTTTTTTAAAAAAATTAATATAATTAAAAACTTATTGCCCATGTAGCTCAGGCGGTAGAGCACACCCTTGGTAAGGGTGTGGTCGCCGGTTCGAGTCCGGCCATGGGCTTGAAATTTTTAAAATTTTAGGTAAAATATAATTTAAAAACGGAGGAAAAAAATATGGCAAAACAAAAATTTGAAAGGAAAAAGCCACATGTAAATATTGGAACAATTGGTCATGTGGATCATGGAAAAACTACCTTGACAGCAGCAATTACTTTAGTTTTGGAGAAAAAAGGTTTAGCAAAATACACTCCTTATGACCAAATCGATAAGGCGCCGGAAGAAAAAGCAAGAGGTTTAACAATTCAGTTAGCTCACATTGAATATGAGACAGAAAAAAGACATTATGCTCACATTGATTGTCCTGGCCACGCTGACTACATCAAAAATATGATAACCGGTGCAGCTCAAATGGACGGAGCAATCTTAGTGGTTTCTGCTCCTGATGGACCACAGCCGCAAACCCGTGAGCATGTACTTTTAGCGCGGCAAGTTAATGTCCCAGCAATGGTAGTCTTTTTAAATAAAATTGATATGATGAGTGACCCTGAGTTAATTGAATTAGTAGAATTAGAGGTACGGGAAATTCTTTCTAAGTATGAATACCCTGGTGATCAAGTTCCTTTTGTTAAAGGAAGCGCGTTAAAAATTCTGGAATGTGGTTGTGGTAAGGAAGATTGCCAGTGGTGTGGGGCTATTTGGCAACTTATGAAAGCAGTGGATGAATATATTCCCGAGCCGATAAGAGAGTTAGATAAACCTTTTTTGATGCCTGTGGAAGATGTTTTTTCAATTACTGGTAGAGGCACAGTAGTTACTGGTAAAGTAGAAAGAGGAAGAATTAAACCCGGTGAGGAAGTAGAGTTGATTGGTTTCGGTACTCATATAAAAACAGTAGCAGTGAGTATTGAAATGTTTCGAAAAGTTTTAGATGAAGGAGTAGCCGGTGATAATATTGGTATTCTTTTAAGGGGTGTTGAAAAAGATCAAGCAATGCGGGGAATGGTAGTAGCTGCTCCAGGTTCAATTAAACCTCATAAGAAATTTCAAGCGCAGGTTTACGTACTAAAGAAAGAAGAAGGTGGAAGGCACACACCTTTCTTTAGTGGTTATCGACCGCAGTTTTATATTCGAACAACTGATGTTACCGGAACGGTTAAATTACCTGAGGGAGTAGAAATGGTAATGCCTGGAGATAACGTAAATCTTGAAGTAGAGCTGATAAGCGAGGTAGCTTTAGAAGAAGGTTCTCGTTTTGCTATTCGCGAAGGTGGCAAAACAGTGGGTGCTGGAGTAGTAACAAAAATTCTTGAATAAAGATGCGGATTTTTATCAATTTGGCTTGTACTGAATGTAAAAGGAAAAATTATCAAACAACTAAAAATAAAAATAAACAAGAGAAATTAGAACTTAAAAAATATTGTAAGTTTTGTAAAAAACATACAATCCATAAAGAGACTAAATAGGCCAGTAGCTCGAACGGTAGAGCACCGGACTCCAAATCCGGGGGATGGGGGTTCAAATCCCTCCTGGCCTGTGTTGTGTTAAATGAAAAAAATATTATTAAAAATAAAAATTTTCTTGATAGATGTAAAAAATGAATTAAAAAAAGTATCATGGTCTTCAAGGAAGGAACTATTTCAGACTACTTTGTTGGTAATTATTCTTTCTTTTCTTTTGTCTCTTTTTATTGGTTTTTGGGATCTGGTGTTTTCCCGAATTTTAGGATTAATTATTAGATGATAATTATGAAAAAATTTTATGTTGTCCATACTCGTACAGGGAGTGAAAAAAAAGCTAAAGAACTATTAGAAAAGTTAATTGCTGAAGAAGAAAAACAGAATTTATTTGGACGAATTATTGTACCGATAAAAAAAACTGCCCGTTGGTACAAGAAAAAAAGTAAAAGTGGTCAAAAAGAAGAGAATGAATATCAAATGGTTGAAGAAGAAAGAAAACTTTATCCTGGATATATTGTAGTTGAAATGGAAGAGAATAACGAAGAAGCGATTAAGTTAGTTACTTCTGTGCCTTATGTAACCCATTTTTTAGGAACCCGAAATCGTCCCACACCTCTTTCGGAGGAAGAAGTGAAAATGATAGAAGAAATTGAGAAAGAAAAAGATACTTCTTTACCAGAAATTCCTTTTTCTTCAGGAGATCATGTTCGAGTTGTTAAAGGACCATTTGCTGGGTTCAGCGGCACAGTGGAAGAAGTATATCCAGATCGAAGAAGAATCAAGATGACAATTACTATCTTTGGTCGAATGACACCTATTGAAATAGATTTTTTTGAAGTAGAAAAAATTTGATAGGAGTTTATAATGGCAAAAAAAGAAATTGCTAAAGTAAAATTACAAATTCCTGCTGGTCAAGCTACTCCCGCACCTCCTGTAGGACCCGCTTTGGGTCAACACGGGGTGAATATCATGGAGTTTTGTAAACAATTTAATGCTCGAACAAAAAATGAGCCACCGGGTATGATTATTCCGGTAGTAGTAACTATTTATTCTGATAGAAGTTTTACTTTCGTAACTAAGAGTCCACCAGCTTCGGTTCTTTTAAAACAAGCTGCGGGGTTAGCCAAAGGATCCAGCGCCCCTAATCAAATTAAAGTTGGAAAGATCACGAAAAAACAGTTACGGGAGATTGCAGAAAAAAAAATAAAAGATCTCAATACTACTGATATTGAAGCTGCTATGCGAATTATTGAAGGGACAGCAAGACAAATGGGTATTACTATTGTGGAGGAAGAATGAGAAGAAGTAAAAGATATCAGACAATAAGTGGAAAAGTAAACAAAACTAAAACTTATTCTTTAGACGAAGCCTTAGATTTGTTAAAAGAAACAGCCAACGCTAAATTTACGGAAGCAGTTGATATTGCTATTAAATTAGGAATAGACCCTAAAAGAACCGACCAGTTAATAAAAGGAAGTGTTACCTTACCCTATGGTACTGGAAAAGATGTTAAAGTATTAGTGTTAACAAAAGGAGAAAAAGAAAAAGAAGCTAAGGAAGCTCAAGCTGATTATGTTGGTTTAGAAGAGTATATAGAAAAAATAAAAAATGGCTGGTCAGATTTTGACGCCATAGTAGCTACTCCTGATGTAATGCCAGAAGTGGGAAAATTAGGTAAGATTTTGGGTCCAAAAGGTTTGATGCCTTCTCCAAAGACGGGAACAGTCACTTTTGAGGTGGGTAATGCAGTAAAAAGTTTGAAAGCTGGAAAAATTCAATATAAAACTGACAAAACAGGTAATATCCATGCTCGAATAGGTAGAATTGATTTTGAAAAAGAAAAATTAAGGAAAAATATTATTACTTTTGTTAGTGAAATATTAAAAGAAAAACCTGCTGGAGTGAAAGGTCAGTATTTGAAATCGGTTACAATTTCTTCTACGATGGGCCCGGGTATAAAGCTAGATATTAAAGAATTACAAGAGTTAGCAAGAAAGGAGTTATAAAATGATAAAAGAAGAAAAAATAAATAAAGTGAAAGAATTGAAAGAAATTTTACAAAGGGCCACAGGGATATATTTTGTTGATTTCACGAATATTCCCGCTAATGAGCTTTCTAAAATTAGAATGCGTTTTCGAGAGGAAAAAATCAAAATGATAGTTGTAAAAAATAATTTATGCGAACTGGCTTTACGAGAATTAAATTTTCCTTCTGAAACCAGTGATTTTCTTGTAGGCCCAACTGCTTTGATAGTGGCTAACGGCGAGCCTGTGAAAGCAGCCAAAATAATTAAAGAATTAAAAGTTTTGAGGTTTAAGGGTTCAGTTGTTGAAAACAGAATTTTTTATGATAAAGATTTTGAATTTTTAGCCAGTATTCCTACCAAAGAAGAACTTTATTCGCAAATTTTTAATTATTTTTTGTCACCCGTATGGGAATTAGTTTTTGTTTTAGAAAATAAAATAAGGGAACTAATATTTATTTTAGAAACTTTAACTTCAGAAAAACAAAAAAATTAAGGAGGTAAAGATGTCATCAAAAATTGATGAATTAATTAATATTATTGAAAATTTAACAGTAGTGGAACTTGCTGAATTAGTTCAAAGACTGAAAGATAAATTTGGAATTACTCACACAGCTTTTGTAACCCCTGCAGTAAGCTCAACACAATCCACCACTGCTTCTGAGGTTAAGGAAGAAAAAACCGAATTTACCGTTACTTTAGTCGCTGTTGGTGATAAAAAAATCCAAGTTCTAAAAGAATTACGGGCACTAACAAATTTAGGTTTAAAGGAAGCCAAAGATTTGATTGACAATGTTCCTAGCGTTATTAAAGAGAAAGCCACCAAAGAAGAGGCTGAAAAAATAAAAGCGAAATTAGAAGAAGTAGGTGCTAAAGTCGAGATAAAATGAAAAAAAGAGATTTTACCAAATATAAACATTCGTGGGAAATTCCGCCTTTACTTTCTATTCAACTGGAATCTTATCGTTCTTTCTTTCAATTTGAAAAACCCCCGGAGGAACGAGAAGAAATTGGTTTGCAAAAAATTTTTAAAGAAATTTTCCCAATAGTTGATACTCATAAACGTTTTATTTTGGATTTTGTAAAATATGAAATAAAAGAACCGCGATACTCTCCGGAAGAAGCTTTATTAAAAGGATTAAGTTACGATGCTCCTTTTTATGTAACTTTTCGCTTTATTAAAGGAGAACCTGGTAAGGAAAAAGAAGAATTTAAGATTAAGGAAATAATTGAGCAAGATATTTATCTTTTTAATTTGCCATTAATGACGAAAGATGGCACTTTTATTGTTAATGGTAATGAGAGAGTAGTAGTTAATCAATTACACCGTGCCCCTGGCGTTTATCTTATAAGAGAAAAAAGCGACCACTCTTTGCTGTTGGTACCTTTGAGAGGGGCTTGGTTTGAAATGCTTATCTCTCGAGATAATGATTTTTCAGTGTTATTGGACCGAAAAAGAAAAATACCTTTATTTATTTTTCTTCAAGCTTTAGGATATTCGCCAGAAGCAGCATTAGAAAAAATTTATCCCGATATGATTATAGAAAAAGAAATAGAAGTAGGAGATATGATTGCTCAGCAGACCAATTTGGAAGCCATTTCTATTGGTGAAATAGTAACTGAAGGCATTTTGGAGTTTTTACAAAAACAAGGACAGACACGATTGAAATGTTTAAAAAAAGATGCTCCGGGAATAAAAGTCATCCATAATGTGCTTAAATCACATCCCTTTATGGATGAAAATGAAGCTCTAAAAAAGATTTATAAAAAGCTTCGCGGTATTGAGCCTACCCAATTATTGACAGCAAGGAATTTCATTGAAGGAGCTTTGTTCGATATTACTCGATTTGATTTAGGAAAATGTGGTCGTTTCCGTCTCAATCAGATTTTTAATGAAAATATTCCTTTAGAAAAGACAAATTTTGAGAAGGAAGAACTTTTTAAATTAATTCGACGACTTTTAGAATTTTATGAACGGCTAATTCCACCCGATGATACCGAACATTTATCAGCTAGGAGAGTTCGATCGGTAGGTGAACTTTTAGAACCATATTTTCGTAATTCCCTCATAGCGTTTACTAATCAAGTAAAAGAAAAAATTTTACAACTTGGTGTTAGCAAAATAACTTCTTTAAGAGAATTAATCCAAGGAAAACCGATAGAAGGAATGGTATTAAAGTTTTTTACTCAACATCCTTTGTGCCAATATATGGAGCAAGTGAATCCTTTATCTTCTTTAATTCATAAAAGAAGAGTTTCAGCTTTAGGACCCGGAGGTTTAACAAAAGAAACTGCTGGATTTGAAGTCCGAGATGTTCATTATTCTCATTACGGGAGAATCTGCCCAATAGAAACTCCGGAGGGTGCAAATATTGGGTTAATAAATACTATTGCTACTTATAGTAAAATTAATGAATTTGGTTTTATTACTACTCCTTATTGGCGGGTAAAAAATGGAATAGTCACAAAAGAAATAGTTTACTTAGCCCCTTATGAAGAAGAAGGGTACAAAATTGCTCAATTTACTACTCGTTTAGATGAAGAAAGAAGAATTATTGATAAAGAAGTAGTGGTGAGATACCGTGGCGACGTTATTACAGTTTCGCGCGAAGAAGTTGATTTTATGGATGTTTCCCCTAAACAACTTTTTTCTCCTTCTACAGTGATGATTCCTTTTTTGGAGCATAATGATGCTGACCGGGCTTTAATGGGAGCAAATATGCAACGTCAGGCAGTACCGCTATTAAAACCGGAAAAACCCTTAGTAGCTACCGGAGTGGAAGAACAGTGGGCAAGAGAATCTGGAGCAGTAATTATTGCTGAAGAAGAAGGAGAAGTAATTAAAGTAGATGCCGAACGAATATTAGTAAAAACTGCCACTGGTTTAAAAGAATATCGGCTTAAAAAATTTAAAAAAACCAATCAATATACCTGTTATAATCAAATCCCAAAGGTTAAAAAAGGGATGAAAATAAAAAGAGGAGATTTATTAGCAGATGGCCCTTGTACTGATGATGGTCAATTGGCCTTAGGAAGAAATATTTTGGTAGCCTTTTTGCCTTGGCGCGGTTATAATTATGAGGATGCTATTGTAATTTCTGAAAATCTCTTAAAAGAAGATGTATTTACTTCTATTCAGATATTGGAATTTGAAATACAAGCACGGGAAACAAAATTAGGGCCGGAAGAAATTACTCGTGATATTCCAGGAGTAACGGAAGAAGATTTAGCTCATTTAGATAAATTTGGAATAGTTCGAATAGGTACGGAAGTTGGTCCTGGAGATATTTTAGTAGGAAGAATTACTCCCCGAGGAGAAACGGAATTTATGCCAGAAGAAAAATTATTGAGAGCAATTTTTGGTGAAAAAGCAGCAAATGTTCGAGATACCTCTTTAAGAGTAGAACCTGGAGTTTATGGAACAGTTATTGATGTACAGATTTTTTCTCGGAGGACGGACGACCCTTTAGCAAAAGAAGTATTTAGAATAAGAGAAGAAGAATTGGAAAAAAGATTTGCTGAGAAAAAAAATTTCCTTATTCAAGAAAAAAATGAAAAATTAAAAAACATTTTGTTAAACGTAGTGGCATCTAAAAATATTAAAGACAAAAAAAATAAAATAATTTTAAAAGAAGGTGAAAAAATTACCGAAGAATTATTTAATTCTGGCAAAATAGATAAAATTAAAGCCGAGGATTTAATGGGGTTGGTAAAAAACGAAGAAAAGAAAAAAGAAATTCAAAAAATACTTGAGGAATTCGAAGTAGGGCTAAAATTAATTGAAGTTGAAAGAAAAAAAGAACAAGAAAAGTTAAAAGTTGGAGATGAACTTCCGAGTGGAGTACTTAAATGGGTACGGGTTTATATAGCTCAAAAACGAAAGATCAGCGTGGGTGATAAATTAGCAGGACGGCATGGAAACAAAGGAGTAATCAGTAAAATCTTACCTGTAGAAGATATGCCTTATTTACCGGATGGGACACCGGTAGATATGGTGTTAAATCCTTTAGGAGTTCCCTCGCGAATGAATATTGGGCAGATTTTAGAAACAGCTTTAGGCTGGGCGATGAAAGTACAGGGATGTCAAGCGATAACGCCTATATTTGAAGGAGCAACAATAAAAGAAATAAAAGAAGAATTAAAAAAAGCCGGTTTGCCTGAAGATGGTAAGATTACTTTATATGACGGAAGGACGGGGCTTCCGTTTAAAGAAAAAGTGGTTGTGGGCTACATTTACATGATGAAATTAATTCATATGGTGGACGATAAAATTCATGCCCGATCAGTCGGACGGTATTCTTTAATTACCCAACAACCATTAGGGGGAAAAGCTCAGTTTGGTGGCCAAAGATTTGGGGAGATGGAAGTTTGGGCCTTAGAAGCTTATGGTGCTGCTTATACTTTGCAAGAAATGCTTACTATAAAATCTGATGATGTAGAAGGAAGAACAGAACTTTTTGAATCTTTAATAAAAGGGACTAATCCACCCACTCCTAAAATTCCTGCTTCTTTTTCAGTATTAGTTAAGGAATTGAGGGGTCTTTGTTTAGATTTGGTACCAATTAATTTAGAGCGGAGGAAAAATGAGTGAAGAATTTATTTTAATGGATTTTGATGGCTTAAAAATAACTTTAGCTTCTCCAGAAACTATTAGAAGTTGGTCTTATGGGGAAGTAACAAAACCAGACACGATTAATTATCGAACTCAAAAACCAGAAAGAGATGGGCTCTTTTGTGAGAGAATATTTGGCCCTGTAAGAGATTACGAATGTAATTGTGGAAAGTATAAAAAAATAAGATTTAAAGGTACTGTTTGCGATCGATGTGGGGTAGAAGTTACCACTTCTTTAGTAAGAAGAGAAAGAATGGGTCATATTGAATTAGCGGCTCCAGTAGCCCATTTTCTTTTTTATCAAGTTCCACCCTCCAAAATGGGATTACTGTTAGATTACACAATTAATGAGATTCAAAGTATTTTGAATTATCAAATATACGTTGTCTTGGAACCAGGTGATTCTCCTTATCGAGTTAAAGATTTAATAGAAGAAGAGGAATATCTAGAGAAGAAAAAAGAATACGATGGATTGGTAGCCGCTACAGGTGCTGAAGCGTTGGAAGAACTTTTGAAAAGAATTGATTTAGAAAAATTAGCGGCTGAATTAAGAGCCCGAATTCCTCATGAACAGTCGAGACGTTTTCAATTATTGAGAAGATTACAAATTGTTGAAGCTTTTAAGAATTCAGGCATACGGCCGGAATGGATGATTTTACGTGTTATTCCGGTAATTCCTCCTGATTTGCGTCCTTTAGTTACTTTAGAAGGAGGAAGATATGCTAGTGCTGATTTAAACGACCTTTACAAAAGAGTAATTTCTAGAAATAATCGATTGAAACATCTTTTAAGTACTAAAACTCCGGAAGTGATTCTTAAATACGAAAAAAGATTGCTTCAAGAAGCTGTAGATGCACTTTTTAGTAATGAAAGTAAACCTAATCCAATAATTGGAAAGCAGAATCGTCCTTTAAAATCGCTTTGTGAATCTCTTAGGGGAAAACAGGGAAGATTTAGAAGGAATCTTTTAGGTAAAAGAGTTGATTATTCGGGCAGATCGGTAATTGTTGTGGACCCAACATTAAAACTTCACCAATGCGCTTTACCCAAAGAAATGGCGTATGAATTATTTAAACCAATGGTGATGCGGAAATTAGAGGAAATGAAAGTTGCTGATAGTCAGAAAACAGCTAAGGCGTTATATAAAAAAGCTTCACCAGAAGTTTGGAAAGCTTTGGTAGAAGTAACTAAAAATCATCCGGTCCTTTTAAATCGTGCACCAACTCTTCATCGTGTTTCTATTCAAGCTTTTTATCCTGTTTTAGTAGAACATCGAGCAATAGGAATTCATCCATTAGTATGTCCACCTTTTAATGCTGATTTTGATGGTGACACAATGTCCTGTCACGTGCCTCTTATTCCGGAAGCAATTTTGGAGTCAGCTACTCTTTTACTTTCGTGTAACAATATTCTTTCGCCTGCTCATGGAAAACCTTTGATGACACCTACTCAAGATATTGTTGCAGGTATTTATTTCATAACCAAAGATCATCCCCAGGCACCTAAGGTAGATAGGTTGTACGATGATTTTTCTGAAATAGTGAGTGGGTATGAATTGGGAGAATTTTCAATCCATACTAAAATCAAATTCCGTTATAAAAATATTATTTATGATACTACTGTTGGACGAGTTGTCTTAAATCATATTTTGCCTGATGAGCTTAGATTTGTTAACGAAGTTTTAAATAAAGACAAGCTTAATGAACTAGTAGATAAATGCTATCGTAAATTAGGAAGTAAAAGAACAGCCCAACTTTTAGATGATTTGAAGGATTTAGGATTTGAAATGGCTACTCGAGCAGGAATTTCTTTAGGTATAGATGATATTATCGTACCAAAAGAAAAAGAAAAGATTATTAAAGAAGCAGAAGCGGAGGTTAAAAAGATATTAGAGAGACATAGAAAGGGATATATTTCTGATTCTGAACGTTATAATATGGTGGTTACTATTTGGAATAATGCTACTCAAGAAATTGAAAATAAGTTAATAGAAGAATTAGAAAAATCTCAAAATGGATTTAATCCTCTTTTCCTTCTTATTGATTCCGGTGCCCGTGGTTCTAAAGCTCAAGCAGTTCAAATCGGTGGAATGAGGGGTTTAATGGCAAAACCTCAAAGAGGTGGAGAAGGTGAGGAAGTAATTGAAACTCCAATTAAGAGTTCTTTTCAAGAAGGATTATCAGTATGGGAATATTTCATTTCCACTCGAGGGGGTAGAAAAGGATTAACTGACACTGCATTAAAAACAGCCGAAGCCGGCTATCTTACTCGAAGATTAGTAGATGTTGCCCAAGAAGTAGTGATTACTATGGAAGATTGTGGAACGATTTTGAGTCAAGAAGTGACTGCTTTAAAAGAAGGAGGGGATATAATTGAATCGCTAGCGGAAAGAATCATTGGAAGGATAGCTGCCGAAGATATTGTTAATCCAATTACTAACGAAATAATTGTAAAAGAAGGTGAAGAGATAAATGAAGAGAAAGCTAAAGAGATTGAAGATTCTGGAATTGAGAAGGTAAGAGTTCGTTCAGTTTTGACTTGTCAGGCACCTCATGGTTTATGTGCTAAATGCTATGGAAGAAATTTAGCTACCGGTAAATTGGTTGATGTGGGTGAAGCAGTCGGGATAATTGCTGCTCAATCAATAGGTGAGCCAGGTACTCAATTGACATTGAGAACTTTCCATGTAGGAGGTATGGCAACTCATATGGTAGAACAAAATAAAGCAGTAGCTAAATTTGCTGGAAAAATTAAATATGATAAAGAATTACAGTATTCGGTAAGAAGCGACGGCCAAAGAGTTACTTTGAACTCTGGAAAAGTAGAGCTTATTGAGGATACCAAAAAAATAGATTATGAAGTTCCCGAAGGTGCGATTCTTCGAGTAGAAGATGGGGAAAGAGTAAAGGAGAATGATATATTATTCGAATGGGAACCATATTCTATTTTGATAATCGCTAAAAAGGGTGGTAAAGTGAAGTATTGTGATATTGAGCTGGGAAAAACTCTTCAAGAAGATATTGATGAAAGAGTGGGAAGAAAAGAAAAAAGAATTATTGAGGATCGGGAAAAAATGAGACATCCTAAATTAGAGATTTTAGATGAAACAGGAAAAGTTCTGGAAGTTAAGGAATTACCTAATGACGCATATTTAGTGGTTGAGGATGGTCAATTAGTAAAACCAGGGGATGTGTTGGCTCGTTTGGTTAAAGAGGTTGTTAGAGCAAAGGACATTACTGGTGGATTGCCGAAAGTGGCAGAACTATTTGAAGCTAAGCGGGTAAAAGACCCTGCAGTAATAAGTGATATTGATGGTCGAGTAGAGGTTTCTCCACCTCATATGGGTATGAGAATTGTTAAAGTTGTTGCAGAAGATGGTAAAACTGAAAGAATTTACAAAATTCCGTACGGTAAATATTTATTGGTTAAAACTGGTGATATGGTAAAAGCAGGTGATAAATTGTGTGAAGGAGAGGTTGACCCCCATGATGTATTGAGAGTAAAAGGTTGGATGGCTGTTCAAGAGTTTCTAACCAATCGTATTCAAGAGGTTTATCGGTTGCAGAATGTAAAAATAAATGATAAACATATTTCCATTATTGTGCGTCAAATGTTAAAAAAGGTAAAGATAGAAGACCCGGGAGATAGTAATTTTATGGAAGGTCAAATTGTAGATGCTCAAAAGGTTGATTTAGAAAATCAGCGTTTAACTGCCGAGCATAAACGACCAGCTAGATATACTAGAATTATTTTAGGAATTACAAGGGCAGCTTTGCTTACTGAAAGTTGGCTTTCAGCCGCATCTTTTCAGGAGACTACACGAGTACTTTCAGAAGCAGCTATTGAAGGTAGGATTGATTATTTAAGGGGATTAAAAGAAAATGTAATTGTTGGTAGATTAATTCCTGCTGGTACTGGTTTTCGTGAATTTAAAAAAGTAAAAGTAGTAACAAAAGCAGAAGAAATTAAGGAGGTAGGTTAATATGCCAACGATTAATCAATTGGTTAGAAAAGGAAGAAAAAAAATAAAGAAAAAAAGTAAGGCTCCTGCTTTAATGGGATGTCCTCAAAAACGGGGGGTATGCATTCGTGTCTACACAACTACTCCTAAAAAACCTAATTCAGCATTGAGAAAAGTTTGTAAGGTAAGATTAAGTAACGGACACGAAGTAATTGCTTATATTCCTGGTGAAGGTCATAATCTTCAAGAACATTCTATTGTGTTGATTCGCGGGGGAAGAGTTAAAGATTTACCCGGTGTAAGATATCACGTAATAAGAGGAGTTTATGATTGTGCGGGTGTTGAAGGCAGAAAACAAAGTCGTTCTTTATACGGTACCAAAAAGCCAAAAGAAACAAAAAAGTGAGGTGAAAAATGGCAAGAAGAAAAAGAGCAGAAGTAAGGGAAATTCCTCCAGACCCAGTATATAATTCGGTTCTTGTTCAAAAATTTATAAATAACTTAATGTGGGATGGGAAAAAGACAATTGCTCAAAAAATTTTTTATGGTGCTTTGGAACTGATTAAAAAGAAAACAGGAGAGGATGGTTACAGTGTGTTTTTAAAAGCAATTAATAACGTAAAACCCGTGTTAGAAGTAAGACCGCGAAGAGTAGGAGGTGCTACTTATCAAATTCCTGTAGAAGTTTCTCCCCGAAGAAGGGAATCCTTGGCGATTAAATGGATTATTCGAGCTGCCCGGGAGCGTAGCGAATATCGGATGGTTGAGAGATTGGCTAACGAGTTAATCGAAGCTGCTAAGGGAACTGGTCAGGCAATAAAAATTAAGGAAACTACCCATAAAATGGCCGAAGCTAATCGAGCTTTTGCTCATTTTCGTTGGTAAAAATATTAAAACTTTAATTATTAACTTCTATCCTTCCCCAAAAGAAGCAAAAATAAGTTTTTATATCGAATTAATAAAAAATTTTAGCAATTATCGAGTAGTTCCGGAAAATGAGTTTTCACTTAGTTTAATAAAAAATTCAAATGCCCTTATTCTTTCTGGCTCTCCCAAAATGCTTTCCCGAGGAGAATATAAAGAAGAATTTTTAGAAATATTGAGAACTATTTCTCTTCCCATTTTGGGAGTTTGTTACGGACATCAACTTTTAGCCAAAGCTTTTGGAGCGCAGATTGGTCAATATCCAGAATTTATTGAGAAAGAAGAAGAAATTTATATTTTGAATAAAAAAGATATATTTTATAATTTGCCGGATAAAATCATTGCTAAAAAATCTCATCAAGAATATGTAATAAAAAATTCTTTAGAAAATACTAATTTAGAAGTTATTGCCTTTTCTAAAACTTGTGAAGTAGAAGCAATAAGACATAAGGAAAGAAAAATTTTTGGCGTTCAGTTTCATTTAGAACGTTCTGGAGATGTTGGTTATAAAATAATGAAAAATTTTTACGAAAAAATTGCTTTTTATTAATCATCTTTTCAAAATTAATAATAAAATATTGACAATTTATTAAAATTTAGTTATAATTTTATATGGTAAAAAAAACGTTACTAATAATAATAATTTTTTTTCTTATTTTGCTTGTTATAAAAAATTATAAAGAATATCAACGATTAAATTTTTTGAATGAAGAATATTTAAAAGAAAAAGATAAAATTAATGAAGAAATCTTTTTATTGAAGGAAATTGCCGTTAATTTAGAAAAATTTCGATTATTTTTTGAGCCTATTTATTTAGAAGAGATTAAGAAATTGGCTGCAAAAAGTGAAATTTTTAAAAATAACACTTATACGATGCTCATAAATAATTTGAATTATTTAACTGTTAAACCAAAGAAGAACGATTTAATTGTTTTCAGTAATTTTAGAATGTTTTTAGCCGAGAAAGAAAGAGAGGTAAGAAATAAATTAAATAATTTAGAAATTAATTATAAAAAAATAAAAGATAGAAGAAAAGAAAGAGTATATCGGGAAAATATAATAATTACTTCCGGATTAATTGGCTTACTTTTTTTGGTAAATGTCTTTTTTCCTTTTAAAACGAAAAATGAAAAAATTTTTAACAACTATTTTTCCTTATTAGAAGTACTTAAAATTGTAAAGGAAAAGAGCGATAAATATTTAGAAAAAATCACTAATTGGGAAAATAAAATCATTGAATTCAAAAAAGCCTGGGAACATTTTAGCGGTTCACAAGATTTAGAAAATATTGATAATTATCGGAAAAATTTTACTTATTGTTTGTTAAATCTTCAATTAGGTTTGTTGCAAAAAGATTACCTACTTATTAATAAATATTTTATAAACTTTCAACAAATGAAAGAGAAAATTTTAAATTTGCTTATTCAAAATAAAAGCCAATACTTAAATAATTATTTTAAAGAAAGTGAAGAAGTAATTAATTTTTTAAAAGAAGATTTAATAAAGCTTGAAAAGATAATTGGTGAAATCAAAAATTACGAAATAAAAAAATGATTATTGGAAAAAGTAACTTTTTAATATGCGGAATTGGCGAAGGGGAAGTAGCTTTGTCAATTTACGGAATAAAAGAGATTTTATGGGATGTAAAAGTTTATTCTTTGCCCCAAGTATCAGATTACATTATTGGTATTTTTGCTGATGATAAAAAATTAGCTGTGGTAATTGATTTGGTAAAATTTTTTGGGATAAGTGAAGAAAATAAAGAAAGAATTTTATTAAAATTTAAAACTGACGAAATTTTAGTTTTTTTAGCAGTAAAAGATGTTAAAGAAATTATTGATGTAAAAGAAGAAGAAGTTTATCCTTGTCCTCCTATGTTTTCTTCGTTAATTCCTAATTATTATATTAGTGGTTTAATAAAAAAAGAAGAAAGATTTATTCCTATTATAGATGTTGCCAAAATTCTTGCTCATGAAGAAATAAAACCTTACACGATGATTAGCAAATAATCTTTCTTGACTTTATAAAGATTTTCAGTATAATTTTATACAAATTATGAAGACAACGATTATTACAGATAAAAAAATGGTAGAAAGAATGTGGTGGTTAATAGATGCTAAAGATAAAATTTTAGGGCGGTTGGCTTCTACAATTGCTTTTTTGCTTATGGGTAAACATAAACCTTATTATACTCCTCATATTGATTGTGGAGATTTTGTTATTGTTATTAATGCTTCGCAAATTAGGGTTACTGGAAAAAAAGAAAAAAAGAAAATTTATTACTGGCATACTGGTTATCCCGGAGGGTTAAAGTCGATGAGTTTTGAAGAAATGATGAAAAAAAATCCTAAAAAAGTTATAGAATTAGCTGTAAAAAGAATGTTGCCAAAAAATCGTTTACTTAAATTTCGTTTAAAAAGGTTAAAAATTTATTTAGATGATAAACATCCTCATGTAGCCCAAAAAAAATTAATTGTTAAGGCAAAATTATGAATCAATTTTATTTTGCTTCGGGTAGCAGGAAAGAAGCTGTAGCCAAAGTTTGGCTTTATCCTAAAGCCAACAATGATAATTGGAAATTTATTGTGAATAATCAACCTGCAGAGAAATATTTTGGTCGTTTTGACTTAATTCTTTTAGCTCAACAGCCGTTAAAAGTGACTAATCTTTTAGGGTACTTTGATGTGAAATGTGAAGTTAAAGGTGGTGGAAAATCAGGTCAGGCAGGTGCTATTTCTTTGGGAATTGCTCGGGCATTAGTTGCTTACCAACCAGAGTTAAGAAAAATCCTTGCTGATGCTGAATTGTTAAAAAGAGATCCTCGAGAAAAAGAAAGATGCAAATATGGATTAGCAAAAAGGAGGAAGAGTTTCCAATGGACCAAACGTTAACTATTAAAGAATTGTTGGAGGCAGGAGTCCATTTTGGTCATCTCTCTAAAAGATGGAATCCTAAAATGGCTCCTTTTATCTTTGGCAAAAAAAACGGAGTCTACATTATAAATGTAGAAAAAACTTTAGAACAGTTACGAATTGCATGTGAAGCAGTGAGAAGGACAGCTGAGAAAGGTGAGGATATTTTATTTGTTGGAAGAAAACAGCAAGCAAAACCGATAATTGAAGAAGAGGCAACAAGGTGTCAGGCTTTATATGTAACAGAAAGATGGGTTGGTGGACTTTTGACAAATTTTACTGTTATTAGTTCACGGATTAACCGTTACTTAGAATTAGAAAAGACTTTTCAAACAAAAGATTTTAAAAACATGGGTAACAAAGAGATTAGAAAATTAGAAAGAGAATTTACCAAATTAGAAAAAATCTATAAGGGGCTAAGAGAAATGGAAAGACTTCCAGGGATTATTTATGTGGTTGATGTGCGGATGGAAAGAACTCCTATCTTAGAAGCTAAAAGAGTAGGCATTCCAATTGTGGCTTTAGTTGATACCGATGGTGATCCTACTGTAGTTGATTACCCTATACCAGGAAATGATGACGCAATGCGTTCAATAAAATTGATAACTGCGCAAATTGCAAATGCTGTAATCGAGGGTAGAAAAATTTTTGAACAAGAATCAAAGGAGGAATTATGAAAGAAATTTCTATCGAAAAAATTAAAGAACTGAGACAAAGAACCGGTTCAGGAGTTTTAGATTGTAAGTTAGCTTTAGAAGAAGCTAACGGAGATATCGAGAAGGCTATTGAAATTTTAAGAAAAAAAGGTATTGCTAAAGCCGAAAAAAAAATGGAACGACCTACGGCAGAAGGAGTGATTGATGCTTATATTCATCCCGGAGAAAAATTAGGAGTATTGGTTGAAGTTACTTGTGAAACGGATTTTGTAGCTCGAAATCAAGAATTTCGGAGATTCGTTAGAGATATTGCTATGCAAATTGCTGCTACCGACCCATTAGCAATAACTCCTGAGGATTTACCCCCTCATATTGTCGAAAGGGAAAGGAAAATTTATGAGGAACAACTAAAAGATAGTGGCAAGCCTAAAGAAGTAATTGAAAAAATAATTCAAGGTAAATTACAAAAATTTTATGAGGAGGTTTGTCTTTTAAATCAAGCATTTATAAAAAATCCTGAGAAGACTGTGGAAGTTTACTTAAAAGAACAAATTGCTAAATTTGGCGAAAATATAAGAATAAAACGTTTTGCTCGATTTAAAATTGGAGAATAAAATTCCTAAATATCAAAAAGTTCTTCTTAAATTAACGGGTGAAATTTGGCAGAAAAGGGAACTTTTGGAAGAAATAAGCGAAGAAATAATTGAAATTGTTAAAGATTTTTCAATAAAAATAGTAATTGTTACAGGGGGTGGTAATTTTATTCGCGGAATTGCAAATGATATGGGTAGTCGTTTAGTGGCTGATCGAATAGGAATGTTAGGCACAGTTATTAATGCGCTAATAATTGAGAATTATTTAAAAAAAAGTCTTCCTTGCACAGTTTTTTCATCTTTTTTTTGTATGCCTCTTGTGGAATATTATAATGTAGAAAAAGCTAAAGAGACTTTGGAAGAAAAGAAATTGATAATTATTGCTGGTGGTACAGGAAATCCTTATTTTTCTACTGATACTGCCTGTGCTTTGCGGGCACGAGAGTTAGGTGTGGAGATAATATTAAAGGGAACAAAAGTAGAGGGAATTTATTCTGACGATCCCCTTAAAAATAAAAAAGCAAAATTTTACAAAAAAATTACTTATGAAGAAGCAATTAAAAAAGGATTAAAAATAATGGATGGAACGGCTTTTTTTCTTTTAAAAGAAGCCAAGATTCCTTTAATTGTTTATAATGCAATGAAAAAAGGTAATCTAAAAAAAATCTTATTAGGCGAAAGTATTGGAAGTTTAGTATGTTAGAGGAGATCTATAAAATCACAAGAAATAAAATGCAAAAAACTTATGAATTGCTTAGTCAAGAATTAGCAAAAATTAGAACTGGTCGTGCTAATCCAGCAATTTTAGATGGCATTAAAGTTGATTATTATGGCAATCCCACACCTTTAAAGCAATTAGCTAATATTTATGCCCCTGAACCAAGAATGTTAGTTATTCAGGTATGGGATAAAAATGCTATAGCAGAAATTGAAAAAGCTATTTATAAAGCTGAATTAGGACTTACGCCTAAAGTAGAGGGTTCTTTAATTAAAATTCCCATTCCACCCTTAACTGAGGAAAGGCGTAAAGAACTTATTAAATTATGTGCCAAACTAGCCGAAGATGCTAAAATTGCTGTTAGAAATATTAGGAGAGATGCTAATGATGAGATAAAAAAATTGGAAAAGGAAAAAAAAATTTCTGAAGATGATGGTCGAATAGGGATCAAAAAAATTCAAGAGATTACTGATGAATTTACCGAAAAAATAGAAGAACTTCTAAAAAAGAAAGAGAAAGAAATTCTGGAAGAATAGTGTCGGAAAAAATTCCTGCCCATATTGCGATTATTATGGATGGCAATGGCCGGTGGGCAAAAGAAAAAAATCTTCCCCGTTATTTTGGTCATAAAGCTGGTGTAGAATCTGTCAGAGAGGTAGTGCGTAGTTGTGCTCGTCTAGGAGTAAAATATTTAACCCTTTTTGTTTTTTCTACCGAAAATTGGGAGAGACCCAAGAGCGAAGTGAATGCATTAATGCAATTGTTGAAAAAATTGCTAAAAAGTGAAGCTAAAGAATTACATAAAAATAATGTTCGAGTAAAGGCGATTGGTCAAGTTGAAAGGTTGCCTAAAGAAGTTAAAAAAAATTTAGAAGAATTAATTAGTTTGACTGAAAATAATAAAGGTTTAACTTTAGTTTTGGCATTGAGTTATGGTGGCCGCCAAGAAATTATAGATGCTGTAAAGAAAATTTTGAAAACAAAAATGGAACCAGAAAAACTTAACGAAAAAGAATTTAGAAAATTTCTTTACGATTCCGAAATTCCTGATCCCGATTTATTGATAAGAACCGGTGGAGAATTACGAATATCTAACTTTTTACTTTTTCAATCAGCTTATACTGAATTTTATTTTACTCCTACTCTTTGGCCCGATTTTCGAGAAAAAGAATTAATTTCAGCGATTGAAGATTATCAAAAAAGAAAAAGAAAGTTCGGGAGGATTTTGGAATTTGAGTGATTTTTTAAAAAGATTAATTATTGCCCTTATTTTTGGTGGGCTTTTGATAATTTCTTCTTTTAATAATTTTTTTCTTTTTCTCTATTTACAAATTTTTTTATTCATTGCTGGCTACGAACTTTTGAAAATTTATAAATTGAAGTTTTATAATTTTAGTTGGATTTTTTATTTTTATCCATTTTTAAATATACTTCTTTTAACTTTTTTTTATCTTCAAAAAAATATTGATTTAATATTATTTTGTTATTTTGTTATTTTAACAATAATAACTTTATTGAGAAGACCAATTTCTATTGAAAATTTAGTTTTTGGTCTTTTTTTCTTTATCTATTTAGGTATCCTACCAGCTCACATTTTTTTATTAAAAAATTTTGTACTTAAAAACAAATTTCCTCATTGGTTCTTTTTGTTTCCTTTTTTCTTCACGTGGTTTAACGATACAATTGCTTATATTTTTGGCAGTTTGTTTGGTAAACATAAAATTGCTAAGGATATAAGTCCTAATAAGAGTTGGGAAGGACTATTATTTAGTATCGTTTTTTCTATTTTTTTTGTTTTTTTTTATTTAAAGAAATTAAAAAATTATCCTTTTAAAAGTCTTTTACTTTTAGGAGTCTCATTAAGCCTTTTGGCCTTTTTTGGTGATTTATTAGAATCGTTGATGAAAAGAGAAGTGAAAATTAAAGATAGTTCAAATTTATTACTTGCTCATGGTGGTTTTTTAGATCGAATTGATAGTTTACTTTTTACTATTCCAGGGTTTTATTATTTTTTGATTAATCAATGAAAAAGAAAATTGGTTTTCGAGTTTCTCGGCATCAAATAGTAAAATCGTTATCGTGTCAAAAAAGAATTATAAAGCCGACAAAAATTTTTAAAAATAAAAAGGCATACAAAAGGAGTAAAGAAAAAGAAGAATTTAGAAAAATAATAAAAGAAAATCTTGAAGATAAATAATATTTAATTAAAATAAAAAAATGAAAAGAGAAGAAGCCTTATCGTTAATTAATCAGTACATAAAAAATGAAAATCTTAAAAAACACTTATTAGCTGTAGAAGCTTGCATGAAGGCATTGGCAAAATATTTTAACGAAGATGAAGAAAAATGGGGACTTTGTGGTTTGCTTCACGATTTAGATTATGAAGAAACCAGCGGACAACAAGAAAAACATGGTATTTTAACTGTTGAAATTTTAAAAAAAAGAAACTTTACCGATCAAGAAGTCTTAAACGGAATTTTAGCCCATTGTGAGAAGAAGGTACCAGAAAATAAATTGGAAAAATCGATTTACGCAATTGACCCTTTAACCGGTCTTATTATTGCTGCTTGTTTAATGCATCCAGAGAAAAAGTTGAAAAGTTTAGATATTGGATTTGTCTTACGGCGTTTTAAAGAGAAAAAATTTGCTGCGGGTGCTAATCGGGAACAGATCAAAAAATGTGAAGAGCTGGGTTTGAGTTTAGAAAATTTTATTGAAATCTGTTTAAAAGCAATGCAAACAATTGATAAGGAATTGGGTTTATGAATATAAAAAGTTTTCAGGAAATTTTTTTAACTTTACAAAATTTTTGGAAAAATCAAGGTTGTTTAATTTTTACTCCTTATAATTCTGAAGTTGGTGCAGGAACTTTTAATCCAGCTACTTTTTTTAAAGTTTTAGATGAAAAACCTTGGCGGGTTTGTTACATTGAACCATCAAAAAGACCTCGAGACGGGCGTTACAGTAAAAATCCTTTGAGAGTCCAACAATATTGGCAGTTGCAAGTTCTTTTAAAGCCAGCACCTAAAAATATTCAAGAAATTTATTTAAAAAGTTTGACCACCATTGGCATCGATTTGAAAAATAATGATATTAAGTTTATTGAAGACGATTGGGAGTCACCAACCTTAGGAGCCTGGGGAATAGGTTGGCAGGTAGAACTTAATGGCATCGAGATAACCCAATTTACTTATTTTCAACAAATGGGTGGTTTAGATTTGAAAATTATTCCGGTAGAAATCACATATGGTTTAGAACGGATCGCTATGTTTTTACAGAAAGTTTTTTCAATTTTCGAGATTCAATGGAGGCAGAACGATACCTGGGGCGATATTTATTTCCAAAATGAAAAAGAATTTTCCCATTTTAATTTTGAAGAAATTATTCCGGAAGAATATGTGAAATTATTTAATTTTTACGAAAAAGAAGCCCAAAGGCTATTAGCGAAAGGTTTGGTTTATCCTGGTTATGATTTTGTGATTAAATGTTCCCATATTTTTAATCTTTTAGAAGCTCGAGGTGTTATTAGTGTTTCGGAAAGAATAAATTACATAAAAAGAATAAGGGATTTAGCTCGCTTGGCAGCAATCAAATATTTAGAAAAAAATCAATCCCTTTCCTCATTTTAGCCCGTTTTTTGCTAAGTCTTTAAAAATTAAGAAGTTATCGTAATTTTTTATTATTGACATTTTTATTATTTATAAATAAAATACTTCAATATTATTGAGGACTGGGCAATGGTGGTTAATTTTTTACAAACCGGTATCAAAGAAATTGATGATAATTGGGGTGGGTTTTATGTAGGTTATGGCTATCTTTTAATTTCGGAAAAAGAAACAATAAATAACGAAATTCTTTTAAAATATACTCATAAAAATTTAATGGCGGGTCAATCAGTTCTTTATTTTACTTCTTTAGGTGCTAAAAATTTTTTAAATTATATTCAAAAAATAATACCGAATACTAATGAATATGTTAAAAAAAATCTTTTAGCGCTTCATTTTATTAATCCAGAATTTCTAAAGCTCAAAGATGATAAAAAACTTCTTGCAGCTTTATCTGTGCTAAAAAAGATTTTAGTTAAAGAGTCGGCGAAATTACTAATAATTGAAAATTTCGACTATTTTCTTAATTTCCAAAATCGAGAAAAACTTTATAAAGAGATATTTGAAGTTTTTCAAATATTGAGGGAATATTCCTGCACCGGTTTTTTTTCTTTAATAAAAAAATTTGTTGAAGAAAATAAGGAAGTTTTTTCTTATTTAAAAGAAATCGCCGCGGGTGTTATTTTTTATGAAAATGATAAATATCATTTATTTTCTCGTTTTTCTCACGGAACAAAGCAGGTAGAAAAAGAAGCAATTTCTATTTCCGAATTTCCTCAAGATTTAGCTGAACAGGATGAGTACACCGGTCTTTATAATTATCAAGGATTTTATCGAATTTTAACTGATTTAATCGCTAAAAAAATTAATTTCACACTTTTTGGTTTTTCGATTGGTTTTGAGTTTAATAAACATTTAAAGATAATTTTTCTTCATCGGATAACTAAGGTTTTAAAAGAAAAGGGAATAAAAGTTCCCGGCATGCGATATCAAGAGAAAATTTATCTGTTATTTTTAAACAATAAAGAGAAACTGGAAGAATGCAAAAAGATAATTAATCAGGAAGAAATTGCTGGTGGAATAAAAATTACTAATTTTATTTATCATTATCCGGAGGATTTTCAGACGTTAGAGAAGCTTATTGAAATTTTATGAATATCTTTTTAATTATCCTTGTTCTTTTTACTAATAACCCATTGGAGAAAGCTAAGGAATTATACAAAAAAGGAATATATTTAGAAGCAATTTATTATTTAAATAACTATTTAGAAAAAAACCCCTATGATAAAGAAGCGCAGGCTCTGAAAAAAAAGATTTTTTTAGAATTAAATCTTACTGATTCTTTATTAAAAAATAATAATTCTGCATTTATTTCCGGTAAAAGAAGAAAAGAAAATCAACCGGTAAAAAAGCAGGTGATAACTTATTTAGATACTTTGTTAAAAGCGAAAAAAGCCAAAGAAGAAGGGGATTATTTTAAAAGTCTTATTTTTTATGAAGCTTTTTTAAAAAGGGATACTACTGATAAAAAAATATTTTATGAAGTTGCTCAAGTTGCCAGTTGGTTAGGTTTTTTTAATAAAGCTATTTTATATTATGAAAAATATTTAAATTATTTTCCAGAAGATAAAAAAGCTCTTTACGAATTAGGTTTAACTTATAGTTGGAGCGGAAATTATGAAAAGGCATTAGCAATTTTAGACAGTTTAGAAAAGGAAATAAGCGATATAAAAATTAGTTTAACAAAAGCCAAGATTTATGAATGGCAAAAGAATTATTTTGATGCTTATAAAATTTATCAAAAATTAAAAAATCTTTATCCAGAAAGTGAAGATATTGCTCAAGAGGCGGAACGTTTAAAAAAAATGCTTAACAAGACTGAAGAAAAAAAAGATAAATTTTTGAAGTATGCTTTTTTGCCATCGTTTGTTTATCGGCAGACAAATGAAGGTTGGCAGCAGTTTTTGGTAAAATCCTGTTATCAGTTTGGGGAGAATAAATTAACGAGTAATCTTTTTTATGAATGGCAACAATGCCGAGAAAAAGAAAGTTTAAGAATAATAAATAAAATTGGTTTAAATAATAAAGTTAGTTTTTTTGAAGGTGTGAACTTTAATTTGAATTTTCATTATTTGGCAATAAAGAAAAGCGCCGATATAATTCTTTACGGTTGTGGTATTAATTATGAAGGTCCAAAATTGATGATAAACTCAGCTTATAACAAAAAACCAATTTGGGAAGAAGTTTATAAAATAAATACTTGTTATAATTTATTAACAAGTGACGAACTTTTTGGACTTTTAAATTATCTACCTTTTGATTTTTTGGGCTTTGAGGGAAATTATCGCTATGCTTTTTATCGAGATGAAAACGAATTAAATAATGGTAATTTTCGTTTCTTTTTTTTATTGGGGAATAATTTGAAATGTGGTTACGAATATTATTTTTTAGGCTATCGTTTACCAAAGGAAGAATATTGGTCACCAAAATTTTATGAAGTCCATTCACTTTTTTTTAACATTTTCAACGGAGATTGGGAAGCCTTTTTTAAATTAGGGAAACCAATGGAATACCGGTTTTTAGAAAAGAATATTGCGGCGGCTTTTAAAATAAAATTGATAAAGACCTTAGAGTTTTTAATAAGTGGGCGTTACAGCGAAACTTATTATTATAAAATTGGTGAAATTAGTTTTAATTTTAGTTATCGCTGGTAAGATGCGGGAAAAAAAATTTTTTATTACTTTATTTTTTTTAGTAATCGTTATTATTGGTTGTTTTTATCTTTTGAGTTTTATAAAAGAAAAGATTAATTTAAGTTATCCCCATATTTTTATGTTGAGTTTAAGTGTGATGCTTTTAACATTTTTTATGCTTTTACTTTTTCGCTATCTTTTAATTCTTATTTTTTCTTTACTTTTTCATTTTCGTTATCAAAAAGAATTTTCAAAAGATAATCTAAAAAAGGTATCAATTTTAATACCGGTTTATAATGAAGAAAAATTGTTAGCCACAGTTATTAGTGCTTTGTTAAATTTGGATTATCCGAAAGAAAAATATGAAATTATCATCGTTGACGATGGCTCGCAAGATAATTCTTGTGAGGTGGTTTATCAATTTTTAGAAAAAGAAAGAACGGTGAAGATAAAATTTTTCCGTCAGGAAAATCAAGGAAAGGCTAAGGCGCTCAATCGGGCTTTTGCCGAAAGTGAGGGTGAAATTATTGCTTGTATTGATTCCGACTGCGTATTGACCAAGGATTCTTTACTTTTTGGGGTGCGTCATTTTCAAGATGAAAAAGTGGGGGCAGTTGCTGGCAATGTGAAAATTTGGAATCAAGATAAAATTTTTACAAAACTACAAGCATTAGAATATTTGGAAGGGCTAAATTTTACTCGACAGGCTTTAAGTTTTTTTAACAAAGTGAATATTGTTCCCGGAGCAATTGGCTTTTTTAGAAGAGAAGTTTTAGAAGAAGTGGGTTTATATAACGGTAATGTCTATGCTGAAGATTGCGATTTGACATTAAGGATACTAAAAGCCGGCTATAAAGTGATTTACGAACCTAAAGCGGTGGCTTATACGGAAGCACCAGAAAATATTTATTGTCTTTTAACACAAAGATATCGTTGGACAAGAGGAATTTTACAAGCGGTGAAGAAAAACCATGATTTATTTTATTACCATTCTTCCTCTTTTTCTTTAATTTTAAGTTATTGGTTATTGATTTACGAAGCCTTTGTTTGGCCGACAATGAATTTGGTCGCCCATTTGTTTTTTACCTTCTTGGCGCTCCTTTATGGTTTTATTCCTTTTCTTTTTATCTGGTGGTTTTCTTTAACCCTTCTTGACTTTAGTTCTGCTTGTTTTGCCTATACCAGTGATAAAAAAAGTGAAAATCATACTTATCAAAACAAAAAAATTACTTTCTTTTATCTACCGTTTCTTGTTCTTCTTTATCGACTTTACTATCTTTTATTAATTGATACGATTAAAGTCTTTGCTTTTTTAGAAGAAATTTTAAATTTAGGCATGAGTTGGCAAAGAATAAAAATTACTGGTAAATTAAATGGGTATTTGATAAAAGAAAAAGCATGAGCGAAGTAATTACTATTCTTTCGGCAATTGTTTTGGGAGTTACTCTTATTACTTTAATCTTTTCGTTAATTATTTATATCCTCTTTCGGCTAAGAGCAAATAAAAAAGAGGTTATTAATAAAGAAGTAAAAAAAGAGTCAGAGGAAGAGATTTTTATCCGTTATCAACCAAAAGAAGGTGAAGAAGATTAATATTTGGGTTCTTTTTTTACTCAGTTTTATCTTCCTTTTATTCTTAGTTGCAGCTTTCTGCCTAACAAAATTAGTAATTGGTAAAGCTAACTATTTTCACCAACCAAATAAAGAAATAATAGCTTTTTCTTCTTTTGATACTTTATATTTTTCTTTCAAAAATGAAGACCCTTTGCCTCTGAGAGTTCACATAATTGTTAATAAAGATTTCATTTTTGATAAGGAGATAGCAATCTTAAAAGGAATATTGAAAAAAATCCCCCAAATAGATTACGAAATTATTGAAGAACAGAAAATAGAGAATTTAACGCAAGGATTGATTGTTTTGCTGGAAAGAAGTAAGTACGATGATAAAATTGCTGAAATCATTAAAAATAAAGTTTACGAAGGGCAAGGAATTTTAATAATAAAGAATGCGCAAACTAAAAAAAATATTTCTCTTTTAAGCCATATTGCCGGCGTTATTCCGTTAGAGCAAGAAGATACTGGCTATCAAGAAATCTATTTAAAAGGAGAAACCCCAATTACTTACAATATGAAAGTTGGCGATTTCTTAGGTATTACTGGTGAAAAAAGTTATTTTTTAAAACCAGTAGAAAAAAGAGTTAATGTTTGCGGTTATTACGGATTTACCAAGGAAGCAATTGTTTATGGATATTATAACAAAGGTAGATACGTTGCTTTTGGTTTTTCCTTTACTAGTCTGACCGGCGATTCTTTCACTCAAAATAACATTAAGAAACTTTTAGCCAACGCTTTCTATTGGCTAAGCAAAAGACCAATTATTCAACTGAAATATTGGCCTAAGGATAAAGAATATGCTTTTATTTTTAGTTGCGATGTGGAACATCAGGGTGAAAATTGGGTTTCAATTAAAAAAATTATTACTAAAGGAACCTTCTTTTTTTTGGTACCGGGATTAAAAGATTTTAAAGAAAACAATCTTAATGATATTGAATTTGCTTTACACGGTGCTGAACACGAACCATTAAAGGGAAAAGGCTATAAGGAACAAGAAAGAATAATCCTTAATGGCAAGAAATATTTAGAGAAACGGTTAAAAAAGAAAATTTACGGCTTTCACCCTCCTTTATTAGAGTATGATAGTTTAACATTAGCCATCCTTAAAAATGCTGGTTTTTCTTATATCCTTTCCGAATATCGGTTAGGTGTTCCTTTTCTTCCTTATTGTTCTTTATTAATAAAAATTCCGCAAACAATTCCTGATGATTATGATTTAATGGTAAGAAACAATATAAAAGATAAAGATAGTTTATTTCTTTATTATCAAAAATATATTGAAAATTTAAAGAAAATAAACGGTTTGATTGTTTTTAGTATTCATACCCATTTATTAGGAGACAGTGAATATTTACCAACAGTTAAAAAGATAGTTAATTTAATTAAAAATGATAAAAATTGCTATTTGGCTACCGCAAAAGAAGTTAGTGAATGGTGGCTAAGAAGGTTAAATTTAAAAATTGAATTTGATATCAATAATCCCAAAGAAATTCTAATTGAAAACCTAAATGAAGAACCTCTTGAGGGGGTAGCGTTAAAATATTATCCTCAAAGCAATCAAATAATAAAAGGCGACACTTTAATTTTTATAGACAAATTGGCCGGTAAAGAAAAAAAATTCATAAAGTTAATTTGGTAATTTCTTGCTTTTCTCTTCAATACCCAGGATTTTTTTAATCGGGGCATAGGATCTTCTTACAAAACACGGAAATTCTCGGTATTTTTCGTACCATTTTTTAAGCCATTCTTTTGTCTTTCTATCACTTAAATTACCGCTACCAATAGTTAAATTTTCAATTTGGTATTTCGGGTCATTTTTAATTTTGTGAAAAAAGGCTTCTTTAAAATATTTAGCAATGATGGAAGCAATTTTTACTTCTAAAAATTTTTCATCAGCATCTTTTCTAATAATAATTTCTGCTCCAGCTTTTGCTAAGTTGGCTAAAAAATTTTTAAAGTCTTTACCCACACCGTAATCATCAATTACTATTCGTACATTTTTCACTTCTCTTTCTTTTAGCAATCTTTTTAAAATCTGTAAATAGCCAATATCCATTAAATAATTTATTTTGTATTTATCAATTAATTGGGAAGCAATTTTTTTGCCAATAAAAGTTAATCCGGCTTTCTTAAAATCCAAGATTTTTTGATAATTTCTTTCCCAATAAGAAAAGTCGTGGGATTTCTTCGTATCGATTGGGGCAACAATTTCTTCTAAAGAATGAAAAAGTTCTTTCGGTAAAAAAAGGCCAATAAGGAAAAGGGGACCAATTACTTCCCCTTTATTAGTTTCATCAAAACCAATCGCAAAATCTTTCTTTAACGGAACGAAGATTGAACCAGCAATTTTATCAATCTTTTGGAAAACTAAAAGGATATCTGATTCTTCTCTTTGGGGTGTGGCGTATAAAGTTTTTGTTCGGTAATAAGTAAAAGTTACATCTTTTAATTTTATCCGCCAAATTTCATAGGGCAAATTAACTTTTTCTTCCTTTCCTCCTTTAGCTAAAAGAAAATTTTTGATCTTCTCCGCCTTACTTTCGGCAACTCTCCACTTTCGTCCAATTTTTTCACTAATAATCATAAATTCTTTTTTCGCCTTCTAATTTCTTAATTTCAGTAATATCTTGGGTTACCTCAATACAACCTAAATATTCACCATTTTTATCACGAACAGCAAAATAACGGATATGGACAAATCTTCCCTTATGGGAAATCCAAAATTCAGCAACATCGCGCCTTTTATTTTTAAAATCATCCAAAATTCTTTCAACAATATGAACACTTTTTTGAGGATGACATTGTTGTACTTTTCTTCCCAATACGGCTTTGGTTCTTAAAAATATTCGTTCTTTTGATTGGTTAAAATATCTTACCGTATCATCTTTGTCAACAAAGGTAATATCAA
>Ga0197143_1000578_pt1 | contig 38241 bp, 34 predicted proteins | sample GBS70_MetaG_FD_148603 | JGI IMG/M metagenome (GOLD analysis project Ga0197143, IMG submission 148603) | Sediment microbial communities from Great Boiling Springs, Gerlach, Nevada, United States - GBS 70_MetaG | ecosystem: Environmental > Aquatic > Thermal springs > Hot (42-90C) > Sediment... | reverse complement strand
AAAGAGGCATCCCCATTCGCATCGGCGTCAACGCAGGTTCGTTAGACCCTGACTTGCTGATGAAGTATGGTGGACCGACACCTGAGGCGATGGTTGAAAGCGCTGCTAAGGAAATTGCGCTGCTTGAGGAGTGGGGCTTTGAGGACATCGTGGTTTCGCTCAAGTCGTCCGATGTTATGGACACAATCAAAGCCTACTTGCTGTTTGCCCAAAGGTTCCCTTACCCGACGCATGTAGGCGTGACAGAAGCAGGACCGCCTCCCGAAGGCATCGTCTGGTCGGCGATTGGCATCGGAGCAGTATTGGCGCATGGCGTCGGCGACACCATCCGCGTCTCATTGGCAACTGACCCAGTGGAAGAAGTCAAGGTGGGCAAGATGATCCTGCGGGCGCTTGGTTTGCGCCGAGAAGGCGTTCGCATCATTGCTTGCCCGTCCTGTGGTCGTTGCGAAGTTGACTTGTTTGAGTTGGTGGAGCAAGTGAAAGCCCGAGTTGGGCACATCGTGGAACCGCTGGACATCGCCGTTATGGGTTGCTTACCGACTGGTGAAAAGGTGATGACAGAAAACGGACCGAAAGCCATCAATGCCTTGCGGGAAGGTGAACGGGTGCTGACGCACAAAGGCACTTTCGCTGCTATCACGCAAGTGCTTGTTCATCACTTTCATGGCGAATTGTTGGAAATCAAACCGCGTGGTGTCCCGCCCCTTCGCTTGACGCCCAACCATCCCGTCTACGCCATCGTGTGCAACGGGAAAGTCAAGGATGAACGAAAGCGATGGGCAAACATCGCTTCCATCATGGCAAACGGGCACAAACCGCAATGGTATCTTGCGGAAGCCGTTAACCGTGACTTTGTGCTGCTTTATCCCGTCGTGCAAGGTGAGTATCCTGTTGAGCGTGTTCCTGAAGCGCCTGAGTTTGCCGTTGACGAAGATTTCTTGACCCTAACGGCGTGCTATGTGGCGGAAGGCTCCCTGAGTTGGACTGACGGGAAGCCTAACCAAATCTTCCTGTCCTTCGGTGAGGACGAGACGGAGTTAACAGAACGCGTCCTTGCTATCCTACGACGCTACGGCATTTCAGCGAGCGAACGGGTCCGAGACGATCGCAACACCTGCGAGGTCATTATTCACTCAACGGCGTTGGCATCACTTTTTGCCCGCTTGTTCGGTCGGCAGGCGGAGAACAAACGGTTGCCGACTTGGATGCTGACTCTACCCAAGCCTCAACAAGCCACCCTGCTGCGAACCCTTTGGCAATGCTACGGATACATTGGCAAGGTGAGGGGTTATCCGAGGGCAATTTATCACACCGTTTCGCCGACTTTGGCGGTGCAAATTCATCAGTTGCTTTTGAGGCAAAAGATTGCCGCCACCCTTCACGAGCGGAAACAACCTAATCGCCAAGTGGCTTACACTGTTACTGTTAGCAATGCTGAAGGTTTGCGGCGCTTGGCTGAAATCCTGCAAACGAAAATCGCTATCCCGCCAGAGCGTCGCCGAACGGCGCGCATCGCCGTGGATGACCGCTACCTTTACCTGCCTGTTGAACGAGTCCGATTTGTGCCATATCACGGCGTCGTTTACAACTTGGAGGTAGCGGGAGCGCAGACTTATGTTGGTTCTTTCGCAGTCGTCCACAACTGTGTCGTCAACGGTCCTGGCGAGGCACGAATCGCTGACTTGGGCATTGCAGCAGGGCGAGGTAAAGCAGCGCTGTTCGTTGAAGGAGAAGTTGTCAGGACGATTCAGGAAGGCGACATTGTGGAAGCGTTGGTAACTCTGGCAGAAGAGATTGCCGAGAAGAAACGGAAGGAAAAGTCACAGGACAGAACAACCGAGTGAAAACCGAGACTTTCTCCCTCTAACCTACAGCCCTACGCCGCCTTAGTGCAACGAATTGTTCTATCGGCGTTTCTGATAATTTCCGCTTCAGGAAATCTTCTACATGTTCATCAGGCATTTCGGCTAACTGACTTTTGTAGCCTGTTTGTCTATTAAGTTCTTGCGCCAGCAGACGAACCCAATAACTCATGCTCATTTGGATGACGGTTGCTCCGACCTGTTCGGCAATTTCTGGAATTCGGCTACCTTTTACAATACGGTCAACGATAATGAAACTTGCCATGAACCAACGCTGTCGTCCCATCTCCACTTCCCGCTCAAAACGAGTGAGTTTGTCAAGGGTTATTTCCGGGTTGCCCCTTCCAATAAAGCCTATGTCAAAACGCACTCCGACACCGGGGCGAATAAGTGCTGTTGCATCGCTTTCTCTTCGGGTGGCACGGGATGACAACCAAAACACTCGTTCCAACTCCCTTAAATCCCCGAACTCAACGAACTTGAAACCCAAAATGTGTAGCGTTGAACCTAAGATGAGCCGCTCAAAAAGTTTGCCATAAACGGACTTCTCGGAGCCACGAATGGCTAAAGTGCCTGCGCCGACAGTATTGAGCAGGTGATAGAAAAACTCCCAACTGACTTGCACCCATGTGTCGCTTCCCAACTCCAGAGTGCCCTTAAGGTGACCAAAGTTTCGTTCGCACTCGGCAACAATTTCTCGGCAAATTTGCATGTATCGCTCCTTGTAGGCATCCAAAGCAGTAAAATCATCCCGCAGAACATTTTGTGCGGCTTTGTCCGTCAATCCCAAGATCCACTGAAGTAACCACTTCTCGGTCTTGGAACGAGTTTGCCTCAATTCGTCGCCGACAAGATCAGCAAGGCAGTTAATGAAATCAGGTCGCTGTTTTAGACCCTTCATGAAGAGAGTAAGCAAAGAGGCGTTAACTAAAGCGATGCGACGCCTTGTCAGCATTTCTGTAGCATCTCTCAAGTTGCGACCACACATAACATCAAAAACGACTTGCCTAAGCACATCAGCACCAATTTGAGGAACAAATTCTGTCCCACGAACTTCCAAAAGATGCTTAAGAGTTGGTGGCATCAATTGAGCCACAAAGCCAGATTGCCTTTTACTCCGAGCCATACTCATCTCCCCGCTCAAAAAGCAATCCTTGGTCAATGTTTGGCGGTTCACAGTTGAGATACAAAACATCCAGAGCCTTTTTGCCCATCCATGACACAATTTCTCGGCGGATGATGTCCACATATTTGGGCTCTTTCTCAATGAGCACGAAGCGTCGCCCCAGCATCCAAGCAGCCTTGCCCGTCGTTCCTACTCCTGCAAACGGGTCTAAGACGACATCGCCTTTGAATGAGTAGTAGCGGATGACTTTTTCTGCCAATTCCAAAGGAAACACGGCAGGATGCTCAGGGTGATAAGCAGGCTGGATATACCACACATTGGTTCGGTCATAATCGCCGACGATTTTGGATTGGCGGACGGCTTCTTGGTCGGGATAGGTTCGGATGTTCCAGTCAATCAATTTGTCCGTGCGTTTGCGATATACGAGGACATATTCGGTTACAGGCACAGGCTTGTATTGCAAAGGTGTGCGATCGGCAGCAAACCTACGCCCACGCCCCACTGCCCAACCTGCCCCTTCAGGTTTAACCCAGATGATGTCGTCCACGAAGTCGTAACCTTCTTCAACGAAGATGCGGTGCAAGTCAAAAGGCACAGCCAACCGCTTAGATTGCCCTTGTCGGTTAGGACGACGGATTAGAACTGGGGCAACATTAATGACGAAAAATCGTCCCTCATTCAAAACACGATGAACCTGACGAATAACACGCCTCATTTTGTCAAGGTAATCTTCATAACTGATAAACTCGCTGTATTCTGGTCGGGCATTGTAGTAAGGTGGCGAGGTGAAAACCAAATCCACTGACTGGGCAGGCAGTTCGTTTAGGATTTCTTCGCAGTCTCCTAAAGCAACTATATTGCGAAGCGAAGAAAGCACATAGCGGTCGCTTTGACGAGAAGTTTTCGCGGTTTCCACAGACCTCCCTAAAAGGCGAGCCTCAAGGATTTCAAAACGAGTTGAGCGATTTTCTAAAATGAGTGAAGTGTAAGCATCAATAGCGACCTCTCCAATGAGTTCCCCGTTTGCCTTGTTGAGCAAAGGGACACGCCATACATGATATCGGTCGTCAATTTCTGGCAACCCCAAAGCCACAACATTCTCCAATCTACCTACTTTCAGCCACTCAATAGTAATCTGCCTTGCTTGCTCTGCTGTTAGGACGACATAACCACGCTCCAAAGTAATGCTCAGCAACCGGCGCCTCATCTTTTCTACCTCCTTTTTATGAGCACTTTAATTATGCTGGTCTTGGGCGTCCCAGAAGTTCGCTGAGCAAGTTGTCCACTGCCGCTTTCCCTGCCTCGCCCATCTTTTGTTGGAATTTTTCGCCGCTCATGATTTTCACGCCGAAGCGCTTCTCCAACTTGCGACGGTCGGCTAAGACTTTGGGGTTGTTGGTGATGAAGACCGCCTTGCGGCGGGCGGCATTGAGTAGGTGGACGAAACTGTCGCCGATTTCGTCCCGATAATGCGCCCGCAGGTTCTCCCATTCTTCCGCCGTGACGAGTTTCGCTTCCTCCACTGCCCATTGGCGCACTTCTTCCAGTTCCTTGCGCGCCTCGGGCTCTAACTGTCGCTTGAGACGCCAATAGTCGTCAAAGGGAATTTGACCCATGTGGTAAAAGTGCGTGATGAGTTCCAGTTTGACCAGCGCCGCCGTGTAAATCTCCATCGGTTCGCTCTTACGCTGTTTTTTTGCCCCTGCTCATTGCCATCACCGTCCCGATAGAGGCACCCAAAGCCAGCCGACGATGCCGCAAAGGATTGCGAGGAACAAGCCGATAAAACCGACCGCCCACCACGCCCGATGGGATGGCGCAAGGCGTAAGACGCCTTCCGCAAACAGCACCGCCATCGCTGCGTGGGCAGGATAAAAGTAACGCGCCTGCGCCTGAAAGAAATGGCGGTTGAACTGGACAAACTCGGCGAAGACGAGGAGTGTCATCAGGATGGGCAAGGCGTAAGCGAATGCTTTTGCCCATGTCTTTTCCTGCATCGCTCGCCAACTTTCTCGCCCCATCGTGACGATGCCCAAAGCCATGCCGACCAGCAAACCCATCCCGATGAGGGCGCAGAGGAATGCCCACGATGCCGTCGGCTCCGCGCCTTGCATTAGGCGTCCCAAGCCCTTGACAGCCTCGTTGGGTTCGCCGAAGATGCCCAACCAAGTGAACAGTGTCACTTGCGCCACCATCAAAAGGTAAGTCGGCAGCGAAAGTTGCAGCCGCTCCAGAAAGTAACTGGGTTTGGGCGAGGTGGAAAAACCTTCCAGAAACGCCCGAAAGGCTAACGGGTCACCGTAAAGGACGGTGTTGCGCCACAGCCACCAACCCGCCGTCAGCAAAAACCCTGCCAAGCAAATGCCCAGCAAAATCCCACGCCACCCAACGACAAAGGGGCGAGGGACGAGGGGCGAGGGGCGAGGGGATTGAGGGACAGCGGAACGCTTTTTTGTCGGTGATGGGGGTGCGACAGGCGGGTTGAGGGGCATCAGGCAAAGGGCAAACAAAGCGAGGGGCAAGCAGATGAGGTTGCTGCTCTTCGCCAGCAAAGAAGCGCCACAAAGCACGCCCGCTGTCAACGCCGCTGTCAAGGTTTGTCGTTTTTCCGCTGAAGGGCGCTGCAGTGAGAGGCAAAGCCAAAGCAAAGTCGCCGTCGCCATCGCCCCTGCCGCTGCGTCGTTGCCGACAGAGGCACAAACGAGCAGATGCATCGGGAGCAACGCCGCAAACAGACCTGCCAACAGTGCCGCAGGCAAACGAGTTGTTGGGTCAGCATGGAGCATCCATGCCAATCCCATCGCCCCCAACACGACTGCCAAACCCCAAAGGGTGGAAAAAAAGCGGAGCAGATACAAAGCCGTTTGGTGATGGGCTTTGTCTTCCAGCAACGATGCGACGAAGGGCAAAGCGGTCAAGTAGTAAAGGGGCGGTTGGTGGGCTTCGTAGGTGACGCCCCGCCCCATGCCTTCAAAGACGGGTAACGATCGGGTTTGGGCGAGGTGGACAATGTAAGCAAAATGAGCGCCTTCATCGGGGGCACGCCAAGGGGGGAAGCGCCAAAGGTAAACGCTGGCGGCGGCGAAATGGCACAAGGCGACGAAAAAGGCTGCTTGCCAAAACGGTCGGCGCATCGTTTTTCCCTCAACGCGTCAAAGCGATGGCGAGGAAAGTCAACCCCAAAACCCAAGCGACGATGACAGCGAAAATCAAAACGCCTTGCCACAACATGGTGACAGACGAACGGCGCGCCCGCTGCATCGGCGACAACCGAGGTCGCAACAAGCCCACCCAAGTGGCTTCCCATTCGCCCGTGGCAATCAGCCAATCGGCGCAGCGCCACTCCAAGAACCGCTCCATAGCGGGACGAAGCCATTTCGCCCACGCCAATGCCGTCACGGCATTTTTACTGCCGAAGGTGATGGCGAAAAAGCCATAGACGATGAGCCAGATGCAAATGGGCACGCAAGGAAATTTGCCAACGGGTAAGGCGGCGGCAGTTGTAGACAAACCGAGTAAGCCGAGCAACACGACACATTCCACCAACATGAACCCGCCTTCCATCAAGCCGAGATAAAACCGATAGGCACGGCGCCGTTGAGGTAGTGGGCATCGGTCACCGCCGATCAAGCGCAGGAAGGCGTCAGGCGCCCGTTGCAAAAGCGATGCCAACCCCAACGCCCGCAGGACGCCTAAACCGACGCCCAACACCAACGCCGCTGTTCCCAACCGTCCGACAAGGAAGGCATTCCGCAGCAACCCGAACGCCGTCGCCAGCCCTACCAACCCTGCCACCAACCACAAAACCCCGTGCAACCAACGCTCATAGAAGCGCTGCTCCACGGCTGCCCAACATTCGTGGAACTGACGGGCACGCACTAACCCCATCGGTTTCATGGCTTCCGCCCCCCAGCCACAGCCAACACCTCCATGCGTTGTGGGCTTTCGTCGCTCCGCCACAACTCTTCCAGCCACTCCCGCTGTTTGCCTTCGGCAATCCAACGGGCAAGGGCGCTGTCGGACGGCACATAACGCCAGTCAACGATGAGGTGGGTGACACCCAATTTTTGCCACGCCGCCATCAAGTCGTCTATACCCCTCAGGCGCTCGTAAGGGATGAGGCGGTTATGTCCGCTGTCCGCCCAAAAATAGCGCCGCTCCAAATAATAGACCAAGGGCATGCCGTAAGTGGCGATGACAGCATCGCGGGGCAGTGCTCCGTTGACGAATTCGGCGACCCGATAGGCAGGCGTTGTCGCCCGCAAAAATTCGGCGTCCGACATCCACCCGAAAGCGACAGGCAATAACGGGCGCGCAAACCAAAGGGCGATCAAAGTGTTGTAAGCCAACCCAATGGTGATGACAACCCGAACGGTCAACGCCGTCCCTTTGCTGACCCGTTGCCATGCCGCTCCCACGGCGCCCATCCAAACGCTCCAAAGGGCGAAGGCGGGCAAAAGGTAGCGCAAATATTGGGCTTCCAAAAACCACCATGCCAGCCAAAAACCTGAAAAGAGGGCGATGAAAAGGCTGCCAACGCCCACCAACGGTTCACCTGCCCGAAGCAAAAGCAACCCCGTCGGCAGCAACGCAAGGGGCAAAACGCCGACGCTTAAAGTCGGGCTGTCCACATTGTCAAACTTGCCGCACTTCCATCGTTTGGTGCATCCCGAGGAGGGACAAGTGCCCAGCCATTGCCCCGCACAATGACCGAAACGGATTTCGTTCAGCGTCAAGTTGAAGGGTAAGGCGAGCAAAGTCAGCACATCCCGCCCGCCCCCAAATTCACGGTTAGAGCGGGTGTAAGCCTGCGCCATCGCCGCCGACCATTGCCGACCACCGAAAATGCCGTAAGCGAACGGAAAAACTGGGTTGCCCGTCCAAAGCCAGTTTTTGACATACCACGGCGCAGCGATAAGCGACGCCACCGACCCGCTTAAGACGATAGCGCCCCATGCCTTCACCCCCTGCCGTTTCGCTGCCCAAAGGGCGAAGGGAACAAGCAAAACGACACAAAGCAAACCCGTGTATTTCGTCCCTGCCGCCGCCCCCGCAAAAATGCCCGACCAAAGCAACCATCGCCCATCGGGTTGCTGAGCGAACCGAATGAGCGCCCAAAGGCTCAGCGACACGAACGCCGTCAATGCCACATCCACATACGCCGTGCTGGCTTCCGAAAAAGCGAGGGGCATCGTCCCGAAAGCGACGGCGGCGAGGACACCTGCCCGCAAACTTCTTTGTGGCAAACAAATCCCCCAACTCACCAGCACCAACTGACAAAGGATGAAGAAAAGCCAGTGGAAGGCTTTGGCGATGGCGGCGCTGCGCAAATTGGTCAAGCCCAAACCGAGCAGGTAAAGCATTTGCGGTGTCATCGGAAATTGGGCGTGGTGGGTGAAGGGCAAATAATGGATGCGACCGTCCTGCCAATACAACTTGGGCACGGCGAGATGATAAGACAAACTGTCCCACTCGCCCAGCCAAGGCGGGACGAAGCAAAGGATGAGCGCCAAACCGTCCAGCAGCAACAGCAGCACCAGCCACACTTTCTCAATGCCCGATAACTCCGCCAACCGTTCGGCGAACGGGTAGGGAAAGCGGCGCCGCCAAAGTTCGCCCAAGGCATCCCGCAACCCCGCCGCATAACACACCGCCAGCAACCCGATGAGCACCGCCCGATGCAGCCAACCCAACAAACCGACGGTAAAGACGCCGTAAGCGAGGATGACCAAGCCAAGGCTGAGCGACAAAGTGATGGCTTCCAAGCGCCCGATGCCGAAGGGCGCCCATCGGCGGGCTATGGCGGCGCCGACGCTCAAAGCGGCGAGGACACAACCGACAAACAGCACCAAATCAGTCAATCGCTGCACGACGGTCATTTCGGTCACCCGAAAGATGCGGACGGACAACTTCGTTCGGTGTGACGATGAGGTGAACGGGTTCGTCGGCGTCGGTCATCCATTTCGCCAAATCGTCGGCAAATTGCAAGGGATGGACGATGGTGGCGAGAGGGGCGTCGTCTTTGAGCCAGCCACTTTCCCGCAACCGTTGCAACTCTGGGTCGCCCAAGCCCCGATGGGGGCTGAGGCGATGTCCTTGCCTGTCCACGACGACGCTGCCCAAAACGACCAAATCAATCGGTGTCGCTAAGGGTTGCCCGTAGCGCAAAAAGTTGTCCACCGAAGCAGCGGCTTTGATGGCGCGCCGTTCGGTAATTTGCAACAGCCATGCTCGCTCCCTTCGCCACCATCTTGACGGCAAAGCGACCGCCAACACTTTGCCCCCCTGAAGCACCAACTCCCGCACCCGTCGCAGAACATGATCGGGGGCGACGAAGATGCATTGAGCCCCCTCAAACTCAGGTTGGGCTGCCAACAACTCCGCCGCTTCCTCGGCGCCGATGAAGTTGGGGATGCGCCCGAAGGCATCCAACGGGAACGACAAAACACCCCCATCCCGCATCGTCAGCCAAATGCGCTGGCGCAACCGTTCTCGGCGTGTTAGCAATCGGTCAATCGGGATTTTCCTTCGCCACTGGCTACCCGCTGCTCGCTGCCCTTTTTTCGTCATGGCTCGTCGCCCCGCCGCAAATCGGCGGGCGGCTCTTTGTCCAGAAAGCGCAAAAGTTTTTCGGCGTTCGTTTTCAAAGCCACCGACTTGCTGACTTTCGCCACTTCTGTCAGCCACCGTCGCGCCTCGTTATCTTGCCCCAATGCCAAATGGGTGACGGCGAGATAAAAGCGGGCTTCTTCGGCGACGGGCGATTTGGGAAATTGCGTCACGATGGTGCGGAAATCGTCCAACGCAAGATGGGCTTGACGGACGCGATGGGTGGCGTAAAACAATCCCCGATGGAGCAAAATGGCGGCGCGATAGCCCTTGCGGTTCTCAGGGTCACGCTCCAGCACTTTTTGCGCCAGCGGCAACCCTCGCTCCCCATCGCCCCGCTCCAAAAACCAAACCGCCGCCCGATACAGCGCCGCCAAATCGTTGGGACGCTGCCGCAATTGCCGCTCTATCGTGTCCGTCCGTTCGCCCCGCAAAAAGGCTTGCAAGTAAGCGGCGAAAGTTTCAGCGGGCAGGTGACCGATGGCGAACTCTTGCACCTTCCCTTGCGCATCCGTGATGACCAAAACGGGCAACACTTCGCGCCATTTCGGGATGAACCGACGCAGCAACGGCGTTGATTGCGGCATCGCCAACCGCACGACGACAAAGCGCTTCAGCAGCGACGCCCATTTGGGGTTGTCCAGCGTCTCGGCGCTGTAGCGTTGACAAGTCAAACACTCTGGGTCAGAAAAGTAAGCGAGGACGAATTTGCCTTCCGCTTTCGCCCGCTTCAGCGCTGCCGACCATTCAGGCGGTTCGGACGGCGCCGCTTTGAGCGCCCCGATGAGTGCGACGATTGTCCCAGCAATCAGCATCACCCTTGAAAGCCCCATCTTTATCGCCCCTTTGACGGTAGGTTTTGCGATGACCGCCTAAAGGTTGACATGCCGACGACGAGAATGAAGGGCGAAGCGGGCGCGTTACACTTGCCTTCGGCGATGCCTTCCACCGACAAAAGTGAGAGACAAACGACCATGCGTCCCTACGAGGGGAATGGCGACATGGATGCCGACTTGCAAGCCGTTGCGCAATTGGTTCGGCAATGGGGATTGGTGGCGGACGACGAAGTGCCCCAATGCAGCGTGCTGGGCGGTGGCGTCTCCAACTTGGTCATCAAAGTCCAGACGAAAAAGGGCGCCGTCGTCGTCAAGCAGGCGCTGGGTCAACTGCGGGTGCAAGACGAATGGCTCGCCGACCGCTCCCGCATCTTCCGAGAAGTCGCTTGCCTGCAGGCGCTGCGGCAATTCGTCGGCGACGAAGTGGCGCCTAAAGTGTTGCGGGAAGACCGAGAACATTTCGCCTGCGTCATGGAATGCGCCCCCGACAAAAGCAAAACTTGGAAGCAAGATTTGCTGGCGGGCATCGTCAACCCGATTGTGACGGAGAAAGTTGCCACCATCTTGGCGACGCTCCATCGCGCCACCCTCGCCCATCCCGAAGTGCAAGAAACTTTTGGCGACTTGAGCAACTTCGTGGAGTTGCGCATTGACCCCTACTTTGTGACCATCGCCCAGCGCCATCCCGATTTGCGCCCCCGCATTGAAACCGCCATTGAGCCGCTCCTTTCCGTTCGGCGCTGCTTGGTGCACGGCGATTACAGCCCCAAAAACTTGCTCCTTTTGCCCGACGGGCGCATTTGGGTTTTGGATTGCGAGGTGGCGCATTTCGGCAACCCCGCCTTTGACATCGCTTTCTGCACCAATCATCTGCTCCTCAAAGCCATCCACCTGAAATCGCCCGCTCACCTTCGGGAAGCGGAACGGCTGTGGCGGATTTACTGGACGCAATCGGCGCTGCCCGATGGCGCCGAACGGGAACGGGACGCCGTTCGGACGCTGGCAATGCTGATGCTCGCCCGCGTGGACGGCAAATCGCCCGTTGAATACCTGACCGACGAAGGCAAACAAACCGTCCGCCAAATTTCCCGCCAACTCATCGCCGACGGCGTGGACGACTTTGAGAAGGTTCGTCAAGCCGTCGCCGAAGCGATTGGTCATCGCCCCTGAGAAAGGCGCGTTGGCGAAAACCCTACGCAAGGATGAACGCTGCTACTCCTCATCACTTTCGCCGTTGCTTGCTACCGTCAACCCGAAGGCTTCCGCCAATTCAGCGGTGCGGACTTTGGAAAGTTGATGGGCAAGGAAGCGACCGTTGAAGTAGCCGCAACCGACGACGACTTCTCCCAACGCTAACGCCACATAACCCGGCGTCCAATCGCCGATGGGCAAATTCTCCCGTAGGCAATCTATCGCTTGACCGCTCAGCAGTTGACGCCATTGCTCTTCCGTGAGGGCGATGCGATGGCGGGTGATGTGGCGGTCAAGGAGTTGCAACAAAGGCGTCGTCGGCTTCCAACCGTTGGGCGCTTTTCGCAAGGCGCGGATGCCAACCCGTTGGACGGCACGGTGTTGCGGGATGAGTTCTAACGGCACGCTCGTCAGCCAAATCGCCCCGCCGCTCCAGAGGTAATGGAAGGCATCCAGCACTTCCACTGGGATGCCAAAGCGCTGGGGCAAATAGCGCATCACTTCCCGCTTGCATTGTTCGGGCGTCAACCGCATCGCCATGCCGACACTCCTTTCCTTGCCCGTGCATCGTCATCGCCACAAAGCGAACAACGCCGTCCCACCCCAGTAGACAGCAAGGGTGAACAAGACAGCGATGGTCAACTGGAAGATGCCCGCAAACGCTGCCCATTTCCAATGCCCTGCCTCTTTCGCTTGCACGACGAAGGTGTAAGCGCAAGGCAAATAGAGGGCGTAGAAGACGAGGAAGGTGAAGGCGGAAAGGGGCGACCAGTGTGACCGCAAAAAGTCCAAGACCGCTGTGGGTTCGTCCAATGTCCGTTGCAAGCCGTAAGTGATGGCGAGGGAAGCGAGGGCAATCTCCTTTGCTGGCAGGGCAAACAGGCACGCCGTCAACATGCTCCCGTCCAAGCCCAACGGTTTGCCGACAAAGTGAAGGGCAGCGACGAGATGCCCCGTAATCGTCCGCTCAAAAGGGGCGTTGACGGGCAAGTTGCTTAAAAGCCAAATGAGGGCACAGAAAGGCGCCGCCACCAACAACGCCCGATATTGCGTTTGCACCGCTCGCTCCCAAATGGTGTTGACGAGCAACTTGCGGAGGCTCGGTTTGCGGTAAGGCGGCAATTCCAAGACAAACAAAGTCGTCTCGCCTTTCAGAACCGTTCGGCTGAGCAGCCACGAGCCAAACAGGACAGCGACAAAACTGATGGCGATGAGCGCCACCAACACCAGCGGCGCCCCTTTGCCGAACAAAAGCAAACTCAACGGCAGCAAATTGCCCCATCGTCCGTTGCACGGGTTGAGCGCTGCTGTCAAGATGGCGATGAGCCGAACGCGCGGGTCTTCAATGACCCGTGTCGCCAAAACGCCTGGGATGTTGCAGCCATACGAGACCATGCAGGAAAGGCAATGCTTGCCTTGCGAACCGACCTTTTGCATCAGGCTGTCCAAGTTGAAAGCGATGCGCGGCACCAAGCCGAAATCTTCCAGCACGGCGTAAAGCACATAAAAGATGAGCATCGGCGGGAACATGACGGCGAACACTGTCCCGATGCCCAACAACACGCCGTCAATGAGCACGCCTTTCAGCCACCAGAGCATCCCGATGGAGTTGGCGAAAGCGCGCAAATGCGCTATCAGCCACGAAACGCCTTCTTCCAACAGCGCCGACGGTTTATTGGCGCCGATGGCGGTGAGCCAGAAGATGCCGCCGAAGATGGCGAGGGTCAGTGGGATGCCAAGCCAACGGTGGGTGAGCAAGTTGTCCAAAATCTCCGCCCAGTCGGGAATGACCAATGACCAATGTCCAATGCGCCAAAGGCGAGGGGGGCGAGGGGTTTGGACAACGACGGCGCGGGCGATTGTTTCGGCATGTTCGTGCAGGTTGCGGGCGATTTCCAAATCCAGCGAGGTGCCAAACCCTTCCGCTTCCCGACGGCATTCGTCCAACATCCGTCGCACATCACCATCCAAACTCGCCAACCACGAAAGCGCCAATTCGTCCCCTTCCAGCATCCGCAATGCCAACCATCGCCCCGCTTTTTGACTTTGACCATTGGCGACCCATTGGATGTGCGGGAGCAGTTTCTGCACGCAAGTTTCCACGAGCAAACCATAGCGGGGCTTGACAGGACGGGTTGCAGTGACACCTTCAGCGACGGCAACGGCTGTTTGCAACGCTTCCGTCACCCCTTCGCCCTTCACCGCCACCATCGGAACGACGGGCACGCCCAGCAATGTGCTGAGGCGTCGGCTGTCCACCTGCAAACCTTTCGCTTCAACTTCGTCCATCATGTTCAGGGCGACGACCACTTTGTCGGTTAACTCCAACGCTTGCAAAACGAGGTAAAGGTTGCGGGCGAGGTTGGTAGCATCAACGACGACGATGACGGCATCCGCTTCGCCACTCAGCAAAAATTCACAAGCGATGCGTTCCTCAGGCGATTCAGCGTGCAAGGCATAGGTGCCAGGCAAGTCCACGATGCGGATGCGTCGCCCATCAGAAAGGCGGGCAAACCCTTCCGCCTTCTCCACCGTCTTGCCAGGCCAGTTGCCGACATGTTGGTGCAATCCTGTCAAGGCATTAAAGAGGGTGCTTTTGCCCGTGTTGGGATTGCCCAACAAGGCGATGGTCAAAGTTTTCTGGGCAATCATAGCATCTTCTCCTTTCCGACGGCGACTTTCAAAAACTGGGCATCTCGCTTGCGCAGGGCGAGGCGGAAACCACGCACCCGCACTTCTATCGGGTCGCCGAAGACAGCGGTGCGCACGACTTCCATTTCCGTGCCGGGCACCAGCCCCAACGCCATCAACCGATGGGCGAGGACGGTCGGTGCTTCTATGGCTTTCAAGATGGCTTTCTGTCCAGGTTGCAATTCGCTCAAGGGCATCGTTTCATCCCGCAGGTCATCGCCTACCGCTTCGGGTCTCTCGGCGAGTGCCACGCTGTGTCACCTCCACCACTGGTCGGACAAAGACATGGTGAGCCGCTTCCTGCCCCAATGCGTGAGTTCGGTCGTTGACTTTCACCCAAATGGGTCCGCCGAAAGGTTCGCGGCTGAGGACGGTGACGACGGCTTGCGGCACCAAACCCAACTCCTCCAAGTAGCGCAGCAATTCGGGATTACTGTCGCTGACGCGGACGATGAGAAACTTCTGCCCTTGCGGGACTTCGGCGAGATGGGGATGGCGAGTTTGAGAGATGTGACCGTCTTTGGTCGGGATGGGGTCGCCATGAGGGTCGTGGGTCGGGTCACCTAAAGCAGCGGCGATGAGGTCTTCCAACTCCTCGGAAAGGGCATGCTCCAATCGCTCCGCTTCCTCGTGGACTTTGTGCAAGGGCATCTTGAGGGCTTGGCGCAAGTAAAGTTCCAACAAGCGGTGATGACGGATGATTTCCAACGCCATCTTTTCGCCCGCTGGCGTCAACTGAACACCTCGGTAGGCGCTGTAACGCACCAACTTTAGCCTTACCAACTTTTTCAACATGTTGGTCGCCGAGGCAGGCTTGATTTTCAACAGGCGTGCCAATGCTTGGGTCGTCGCCGAACCTGCCTGCTGCTGCAACTTGTAAATCGCCTTCAAATAGTCTTCCATCGCCGCCGTTAAACGCCTCATGAAGCCTCACCTGCCATCCAAATTTAGTCGGCACTAAATTTGTCGCATAGCCATCGCAAACGCAAGGGGAGCGTCAAGGGTAGGGGAGGTCGTCAAGGGCGATGACGCCACCGACGGGGCTTTCAAAGGAGTTGGCGCAAAGAGGGCACGAGAGTGACTAACGATCGGTCAGGCGGGTCGGGTAAGCGAGTGAGGCTAATGTAACGGGCATACTCGCACTCTTGCAACAGTGCAAAGGCAGGGAACCAAGCGAGGCTGCGGGGCATTTGAGGGATGGCAAGATGGACATGGACAGCAAAGGGTGCGACAAGGGCGATGGCTTGCCAAGCGGGATGGTCGGGCTGCACATCAGGCGTTAGCATTAGGCACGCACCGAGGTAAGGCGAGTTGAAGTCATCCAGCAGTTGCAACAACGGTTCAGGGTCGTTTTGCTCTATTGACCAGGCTAACGCCACTGGCAAATCCCACCGTTCGCCGAATTCGTTGGCAAAGGCGATGAGGGGACGGAAAGGGCGCCAGTCTGAAGCGCCCAAAAGGCAAAAAGTGTGGGCGTTCAATTGACGGGCGATGCGCATCAACCTTTCCAACATCGTTCGCACCTGCTCGGTCAATTCAGTTACGGAAGGCGCTGTCCAAGACAGGGCGGCAACGGCAAGGTCGTGCCCTGTTAGTTGCTTTGTCAAGTCGCTCAAAAATTCCTGCTGCAGCGACGGCAAATGCTCGCACGCCAACTCCACGCCGTCCAAACCCAAGACATTTACGCTGGCAAGGAAAGTAGCGAGAGACATCTGCCCCGATTGGAACGAAGATGCGAAGCATTGCGTGCTACACGCCCAACGCATCGCCTCTCTCTGCCCCCTTCAAGTTGCCGACTCGGCACAAAAAAGTTTAGCCCTTCATCTCCGAACGACGGGCACTCCACAGCCACAAAACTTTGCGGTAATCGTCCCAACTGTCCACATCCGTGACGACACCCTCATCGTCTACAGGCACTGACAACGGTCGGGCGTTTTCTCCATGCACCAACGGGCGAATGCCCTGCGGGCTGCGGAAGGTCAAAACGGTCTCGTAAAGGTCGGAACGGAAGACGACAGGATGCCCTTTGCGATTGCCGAAAAGGGGGACAGCGACAACCCGATCGCTTTCCAAAAGAGCCTGAACGACGGCACGCACCGTTGACGGGCGCACCAACGGCATGTCGCCCGGCAAGATGAGAAAGGCTTGGATGTTCGTCGGTTCAATGAATGTCAAGCCTTTGCGGATGCTCTCTGCCATCTCCGAATTGGGATCGGGGTTGACGGCGAAACGGATGGGCAACCCTTGAAGGGCTTGTTGAACAGCCAACCCGTAAACGCCGATGACGACCACGATGTCGGCGACAGGCACCGCCATCAGTTGGTGCACCGTCAACGCAATGAGTGAAGCGTCGCCGACGGGCAGCAACAATTTGCCCCCACCCATGCGACTGCCTTGCCCCGCCGCCAAGACGATGGCGGCGACAGGTAACGGGTTTTCTGATAGCGGCAGCGCCATCGCTAAACACTCCCGATCAACGCTCCAACGAGTTCAGTGCTACAATGTTGTCGCTTTTTGCGTGGTGGCAGCGTCGGTGGCTTTGCCCCTGCGCTTCCCCCGCAGTCGCATCCCGCCGTTCGCCGTTAACCAGTCACGAAGGAGGATGTGCATGACGACCTTAACACCTGTTTCGCACAAGGAATATGTCGCCGTGTTGCGCCCGTTGCTGCCCGATTTTGTTTTCAAACCCGTCCCCCATCGGTTGCTTTGGATGCTGCCGCATGGTTTGGTCATCGCCGGTGGCATCCTCGCCATAGTCAACGGATTAGGCGGCATCGCGGGTAAACTGATTGCCGCCATCCTCATTGGCAACTCCTTCACCGCTTTGGGTTTCCTCGGTCACGAAATCATGCACGGCGCTGTCGTGCGGAAAAAGTGGCTGCAACATTTGACGGCAGGGATTTGCTTTTCGCCCTTCTGGGTCGGTCCGTTGATGTGGAGACTTTGGCACAATGTCCAGCACCATGTCCACACCCAGCATCCAGACAAAGACCCCGACACTTCCGCCACTTACGACGAATATCAGCGCCGTCCCGCTTTGCAATGGCTCTATCGGTTGGTGCGGCGCAATGGAGCGCTCTTTTTTGCGATGCTTTGCTTTTGGTTCACGATGCATTCATCGCAGATGTTTTGGCGGCTGCAAAAAGTCGCCGACCCAAAAACGAGACGGATTTTGTGGGTTGAGCGGCTTGTCCCGATGGCGGCATGGTTCAGTTTGCTCCTCCCGCTGGGTTGGAGCAACTTCTTCTGGGCATATGTGCTGCCGCTGTTCGTCGGCAACTTCATCGCCATGAGTTACATCGCCACCAACCATTTGCTCAACCCACAGATGGATGAGGTTGACCCCGTTTTGGGTTCGCTGAGCGTCAATGTCCCTTGGTGGGTGGACATCCTGCACCTGCACTTCAGCCACCACACCGAGCATCACTTGTTTCCCGCCATGAGCCACAAATACGCCCCGATGGTCAAGACGCTGCTGCGGGAACTTTACCCTGAGCGATACAACGAACTGCCGTTGTGGAAAGCCCTTTGGCTTCTCTGGAAGACACCCCGCCTCTACCTTGACCACGACCACTTGATTGACCCTGTGACGGAGGAAATTTTCGGGACGCTGCGGAGAGGTTTAGACCCCGACCGACCCGAACCTGTTGCGTAGCGGTGAGCCGTCTTCGTCGGAAAGAAAAAGGCGGGCAGGGAGCGGCGAACCGCAACGCCTGCCCGCCACCTTTTCAGCCTCAATCGCGCACTTCCACCAGCACTTTGCGGCGACGGGCGGCTTTCCTTTCCGCTTCCTTTTGCTCCCGCACCGCCGCCTGCGCTGCCGCCAACCGAGCCACTGGGACGCGGAAGGCGGAGCAACTGACATAGTTGAGCCCGATTTCGTGGCAGAACCAAACGCTCGTCGGCTCGCCACCATGCTCGCCGCAGATGCCAATCTCCAAATCGGGCTTGACAGAGCGCGCCTTTTGCACGCAAATCTTCATCAGTTCGCCGACACCCTCGCGGTCCAGCACCTCAAAGGGGCTTGCCTTCAAAATCGGCGTCCCTTCCTTGCCCGGGATTTCCTCAAGGTAGTGCGCCATGAACTTGCCTTCCACATCGTCGCGGCTGAACCCGAAGGTCGTCTGCGTCAGGTCGTTGGTGCCGAAACTGAAGAAGTCGGCGAACTTGGCGATTTGGTCGGCGGTCACGCAGGCGCGAGGGATTTCAATCATCGTCCCGATCAGGTAATCCACCCGAATGCCCTGTTCGGCGATGACTTGCTCGGCGACTTCCTCGGCATCTTTGCGCGTCAAAAGCAACTCATTGGCGTGACCGACGAGGGGGATTTCAATCTTGGGCTTAGGGTTGTAGCCTTCCTTTTTGAGTTGGCAGGCGGCTTCCATGATGGCGCGCACTTGCATCCGATAGATTTCGGGGAAGGTGATGCCCAAACGACAACCTCGGTGACCGAGCATGGGGTTGTGTTCGTGCAACCGCAGGGATTTCGCCCAGACTTCCTCAAAGGGCTTGCCCAATTTCTCCGCCAACTCTCGCGCTTGCTCTTGGGTGTGGGGCAAAAACTCGTGCAAAGGCGGGTCAAGCAAGCGGATGATGACAGGAAGCCCGTCCATCTCCTTGAGCAAGCCGTAAAAGTCCTCCCGTTGGAAGGGCAGGATTTTGGCGATGGCTTCCTCGCGCTCTTTCGGGTCATCGGCAAGGATGAGCCGTTGGAAGTGGGGCAACCGTTCTGGGGCGAAGAACATGTGTTCGGTGCGCGCCAAGCCAATCCCTTCGGCGCCCAACAAACGCGCCAACTTCGCCTCTTCGGGCTTGTCGGCGTTCGCCTGCACGCCCAACTTCCGCCGTTCGTCCACCCAACTCATGAATTCGGCGTAGTAGCGGTAAAGTTCGCTCTCTTCGGGTTTCATCTCGCCCGTGATGACGCGGATGATTTCGCTGGGCACGACAGGGATGTCACCGAGATAGACGACGCCGTTGGTGCCGTCAATGCTGATGTAATCGCCCTCGCGGACGACCATCCCGTTGACGGTGAATTGCTTGCGCTCGTAGTCAATGACGATATCGCGGCAGCCGACGACGCAAGTTTTGCCCATGGAACGGGCGACGACAGCGGCGTGGCTGGTGCGTCCGCCTTCGCTGGTCAGGATGCCCTTGGCGGCATTCATGCCTTCAATGTCGTCGGGGGAAGTCATGCGACGCACCAAGATGACTCGCTCGCCCCGCTTCGCCCATTCTACGGCGTCGTCGGAAGTGAACACGACACGCCCAGCGGCAGCCCCAGGGGATGCAGCGATGCCTTTCGCCAATTTCTGCGCTTGCTGCAACGCTGACGGTTCAAATTGCGGATGCAACAGTTGCTCCAACAAACGGGCATCCACTTTCGTGATGGCTTCATCGGGGGTGATGAGCCCTTCGTGCACCATGTCCACAGCGATGCGGATGGCAGCGATGCCTGTCCGTTTGCCCGTGCGGGTTTGCAGGATGTAGAGTTTGCCCTTCTCCACGGTGAACTCAATGTCCTGCATGTCCTTGTAGTGCTCTTCCAAGCGCTTGGCGTAACCGAGCAACTCCTCGTAGATGTGGGGCGTGTTTTGGGCGAGCCATTGGATGTCCATCGGCGTTCGGATGCCAGCGACGACATCTTCGCCTTGCGCGTTCGGCAGGTATTCGGCGTAAAGACCTGGTTTGCCCGTCGCAGGGTCGCGGGTGAAGCCGACGCCCGTTCCAGAGTCCCAACCCATGTTGCCGAAGACCATCGTTTGCACATTGACGCCCGTGCCCAAGTCATGGGGGATGTTGTTCAGGCGGCGATAACTGATGGCGCGGGGGTTGTTCCAACTGCGGAAGACCGCCTCAATCGCCATCGCCAATTGCTGCCAGGGGTCGTCGGGAAATTCGCGCCCTGTCTTTTCACGGATGAGCGCCTTGAAGCGTTGGACGGCTTCCTTCAAATCGTCAACCGTCAAATCGGTGTCCCGCACTTCCTTCGGCTCTTTGCCCGACTCTTGGGCGCGGCGGGCTTTCAGTTCGTCCAAGATGTGCTCAAACTCGTCCCGCTCCACGCCCATCACGATGTCACCAAACATCTGCACGAAACGCCGATAGGCATCGTAAGCGAACCGCTCATCGTTTGTCTGCTTGATGAGCCCTTGCACTGTCTGGTCATTGAGACCCAAGTTCAAGATGGTGTCCATCATGCCGGGCATGGAGGCAGGGGCGCCCGAACGGACGGAGACGAGCAGCGGGTTTTCGGGGTCGCCAAATTTGCGCCCGACTTTCTTCTCCACCCGCGCCATGTAGCGGCGCACCTCGTCCATCAAGCCCTCAGGTAACTTGCCACCGTTGCGGTGATATTCACGACACACTTCCGTCGTGATGGTGAAGCCAGGCGGGACGGGCAGTCCCAAGTTAGTCATCTCCGCCAAGTTGGCACCCTTGTTGCCCAAAAGCATCCGCATCTCCGCCTTGCCTTCCTCAAACAGGTAGATGCGTTTTTGTCGGCGTGCCACGAAAGTCCACCTCCGTTTTGGGTTTAGGTCACTTGGGTTTGAGCGCTTGAAGCCTCTCACGAGAAGCCGCTTCAAAGCCTAACACGCTCCCGATGCATGTCAACGGACAGATGCCTTTGCCACCCCCAGTCCGACAAACCTTCACTCCGTCTCGGCTTTTACCGACGGAGATAACCGTCCTTGCGAGAGCGTTATAATCATCGGCGGTCGCAAAAACTCCAAAAGGAGGTGGACGCGATGCCGTTTGAATTGCCACCTTTGCCTTACCCTTATGATGCCTTAGAACCTCACATTGATGCCATGACGATGGAAATCCACCATCAGCGCCATCACGGCACTTACACCAATAACCTCAACGCCGCCATCCAAAAGCATCCCGAACTGGAAGGCAAGACGATTGAGGAGTTGCTTAGCGGCTTGCAAACCATCGTCCCTGAAGACATCCGCACGACCGTCCGCAACAATGGGGGCGGCTACCTCAACCACAACATCTTCTGGACGATCATGGCGCCCGCAGGAAAAGGCGGGGGCGGCGAACCGACGGGCGAACTGGCGGACGCCATCAACAAAAAGTGGGGAAGTTTCCAAGCCTTCAAAGAAGCCTTCTCGCAGGCTGCCATCACCCTCTTCGGTTCGGGTTGGGCATGGCTGTGCGTGGACGCCAACGGTGACTTGACCATCCTCCAAACGCCCAACCAAGACAACCCTATCATGCCCTACTATCCTGCGGGCTTGAAGCCCATCATGGGCTTGGATGTTTGGGAGCACGCCTACTACCTGAAGTATCAGAACCGCCGCGCTGACTATGTGGCGGCATGGTGGAATGTCGTCAATTGGCAGGAAGTCGCCCGCCGCTACGCCGAAGCGAAGAAGTGACGCCGACGACGGGAGCGTCCCAAAGCGCTCCCGTCACACTTTTTCAACCCACAAAACACGGAGGGGATGCCTCATGCCGTTCCGACGGTTGCAGGCGAAGGATTGGGCGAAAATCAAGCCGTCCCTGCACAAGATGGACGGCATCTCCGAAAAGACGATGGTGGAGCACTACGCCCTTTATCGGGGCTATGTCGCCAAGTTCAACGAAATCATGGACGCCATTGAAAACTTGCCCGCCACTGAATTGACGCCGCCTCGCCCTAATCCCACTTATAGCCTCATTCGCGTCTTGAAGGTGGAACTAACCCGCGCCATCGGGGGCGTCAAAAATCACGAACTTTACTTCAGCAACCTCGGCGGTAAAGGAGGCGAGCCGCCCAAAGAGTTGCGGGAGCAAATCGTCCGCGACTTCGGTTCGTTGGAGCGCTTCCTGCAAGAGTTCAAAGCGACGGGCATCGCCGCTCGCGGCTGGGCGTGGCTGGCGTGGGACTACGACTTTGAGCGGCTGATGATTTACATCGGCGACGAGCAAAACACTTTTCCCGTCTGGAACGCCACACCCATCTTGGCGCTGGATGTCTTTGAGCACGCCTACTTCATTGACTTCGGGACGCGCAAAGCGGATTACATTGACGCTTTCTTCCGAAACTTGGACTGGGACGATGTGGCGGCTCGCTATGAGACTGCCCGACGCATCGCCCCCAACGCCCCTCGCCTCGGCGTCAACTTTGCCCCCTAAGGTTTTTGTTGGGTTGTCGGAAGGGCGTCGGCGGCAAATTAGCGGGTTGACAAGGGGGTAGCGTCATGGCTGAACGAACGGCGCGCAGCAAAGTGATTGGGGCGCTCCTTTGGCTTTTAGCAACGATCCCGTTCGCTCCCGCAATGCCACCTGTGGAAGCGGAACGGGGGCGCACCATCAGCGGTCAAATTTCGGTTCACCGACACCCCAGCGCCAGCGACGGGACTTTCATTGAGGCTTGGAAAGACACGACGATGGAATTTGCCGTCAACGCCCCCAACCCGATGCAAGTCCGTGTCGTCCCAATTTTCTGGCGTAACAGCCTTCGGGAACAACCACGCTTCTTCCCTTACCCGCTGCCGACGCTGTTCGGTCCAGATGTCGTCGTGGCGTTGGGCAATCGCTTCTATTTCACTGCGCCCGCCAGCGGTCAAGTTGGCGTTGTGGACGCTTCAAATGGGCAAATTGTTGGCAGTGTCAAACTCAGTGGCTACCTGACTGACTTGGTTGCCGACGAGAAACGACAGCGTTTGTTGATTGCTGACGCATGGAACGGTCGTGTCATTGCTGTTGACGCCAAAACTTTGCGTGCCATTGCCGAGGTGAAAATCCCGCAAGTTTGGTCGCTGACACTGATGCCTGACGACAAACTTGTTGCTGTCAGCCGTTCGGAACGGCAGTTGTTTGTCTTGGACGCTGAAACGCTGAAGCCGCTACAGAAAGTCGCCCTGCCAGCACCACCGACACAAATTTCTGTTGCCCCAATTACCGTCGGCTTTGAACCTTTTGTCTTTCGCCTCCCCGACTTCGCTCCAATGCCTGCCGACCGAATTGACTACGGCTTTGGGCTGCGCACAACAGCCGAATTTGGTCCACGCAACCAAGTGGGTTGGAAACGATTTGCTGCCACGCCACGAGGGCTTCAACTGATTGTCCGAACAGAAAAGGGCGACGAACAGCGATTTATCCCGTTGCCTGAAGGCTGCAAGCCTTTTGCTTTGGCAGTCTCTGGCAACCGCTTACTCGTTGCAACTGACAAGGGTGCGTTGGTCATTTTGGATGCGCCCAGTGAAACAATAGTGGCGACTTTGCAAGTCACTGACCGACCTTTTGATGTCGCTGTCGTAGCGAGCAAAACTTACGCAACCGACCCAACCCAAAACCGTGTCCTGCTCGTTGATGCAACTAAGGGTTCGGTGGTCAAAACCATTCCCGTTCCAGACGAACCTGTTGCGTTGGAAGGTTACGAGCCGAGATGGTGGACGCAGGACGATGCACCGCAGCCTTTGCTTTTCGTCGCATGCCGAAAGGCAAAAGCCATTGCCGTCATTGGAGTTGCCAATGACCAAGTTGCTCGTGTCGTGCCTTTGCCCTTTGAACCTGTTTCTTTGCGAGTTATCGTTCCACCTGACCCATCTTGGTGGCCGCTCATCTCTGCTGACCGCATTGCTATTGAGTTGACGCTGCGCCTCGCAGTTTTGCCGACACCCATCGTTTTGCGGGACAAGGGACAGGTGGCAGGGGACAAGTTGCAGGAAGGATTGAAGCCCGAACCAATTGCTTTGCCCGTTACCTTCCAGCGCCGTAACAGTGCAACGGTTAAGTTGCCTGATGGTGCGCAAGTTTCTGTCACAGCCGATAACAACCACACCCTCAGGTTCGTGGTTCAAAGGGACGGGAAAACGGTGAGTGAGCGATGGGTTGACACATCGGTCATCACCGACCAGCAAGGCGTTGCACTAGTTGTTGACTTTGGCGCTCTCAAAATTGCTGACCAACCTTGGAATCGTGGCATCTGGATGTCGCCCGACCAACACTTGTTCCTTGTCGCCGACACCGACGAATTCTGGCGCTGGAACGCCCCTGTCATCAACCTGAAAAAGGGTCTCAACCGAATTCCCGTCACTCTCAAGAGGTTCGTGCAGTTAGACGCTTTGAAGTTTGAACCCGTGCCACCTTTTGATTTGCAAATCACTGGCGAGTTACCCATCAATGTCCCTGAACGCTACCGAGCCATCTTTTACGCCGATGAACCCATCCGCCTTCGCCTGACCTTGCAACCCACAACTCGTCCCTCGTCCCCCGTCCCTCGCCCCATCCGTTTAGTCGTCCGCATCCACAACTACATGGGCGAAGAAGTTTGGGTTCGTGTCTTCAAAGGGACATGGGACACGGGACAGGGGGCAAGAAATGGTTTGGCAGAGTGGGTAATTGAGCCGAGGCTGAGGGAGACGGGCATCTTTCGGCTGGAGGCGAAGGTGGAAACGGTTCAAGGAAACAACGGGACAACGGACAACAGGACAGTGGTTGAAGTTAGGCGCACCTTTTACTTCCTGAAGTTGCCGAAACTGGAGCGACCGAGACTGCTTGCCCGCAAGGAGCAACTTGAACTTGCAAGGGTTCAAATTGCCCGCTATCCCAACCTGTTCACCCGATATTTCGCTTGGCTGAAAGAGCACCTGAGTGAACCGCATATGTTGCCCGTTTCGCTTGTCAGGAGCGAGTTCACCGCAGCGTTGCCACCTGAGCAGCAAAAGTTGTCCGAGAGGGGCGGATGGCGTCGCTACGATTTCGCTTGGAGGCTTATCGCTTTGCAGTTTGCAGCCATGATGTTGCCTGAACCTGAGAAGGAACAGTTGCGCCAGCAAGTCTTGCAAGTGCTCAAAAGCGGCAAGACAGACACCTACTGCCACTTTCACCATCACGGACCATTTTTCCCTGGCTTCGTTGCTGCTTTCCTTGACCTTGTTGCTGCGGACATTGGCGAGAACGCTCAAGAGGTTCGTCAGTTGAAGGAATTTTTGGCGTCACGGCTGGGCGACATGAATGTTTTCGCTTGGACGCTGGCAGCGATGGGCGACCCGCCTTCGGAGCGGGAACGAATGCTGCTTTGGCACTTGATGACTTGGACAGTCAATGCCGAGCGATATTTCACTATCCATGCAGGCAAACGGGGCGGAACTTGGTGGCTGAACCAGAGGACATCATGCCATTGCCCATTCGGAGCATATGCTTTCGCTTTCTTCTACCTGCGCCACTTTTACGGTGAAGAGCGCTTTCATCATCGCACTTTCGTTCGTGGCTTTTTAACCCATGCCCGTCTATCCCGACCGCTAAACGATGCTCGTGGGCTTTTCGGTCCGCCTGGACCGCCTGGTGAGCCGCAGCGTTGGCTGACCTTCGCCTTGAGCCGACACCCGCTCACTGAAGCAATTTACGGCTGGCGAAAGTTACTTGAGCGGTTCAACAACGAAGAGCCCGTTAGTCAAGACGAACTGGCGAAAGTTTTGACCTTCCCAACTTCCGCAGCCAACAATTCGCCTGTGCCTTTCGTGCTGCCACTTGGGTTGGCTTTGGGTTGGTATGACCCAGATGCTCCGCAGGTTCAACTTGATGAACTGCCGACGACCCTTTTCTTTGACGGAGAGGGCGAAGTGGTGATGCGCTCTGACTATAGCCCTCAGGCAACAGAAGTTTTCTTCGCTTGCGGTATCCGAGACCATGTCTATCGGCATCAGCCGACGAATTTGATGGTTCTGAAAGCGGGCGAACCTTTACTTGGGACGGCTTCCCTCTGGGGCGATCACGGCTGTCCGTCGCTGCAAATTTCTCGCGGCAACAGTTGGGGAAATGTGGTCGTCATTGAACCTTCCGATTGGCAAACCCGTTGGAAGCACAACTTGTTCCATCCGCGAGGCGAAGAGCAAGCAATCATCAACCGATTCAGCGATGCTACCTTCCGCATGCTCGTCCGAGAACAACGACTGACAGGTTACACGCCAGCGGAAGGCGGTTATGGTGGCGGATTGAACCTGCACGGGCACACGGAAACTTTCCTGCACCGTGAAGGTCACATCGTCGCCTTTGAAACGCACCCTGAATTTGACTATGTTGCTGGTGACGCGACTTTGTCTTGGTTGCCTGAGCAGGCGAGGTTGGTCTTGAGGCAAGTCGTGTTCGTTAAGCCCGATTTGCTCGTCGTTTACGACCGAGTTAAGTTGGGCGAAAAGGCTGAACGAGCATTCTGGTTGGCAGCGACAGGGTTGGAGTTGCAAGTTAACGGCAACCGATTTGTCGTCAAAAGCGGCAATGCTTTTCTGAACGGCTTCGTCGCCTTTCCGAAAACATCTAAACTCGTCGCTGTAGACCCATCTCAGTCGTCTAAGTATCAGCCACTCTTTGACAAGCAGGCTTTAGGGCTGAAAGTGCTGGAAATCCATCCAAGCGAGTGGAGCGAGGGGCGCGGGACGAGTGGCGAGGAACAAGGGGCAAGGGACAAATTGGTGGAGTTTTTGGTGGTGATGAGGGTTGGGCTGGGCAAAGTCCCAGCGATGTCAGTGACGCCTCAAGTTCACCCTGCATCTATCGCCGTGACAGTTCAAATTGACGGGCGGAAGGTGCAGGTGATTTTTGACCGAAGCGACATTTGCGGCGGAACACTAAGCATTTGGGACGGGGGACGAGGGGCGAGGGACGGGGAAGGCAACGGCGCTAATGTCATTCGCTACAGGCTTAGGGAACATGTCAACGACACCTACGAAAACTGGCGCACCGACCCTCGCTACCAGCGTTGGCGAACCGAAAGCCGTTTTGACTTCTTAGCCATCAAGTAGCCACAAAAACCCTTCCCGACCACCTATGCGCAATCCTTCTTTAAAACTTCGCCCGCCAAACTTTCACCGTCTCGTCCTTGCTCGCCGATGCCATTAAGGCGCTATCTGGCGAAAATGCTAATGCCAATGCCCAATTTCGTCCACCTTCACGGGTCAAAACCAATTGCCAATCGTTGGTTCGCCAAACTCGCAATCGGTCGTCCATACTGCACGAAACAGCAATTTGACCGTCGGAACGGAAGGCGATGGCTCGCACCTCCCGTTGATGCCACCCTTCCAACTTTTTGACCAAACTGATTGCGACTACATCCCAAACTGCCAAAGTTGCGTCCTCACCACCCGACAACAAAACAGCGCCGTTGGGATGAAATGCTAACGCTGTCACTGCCCCTTTATGTGCCTGCCAACTTACAGTCACCCTCTTCTGAGCCAAATGAAAGAGCCTGATTTGACCCGTTTCATCTCCCACTGCGACCATTTGATTGTTGGGATGGAAAGCCAACGATCGCACATGTGACCAAGTCAGCCTAAGCAGTGTGTTTGAGTCCTGATGCCAGAAACAAACTCCACCCTCACCGCCAGCAACTAACCACTTCCCGTCACGGCTGACCGAAAGGGCGTGCAATCGTCCGAGATTTGGCGTCAATGTCGCTTGCTGTTCGCCCGTTCGCCAGTCCCAAATTCTCACAGTCCCATCCCAACTTGCAGATGCCACAAGGTTGCTTCCCAAAAGGGCAAGGCAACGCACGGAGTCTGCATGACCTTTCAGAACCCGTTCGCATTTGCTTTTCCGCCAGTCCCAGACTCGCACTGTTTTGTCGTGGCTGGCAGACAAAACTTTTTCGCCATCGGGAGTGAAGGCGACCCAAGTTACTCCTGCCCCATGTCCTTTAAGTTCAGCGACGAGCCACAAAGGCTGACGCCACTTCCAAACTTGATAGCCCGCAAAGGAAACGACACCAATTCCTGCTACCGTTGCCATCCGATATTGCTCTGGCGGCGCAAAAGGAGGCGTCACCGCCCGTGACGATGTTGTCGTCCTCCCGCCACCGACTTTTGCGATGCCGAAGTCAACAAGGAAAGTTCGCCCTTCGGGAGTGATGCGGATATTTTGCGGCTTAATGTCTCGGTGGAAGATTGGTGGGTTCTGGCTGTGCAAGTATTCCAAAGCGTCAAAGACGCCACCAAGCAAATCCAAAACTTCCTGCTCACTTAACTTTCCCTGCCTTTGAATTCGCTCCCAAAGTTCCTCGCCAGCGATGTAATCCATCACCATGTATGGGCGGGCTTGCGGGATGGTCGGCGGTTGCTCGGAGAAGAAGTCGCTGACTCTGGGCAAGTTGGGATGGTGCAAATTCGCCAGCAAACCTGCCTCTTTCAAAAAAGCATTGATTGCCGACGGGTCATGGTTTTCCTTCACCGCAACCTTTCGTTCCTGCCCAACCTGCTCAAAAGTCAAATCTGTCGCCAAATAAACCGCTCCAAAACCGCCGCAGCCAAGCAACTTCTCTATGCGGTAACGGTTCGCCAACACCATTCCCTTGCCGAGAAGGCGTTGCATCGGAGGAGGTAAAGGCTGGCGACAATGGCGGCATTGCGTCTCCGTGACATCGCAAAGGTTACCGCACTCAGGACAAAATTGCGTTAAAAGAGAATGACCACACTGAGAACAAAACCTCGCCACTTTGGCATTTACATGTCCGCAATTCGGACAGACCATTAACCCTCACCCAAGCAAAGCCGAAATTCACCCAATCTCCACCGTCAACCGATTACCTTTCACCCATGCCCGGATTTTTTGCCCTTCTTTTGCCCCAATCTTTTGAAGCCAAGATTTAGGGACTCGTAGCCATGCGCCGTGCTTCCCGACACGAAACAGATAGACAGATTTCGCTTTCGTCGTGCCTTTTTCAATGACTTCCCAACCCTCTTCGCCGAGCACCTCAAAAGCATCGTGGCTTTGCCAAAAACTTCGTTCCTCCTCAAGCGAGCGAAATTTAGGCAACTTTGCCTTCGCCATGCTATCTCACCTTCTTTCTAAAGCGCTGCCGTTCAGAGTTCGTCATGTCTCGTGCCGTAACAACCCGGAAACGGCTCTTTTCTCGTCTCTCCAACACGATGAACAGATAACGCCCTGATTCTGTCCTACCCAAAACATAGTATCTTCGCCATCGCCCCCGAAATAACAAGTAACGCCCAGCCAAAATTTCTTCCACTTCTTCAGGCTCTACTTGATGACGGGCAATGTGCTCAATAGCGTCTTCGTCCCATTCAACCTCAACTTGCCTCATTGCTTTCCTCCTTCACTTTCACTTGCGCAATTATAACGCTACTTGCCCCCAAACCCATACAAGGAGAAATGCGGTGCAGTGGCGAAGTGATTGGCATTGCACTCAGGGCAAACTTGGATCAAAAGCGATTTACCGCAACGGACGCAATGTCTCGCTGCCGATGAATTTTTATGCCCACAGTCAAGGCAACATATCACCTATCACCTCTTTTTGTGCCCTCTATTACGACCCCAAATTGCGCCCAAAATTGCATCCGAAATTGCGCTTTTGATTGTGCGCCGATGTCCAGTTGGCTTAGTTTCCGCTTTTGAAGGTTCAACGGGAAGTTTACCCCGACCATGAACACCTTCCCAGAACTTGTCCACATCGGCAAACCTTTGACTTGGCTCAAACCGCATAGCGATTTCAATGGCTTTCCAGACGCTTTCTGGAACTCTGTCAGGTTTTGGTGGCAAAGTGGTTTAGAGCATTGACGACCTGAGCGAAGATGGGTTGGGCTTCTTGCCAAGTTAAAGGGCGTTGCAAGCGTTGGAGCAATTCATCAAGGGTTTCGCCGTCAATGAAGTCCATGACCAGAAATGCTCGTCCCATCGTTTGGTCAACGAAAACTTCGTGCACTTTCGGCAAGTTGGGATGGCTCAACTGCATTAGCACTTGCCTTCACGCTCAAACCGTTGGAAAGTCTGGTGGCGCTGATTTTCCTTGACAGCAACTATTTGCCCTGTTTGCAAATCAGTGGCACGATAGACAGCACCAAAGCCACCGCAGCCTCGCACTGCCTCAATTCGGTAGCGCCCTCGCAAAACTGTTCCTCGTGCCAGTAACTGCCTTTGCGGCGTCCCACACTTGGGACACACATTGGCGCTCAAACCGTTTTCCACCCCACACTTTGGGTTCGGGCAAAGTTGCGTCACTAAGGACATCCTACTCCACCCCGAAGCGTAAATTTTGCCCAGGATAAATTCCTCTTGCGCCGCAAAGGGCGTTTACAATAGGAGTTATGCGGTTGGCTGCGAATTCCTTTGCCGCCACACTGACAGCCCAGAAGACCGACTTGTTAATAAGAGGAAGATGACCGATGACCCTACTCAAGTGGGATGACCTGCACTCCGTTCCCTTCCTCATCGCCGCCCAAAAGCCTTCCCCTGCACAGAATCGGTTATCGTGCCTTTTTAGCCCTCAAAAACTCTGTCGCCAAAAGGCACTTTCGCCACATATATATGACCGAAGGTTGCTCCTACTCACGCTCCACCCGAACAACCTCCTGAAGCCCTCGGACGACTTTAGGGCAAAAATCGGCGACTAAACTCACTTGACCGTTTTGGGGCTTCAAAATTGCCTTTTCGCCCTTGTGATTGATCGCGAAGACTGGCTGCCTTGACGCCAACCCCAACCTTACCTTCAACCCCTTCACTTCTGTCCAAACCGTCAGCAAGTGTTCGCCGTCGTAGCGACGGAAAAGGTAAGCAGTTAGGTTTTTATCGCCCAAATCCAACTTGCGGACAAAAGATGAGCCATCCAAATTTTCAGCGGCAACTCGGCACTCTGTCTGAACATCAGGGCGATAACCGATGCTGCTGTCATCGTAGTTCCACGAGAACAAGAACACCTTCTCGCACCCCAAAGCCAAAGAATGAGCCACCGCTTTCAAAGGCGAAAGGCGAAGACCGCCGTCAGTGCGAATGTGGGTTGTTGCACCTTCAGGCAAGTAATCGCAAGTTATGCCCGCACCTTGCTCCGTGTTCCAGATGGGCTTTACGATTTTGGCTTCCTTCATCGCCTGCAAGTAGTCTTCCATGCCTCCCGCATGCTGTGGCGGGGCAAGTGGGTAGTGAACGCTCAAGACATCAAAAAGGTCAGGTCTGCGAACGAGTTTGCGCAGGACATCGCCGTAAGAGTTGGGTTCAACCAGTCCACGAAATAATTCGCCAGCAACGATGATAGCATTGGACTGAACCGAACGAATTGCCGTTGCTGTCCATTCCAAATAAGCCATGTAATCGTCTGCCGAACCGCGAAAGTAACCGCCACCATCAGGTTCGTTTCCGATTTGCCACGCCCGACAATATGCTCCGTAACGCAAAACGATTTGCCTGACAACCTCTTGCCACTTGGCTTTGTCCTTTGGAGGCGTCAAATTCAAAGTCCCATCCCAATCGGCATGAGGTCCTTTCGGGTCACGGGAAATCCAATCGGCTTGACCGAGAAACTTCAAGAGCAAGTGAAGTCCTGATTGGCGGAGAACTTTCAACGCCACTTCAAAGTTGCCGTAGTTGAACTCATAAACGCCCTCACTGGGATTGATGCGACTCAGCGGAATGTCCGTTTGAACCCAACCAAATCCCGCTTGCTTGATAGCGGAAGCGAAAGCAGGCAACTCTTTCGGGTCTTTAGGCAACAAAACGCAAACGCCCAAAAAGGGTGTTTTTGGCGGTTCGGCAGTAAGTCCGTAACTTTCGCCAATTTGCCCTTTCCGACAACTTAGGGCGAAAGGTAGGCAGACGGCAAAAGCCAAAATCAAAGCAGCGATTTTGAAGCGCATGATTTGATGCCTCCCTTTAAAGTGCCAACCTCGCAAAAATTAGCGCTGACAAGAAAAAAGTTTACAGCCTTTGAACTTGAGTTTGCGGAAGGCGCAAGGGTGAATTCAGGGCTTTACCAGAATTTTCGCGAGTTCAAGGAAACCATCGGCGATATTTTCTCACCCTTTCGCCGTGTTGCCGCAATATTTCCCACTCCTCATCCGTTGGCTCACGCCAGTCCTTGAGCAGCAACAGGTTTTCGTCCAGTTCTTTTCGGTCAAAAGGCGACATTAAAGCGACTCTGACAGCGGGATTAGCCAAAACGAACCGATACCACTCACGGGCAGGTGGTGGTGAAAAGTTCGGTGGGTCAAAAGGTGTCGGCTTCATCAACTGACCCCAACGAGTGCATGTGTAAGCGATGACAGGCAAACTCAAACGCTGAGTTACAGGGAAAACATCCCGTTCTGCACCTGTGTGAGCGGCATTGTAGCGAATCATCAGCAAATCCAACTCGCCCGTCTCAGCGATTTTCGCCGCTAACTTCCGTTGATGCGAAGTCAAACCGATTAGCCGAACCAATTTCTGTTCTTTCGCCTTTCGCATTGCATTTAAAGCGCCGCTCTTGCCCGCAATTTGCTGCCACTCACTCTCGCGCTCAACATAGTAGAAGGTCACCACTTCAACTCGGTCGGTGCGCAAATTTTGCAAAACTTGCTCCAACTCCCGCCAAGCATCGTCTTCCGTTCTGGCTTGAAGTTGGAAAGCAATGACAAGTTGACTTCGCTCTTTGCCCAATTGCCTGATAGCGTCACTCATCCCATCCTCAACGCCGCACCAGTTCCAGTAGTTGATGCCATTTTCCATAGCGTGGAAACAATCGTCGGCAGTTAGTTGACAGCGGTCACCCCTTGTCGCTAACCCAAGTCGGCACACGGGAGGCAAATCTTCTGCCAAACGAACCCATCTCTCCATCCGTTGCCAGCACCTCACAGCATTTCAACATTTGCAGGCTAAAAACTCAATTCACCTGCTTTCCTGTATCACAAGGACAGAAGTCCCTTTCGCTGGCAAAGAAAGTGTCAGTCGGTTTCCTTGTTGGTGCGTAGGTTTTTCGCCCAGAAGGGATGAGACCAAAAACTTCGCTAACTTTAAGGTTGCCAGTTCCAACTCAATTGTCGCATCCACATCTTTTTCTTCTGGGTTGTGAGCGACAAGGTAGATTTTGCTGCCACGACCAAACCTTTCAAGCCTAACTGTCGGCGGATTAGCCCTTGCGCCAGTTATGGGCTCCCAACCTGCTTCTGATAACTGTTGAAACAATGGGGCATACTTGCGCAAGGTTTCCAAATCGTTTCCGTGTCCAGGGAAAATGCCATGCAATAGATGCCATGCCACTTCCCATTCGGGGCGAGGTGTGTAAGGCAAGTCAGTGCATGGTTTTCGGTAGGCGATGGCTCGGATGAAATCGGGGTCGGCAAAGAAGGGATGCTCGGCTCCGAAGATGTCAATGTAAGGCGCAGCGAAAGTGAGCCAGCCGGGCGTTGTGCCCCAAGAACAGTTCGCCATGAAAACCATGCCCTTGGGGTGCAAAAGTTTTGACAGTTCCTGCAACCACTCAACCGTCGTGAAGAAAGCGACTTGAACGGGTTGATGGTCAAGAGCCGAGAAACTCAGAGGGAAGCGAGAATAGCGGAAATGCTCGCAGCGATAATTGACGCGAAACGCTTCACCGTAACCCCCCAACGAGTCCAAAGCGAGACCATCGTATCTTGCCCCCGATTTCTTCATTCCCTCCAAAGCAGGAAGTATGACCCGGTGGATGTTGAACCAACCTTTCCCTTTCGGCAATGCAGGGGCGAGATTGCAGGACAGGATAGCACCCCACCGCTTTTGCATCCAATCATATCGCCCGACAGAACAGTAAGGTTGACCGAAGGCATTGTGATTTAGGGACTGTAGGACAACTTGCGCCGTTTCCTGAATGCGCTTTTGAACATCCTCGTCTGTGTGAGCCAATGGGTAAACCCGATAGGTCGTTGCCGCCACAGTCGCTAACTCCTTTTGATCGCCATCCGCCAAATTTTTCAACCGCTTAACAACTTCGTCAAGGGTCGGTGCTCGTTCAAAGTCCTGATGGCTTTGTTGGTAGGTTTGCGACTCAATGTAAAAGAGCGCGTAAATGCCGTGTTCGTTGTCCCATTTCACCGCCGCAGAATCTCTCGGACCCCAATGGAAAGCGAAGCCGGCATCAATAGCCCCTTTCGTCTCCGCCATGTTTCCCCAGACATACCAACCGCCATCCCTTTTCACTCGCTTCACGAAGAACTGCGGGAAGAAGTCGTAGTAGCGTTGTAGTGCTGACCGAAAACCCCAAATGGGGTCGCAGCGATAAAGCAGGATGCGGAAAGGCGCTTCCCAAAGAGGGCTACCATCTATGCGCTTTTCAGGCACTAAACCGAAGTCAAGGGCGATGTAAAACAGTGAAAGTTGCGGGTTGTAAGCAATGCGGTGAACGACAGGTTCGTCCATCCGAATGGCTAAAGCCAACCCGCCTTGCTCTGACAAGGTAAGGACACCCAGCGGGTATTTGGAATGAGCACCGTTAAGCCCATACTGAACGCCCGTCTCGTAGTAATGCAATTCGCCGCTTTCATCAGGTTCGGTGCGGGCAGTTGATATGCTGTCCCACCATTGCCATCTGCCTTCAACGACGGGCAAAGCGAAATAGACGGTCACTGCCCTGTCCTCGCCTTTCAGGTCAGCGACTTTGCCGCTGATTTCTATGTAGCCCCCAGCACTCCTGTAAGTTGCGAGCACTTCAAGCCCTAACTCTTTCAACTTCGCCTGTTGCCGTATTTCCTTCCCGACCTGCTTCAGTTCACCACCCACCATCGTAGGTGGTTTGTCAACTTCAGTGACATCGCGCACCATCAAACCTGTTGGGACTTGTTGCCTTGCCCTTCCCAAAATCTTCCCACCTACGCTGATTTGAATCACTTCTCCGCGATTTCCGATGACCAGCCGCAAGCCGTCGTTCGTCTCCACTTTCCCAACGGCTTTCCCAAAGGCGCCTTTCATTTCCGCCTGCGGGAAAATCAAGCCATCAAAAACAACTGAGTCATCCCTGAAATCCCCCAACACAAGCGATGCCACCTCCCATCGGAGCCTGTGAGTTTTTGCAGGCGGTGTTTCGTAGAGGTAGAGGTCAAACTGGCGAATAGTGGAGCGGCGAATACCCGTCAACCACTTGACAATTACGACCCAACGCCCGACAGGCACAGTTTGGTGAATGACTTGTTGCTTCATGGGTTTGCCCGGGTAGTCTTGCAAGCGCGTTTGTTCATCGTAGAAGACGAAGGCAAGTCTTTTGGACTTCACTGTCGGGTCATCACAAGTCACGCGAACTTTAGCGTAAATGCGCTGGTAAGGACGCCAGTCTTGCGGTGTCGGGAAAATGCGGCGGATTTTTGGGAAGTCCTCCTCACCGCCATCGGCTTCAATTTCCACCACCAAATTCCCGTCCACTTTCTGGACGCTCATTTTCGTCTCGCCTCGGTCAATGCTCGCCACCCAATCCTTCGGTTCGCCCAACAAATCTAACGGCTGCGACAAAGCAAGCGATGTTGAAAGCAAAACGCCAACGAATGTCACCCAGACCATCACTTCTCCACACCTCCTTTGACGGCGCAGAACTCCATGAAAAGTTTGCGGGCAAGTTGAGCACCAAAACAGGATGATGGGCTTTTCGTGGCATTGACCGAAGCACTTTGTCGCCATTGCTGCCAAACAAAGCACAAACATCAAAATTCGCATTTTCATCACTCCTAAGCATCGCTTCAAGCAAGTCCAAAACCGATTAGCAACAACTCAACAGGAACAAGTCGCTGATTCACCGGGTCAACGCCTAAGCCTAACCCTTCTAAAGTAAATGCCCCTAACAACGCATCTGTGCCCGGTTCACCGAAGACGCAAATTGTGTAGGTCATTTGCCCTTCCACTCTCACAACTGCCCATGCCATGTCCAACTCAACGACTCTTCCGTTGGCGACTCGGAATCGGCGGCGAAATTGAGGCGTGATGCCCAATCGCTCCAAAACATCCCTCGGGACAACGGTGTAGGTTGCCCCAGTGTCCACCAAAGCATCAATTTGCTCAAACCGACTTTGGTCCATCGGTGCAATCTCAATGGTCACACGAAAAGCCGCCATTTCGTTCACCTTACTTTTGATAATGCAGATACCGCAAATGAAGAAAGTGGAGCTAAGTTTAAAACCGAAGCAATAGCCTTGAAGCGCATGGTTACTTACACACCCCATACACGCAAAAACTCTTGTAAGACAAGCGCATTCAAACTTTGCAAGGTAAGGATTGCTATAGCCCATTCTTTTTGTTCCCAAATGCCAAGTTCGTCCAACGCTATTGATGCTGGCACAACAACCATAGGTGTTAGAAATAGCCACATTCGCGCTGCCTCACCACGCACCTTCCCCGAAAAGAGCAAGAGGAAAAAAGTGAGGATAAACGCCCATAACATAGGAGAAAATGAACTTAAGGAATGTTCTTTAACAGCAGCCTTCATCTCTCTCGTAACTTGATACATAAACCCTATAGTCAATGGGATACCGGTAAAAACAAAGAAATCTACAAGGTTTCCCCACACCCATGGTAGGTAAGGACGAGGAGTGTGGATGGAATAGAGTTGCATTCGCAGCATGTCAGATTTACGGAATACCGCCCAAATATTGCAACCTGTCAGTAGGCATAAAGCAAATAAGGTTATGAGAAAAGCAGCAATAAATGATATTATGCCAAGAAAGTGTCCGCGAAAATGTTTTGGCATTTGACAAGCATTTATGCAAATTAAAAATATACAAAAAAGAAGTAAAACAATAAATCCAAGATTGATAAAGATACTGAAACCAAGAACAAAACCAGCTACTATAAATGCAAAGAAGCTTTTTGATATATTAGTAACAATACAATGTAGAGCGAAAATAACCAAAAAAGTAATCATTGCTGTCACAGTTGGATACATTTGATCAACTGATGGTGTAAAGATATGAAATGCAGGTATTATAGCGAACAAAGCAGCACTGCCCCATCCAACTTTTAAGTTTTTTATTAATTTACCTATATGAATTATAAAGAAAATAGCACCACAGCCAATAATGATATAAACAACAGCACACCACAATGCTGCGGCGACATCTTCTGGTGTGACAGAAACATTATGCCATCTTTGCATAGCCTTGGCTATTTCTTCAGTTGTCACTCCTGGCGATAGCAATAGAATCTGTTCTGCAAACCAAATAAGAAATGGCAATTTCATGACAATTTGACGAGTAATTCCGCAAAAAACAATTAGTCCGGGCGCTTGAGTAGCAGCATGTGAGATAAGAGGAGGTTCATTTGCTTTAGGTGATCGTGGTTGCCATTCTCGCCCAAATGCGTCTTGAATGTGATTTGGCATCTTTTTTCAAAATGTTGTAGTAATTTTAACAAGTTTTTAGTTTCTACTGCAGTGCTGAAGTAGGAATTGGAAGCAGGATTAATAACTAACCATGGCAACAACATATAAGTTAGTGGCGATAAAAAGGTAATAGCAAGGGATAAAAAGAACTGCCCAAGAACAAGAAAAATGCTAATTAATCGTAACATTTTTTCTTTTTCCATCTCAATAGCATAAAATCCAATAACAACAACAATAAAACAATATAATAAAACTAAGAACGGCATCCACCATCTATTAAAACTATGCAATGGGTTATATAGCCATATACCGACTGCTAATAAGCGAGTTGCAACACAAGCAAGAACAAGGAATGTTAAAATAATGGTCAATATAAGAAAGATTACTCTTTTATGACACTTTATCAACGCTTGTCACCCCCTACCATAACAACATATTCATCAGTCCAATTTCAATGGTGACACGAAAGGTCGCCATTTCGTTCACCTCTCTTTTCAATCTACAAGCCAAAGGCAACCTGATCGTGCTGCTCCTGCCCAACGGAGCGTTGCTGAGACAAGTTTGCCGTTTTCCATGTCGGCATCATGGTAACGCAAATCAAAGCCAATGACTTTTCCGGGAACTAAAAGCCAAGAGTAGGGCGACCAACTTATTTGCACTTCTAAGTCCCAGCCGTCTTGGCGCTTACGAACGACCCATTCCGATAAGCCCACCATTTCGCCTCTACCTTCCTGCAACTTGACTTGGACGATGGGAGATGGCGGGACATTGGGTTGATGGCTGACGGAGACCGTCAAAATGTCGCCCTCAATTGGCTGGTCATCAAAGATTTTCGCAGCGATGAACAACTCCCCTGCACTCCAACTGCACCAGAAGGCTACCCGTGCGTCAACGAAA
>Ga0197143_1000576_pt1 | contig 38313 bp, 39 predicted proteins | sample GBS70_MetaG_FD_148603 | JGI IMG/M metagenome (GOLD analysis project Ga0197143, IMG submission 148603) | Sediment microbial communities from Great Boiling Springs, Gerlach, Nevada, United States - GBS 70_MetaG | ecosystem: Environmental > Aquatic > Thermal springs > Hot (42-90C) > Sediment... | reverse complement strand
TCTTGTTGGACTTTTGGACTACCAAGGTGAGATAAAAATCTTTGGTCAAGATCTTAAACAAAATGCTAAAGAAATAAGAAAAAAGATAGGTTTTGTTTTTGAAAACCCAGATGACCAACTTTTTAACCTTACTGTTTATGACGATATTGCTTTCTCTTTTAGACAACAAGGGTATAAAGAAGAACAGATCAAACAAAAAGTAAAAAATGTTTTAGAAAAACTTAACCTTTTAGGTTATGAAAATAGACAACCATATCATCTAAGTTATGGTGAGAAAAAGAAAGTATGTCTAGCAACAGCGTTAGTAAACACACCACAAATTCTTATCTTAGATGAACCCACATCTAATTTAGACCCTGCCTCAAGACGCGAGTTTAAAGAATTAATAAAAAATATACAAATTACACAAATCATAGCAACACATGATCTACAACTTGCTAAAGAAGTGTGTGATAGTATTATAATTTTAAACAACGGCGAGATTTTTTGTCAAGGTGTTATTTCATTGGTTGACAATACCGAAATTTTATTCTCTGCAAGATTGATGTAGATATAAAACAAAATATTCCATTGTTGAAAAACATTTGTTATTTTTAATAAATAATGTAGCTAAATGGAGATATGAATTAATGCTTGTAATTAGAGCAAACCTAAAGGTTTGCCCTACATGTTTAAAATAAATTTATGAAAATAAAAACGCTTTATTTAAAAAATTTAAAAAAATATAAAAAGTTTTTAAAAAGAGATGTCGATGCTATAAGATATTCTTCAGGTATTGTTGTTTTGAAAAAAGGAGAATCTGTTGGAGAACATAAAACTGAAGGTGTTGAAGAAATAGTAGTTGTTTTAGAAGGAGAGGCTACAGTTGTTATTGAAGGGAAAAAATATAAAAGATTAAAAGCGCCATCTGTTGCATACATACCGCCAAATGTTGTTCATAATGTTGTTAATAATTCATCAAAAATTTTAAAGTATATCTATATAACAACAAAAGTTTAAATAATTGTAACAATCGTAGGGCAATGCTTTAGCATTGCTATTTATCTTATGTTATCAAAACTTGATAAACTTAAGAAATTTATAAAAAAATATAATTCTGCGATAGTAGCGTATTCAGGCGGTGTTGATAGTTCTTTTTTACTTTATGTTTGCAAAAAAGTTTTAGGTGATAAAGTTTTAGCAGTTACAGCAACATCGCCAACTTATACTAAAGAAGAACTTGAGTTTGCAAAAAAGTTTACAAAAAAGTATAATATAAAACATTTAATTATAAAAACCTGCGAGTTTAAAGAAAAAAATTTTTTAAAAAACTTACCTGACAGATGTTTTTATTGTAAAAAAGAACTTTTTAGCAAACTCGAGGAAATAAGAAAGAAATTTAACTACGATGTAATTTTTGATGCTACAAACTATGATGATTTGAAAGATTTTCGTCCTGGAGAACAAGCAAAAAAGTTGTATAATGTTGTAAGTCCACTTAAGGAAATAAAAATTACAAAAAAAGAAGTAAGAGAATTATCAAAAAAATTTAAATTGCCTTCTTGGAACAAACCTCAACTAGCTTGTTTATCCTCAAGAATTGTTTTTGGTGAAAAAATCACAGTTCAAAAATTAAAAAAAGTATATTTTGCAGAAAAAATAATAAAAGATTTTTGGAACAAATTTTTTAGAGTAAGATTACATAGAGATTTTTTAAGAATTGAGATAAACAAAAATGACTTTAAAGATTTCTTTAATAAAGTAAATATTGAAAAACTTGTTTTACGACTTAAAAAACTTAAGTTTAAATATATAACATTTGACCTTGAAGGATATATACCATCTGGGGTAAGATTTGTAAAAAGTAGAAAATAATTGTAGGGCAAGGCTTTAGCCTTGCATGTTTATTTTATTTTGCAAACCTAAAGGTTTGCCCTACATTATGTATAGTGTAGCCGACGCTTCAGTCTTTGAAGGATATATTTCTGGAGTAAGATTTGTAAAAAGTAGTTAATATTTTGTAATAAATACTGTATTGTAATATTGTAATAAATACTGTAGGGCACAGCTTTAGCTGTGCAAAATAATAAATTGTAAACCTAAAGGTTTGCCCTATATTGTATATGTGTTATGAAAAACATTCAAAAAATTTTGGTTCAATATAAAAAGGGGAAAAAAACTATAGATGAAGTTATAGATTACATTGTTCTGATGCCATATTTGAAACTTAAAGAAGCGGTTGTGGATATACATAGGGAAGTACGCAAAGGTGTGCCTGAGATAATATATTGTTTGCATAAAAATGAAAATCAGCTTGTTGAAATAATTAACAAGTTGTATGAAAAACATAAGTTTGTTGTTGCAAGTAAGCTTGAGAAAGAAAAATATGAAAAAATAAAAAATTATATTCCAAAACAACACAAATTTTTTGAACAAGCACGAATACTTTTAGTAGGGAAAGAAAAGAAACCAAAAAGAGGATTTATTTTAATAGTTACAGCAGGTACTACTGATATACCTGTTGCAAAAGAAGCATCTACAATTTGTAAAATTTTGGGAAACAAAGTTAAAGAAATATACGATGTAGGTGTAGCAGGACTACATAGAGTTTTAGAAGTTATACCATATATAAGAAAAGCAAAAGTTATAATTGTTGTTGCAGGTATGGATGGTGTTTTGCCGTCAGTGATAGCTGGTTTGTCAAAGGTTCCTGTAATAGCAGTGCCAACTTCAACAGGTTATGGCTCATCTTTTAGAGGTCTTTCTGCTTTACTTACAATGCTAAACAGTTGTTCTTTAGGTGTTTCAGTTGTAAATATTGACAATGGTTTAGGAGCAGGATATATTGCACATTTGATCAACAGGAGATAAAAATGGCAAAATGTCGTTGGTGTACCAAAAATGCGATAATTTATATGAAAGAACATAGGTTAGCTTTGTGTGAGGATTGTTATCCTAAATGGTTTTTAAGGATGTTAGAGAGAACAATTGAAAAGTGGAAGATGTTAAAAAAAGATGAGAAAATACTTGTTGCTGTTTCTGGAGGTAAAGACAGTGTTGCTGTATGGTATTGTTTATCTCAGTTAGGTTATTTGGTAGATGGAGTACATGTTGTCATCTCAGATACAGAATATTCTGTAAAATCAAAAGAAGCTGTAATAAAAATGTCACAGTTGATAAATAGACCCATACATATTATTGATATAAAAAAAGAGTTTGGAAAAGATATAAGTGAAATTTCAAAAATATTACGTAGAGAGAATTGTTCTGTTTGTAGTACGATTAAAAGAAATTTATTGAATAAATTTGCTTATGATAACAATTATGATGTTATTGTAACTGGGCATAATTTAGATGATGAGGTTGCTACACTTTTTGGCAATGTTTTAAGATGGAATTTAGAGTATTTAGTAAGGCAAGCACCTGTTTTACCAGAAAAAGAAGGTTTTGCAAAAAAAGTAAAACCTTTCATAAGATTTACAGATGAAGAAATAAGAGTTTTTGTAAAAGTTAAAAACTTGGCATTTGTTGAACAAAGATGTCCTTTTTCAAAAGGAGCAACTTCTTTGGTTTATAAAGATTTATTAAATAAACTTGAAGAAGAAATGCCTCTTACAAAATGGACTTTCTACTCTAAGTTTTTAAGTGATTTTCAAAAACTTGTTTCAAGTTATACAACTTACCCTAAACTTAATTTTTGTAAAATTTGTAACTCACCATGTCTACTTGAGATATGTGCTTTATGTCGAATTAAGGAAAAGATAAAACAAAAATCTGCTATTTAAAAACTTTTGGAAAACGCTTGACAAAAATTTTTTTATTTTATAAAATTGATATTGATTATCAAAATCATTTTATGAAAGATAAAAATGAAAGCAAATATCGAAGATGTAAAAAAAGAATTTTTTACTGCTATTAAGAACTTAAAACTTAAAAATACAAAACAAAGAGTTCAAATTTTGGAAACATTCTTTGAAAACGAAGGACATAGCAATGTTGACGAGATTTATCATCTTGTTAAGAAAAAAAATCCTAAGATAGGTTACGCTACTGTTCATAGAACACTTTCTTTGTTAAACAAACTTGGTATTATTGAAGCAACAAAAATTGGAAATCAAAAAATTATTTATGAACATAAGTATGCTCACAATCATCATGACCATCTTGTGTGTACAAAATGTGGCAAAATTATAGAAGTTGAATGTAAAGAGTTAGAAGCATTACAAAACCAGCTTGCTAAAAAAAATAATTTTAAAATTTTAGATCACAAGCTTATTATTTATGGATTGTGCAAAAAGTGTAGATGAGTAGATGTGTAATTTAGAGTAAAAAAGTTAGAAGGTGAGAAAGTTCAAAGTATAAAGTTCAAGGTTAAATAAAAGTTGAAGGTTTAAAGTTAAAAGTTAAATGTAAATGCAAACCTTGGTTTGCTAATAAGCTTGTAGGGCAATGGTTTACATTGCTTTTGCAATAAATAATAAAGCACGGCTAAAGCCGTGCCCTACATTTATTTATAGGGTTTACGAGATCCGACCCTGCGTCGGTCCAAATATGAGCAAATGTGTAAATGTGTTAATGTGTATATCTGTTAATGAGTTGGTGTGCAGATGCATAAAAGTGTAAAAGACATGTAGGGCAAGGTTTTAACCTTGCTAATAAATTAAGTAAAAGGAAAAAATTAAATCTATGAAAACTTCATTGGTGGAATTAAAAGAGAACGAAGTTGGTAAAGTTGTAGAGATTTTAGGTGGTTTTGGGATACATCAAAAACTTGATGCGTTAGGAATAAGGATTGGTGTTGAAGTTAAAAAAATTAGTTCTATTGCAGCAAGAGGTCCTGTGATAGTTGAAGTTGGAAATACAAAAATTGCATTAGGTTATGGTATGGCAAGAAGAGTAATTGTAGAAAGATGAATTTGAATGGAGATAAAAGTTATTGCAGAAGCGTCTACGAAACTAAAGAGATTATTTGTTGGTTGGGGTGTATCATTTTTGATAGACAACGATTTACTATTTGATACATTTTCTAATGGAGAAATTATAAAAAACAATTTTTTGAAGTTTGGTATTGATGTAAAACAAATAAAATATATTGTTATTTCTCATGAACACTGGGGCCATTATGGTGGATTGTGGTATGTTTTAGAAAACAATCCTGAAGTAAAAGTTTACATATGTCGTAGTTTTACTGAAGAGTTTAAGTCAAAGATAAAAAAATTTAATGTTCCATTAATTAAAGTTTCTGGCCTTGCTGAGATTAAACCAAATATTTTTTCTACCGGTGAGATTATAGGAGAATATGATGGTCAACCACTTCCGGAACAGTCGTTAATAATCAAAGATAAAAAAATTTCAATAATAACAGGTTGTTCACATCCGGGAATAATTGAAATTATAAAAAAAGTAAAAACTTATTTTTCTGAACCTGTTTATTTAGTTTTAGGCGGGTTTCACCTTATTGATAAATCTGTATCTGAAGTGAAACAAATAGTAAATGAATTTAAAAATCTTGAGGTAGAAAAAGTAGCGCCTTGCCATTGCACTGGTAAACAAGCTATTAAATTATTCAAACAAAACTTTAAAGAAAATTTCATAGAAGTATCTACTGGCAAGAAAATTTTGTGATATCGCACATGACCTTGTATTTTAATTTTATTTTTGGTAATCAAAAATGAAGACAAAAACATTTGTTATAAGAAAGAAATTTTAAATAGAGGGTTTTTATGTTTCAAGAAATTTTGCAGACTACATTTTTAAATAATCGTATTTTAGATTATCTTATTTTTATTTCAGTTTTTATTTTAGGTGTTATAGTTGTCAAAATATTTAGAAGTGTTATAATAAAACGTTTGAAAGTATTGGCAGAGAAAACTGCTACTACCATAGATGATCTTTTAGTCCGGGGTATTGAAAAGTATTTGTTACCTATATTTTATTTTGGTGTTTTTTATTTAAGCATTCGGTTTTTAACTCTTAATACTACTTTGCAAAAAGTTATTGATATATTAGGTTTGGTTCTTTTGACCATTTTCGGTGTTCAATTTTTACTTTTAATATTTGTTGGTGGTTTAAATGCTTATTTTGAGAAAAAAGAAGAGTATAAAGAGAAAAAAAGATTTTATGCAGGTCTTTTCACAATAATAAAAGTAGTTATTTGGTGTTTTGCTATTTTTATCCTTCTTGATAATCTTGGGGTAAAGATTACTGCGTTAATTGCTGGGTTAGGTATTGGTGGTGTAGCGGTTGCTTTAGCTTCACAAGCAATTTTAGGTGATCTGTTTAACTATTTTGTTATACTTTTAGATCGTCCTTTTGAAGTTGGCGATTTTATAATTGTTGGTGAGTATATGGGAACAGTTGAGTATATTGGTGTTAAAACTACACGAATTCGTAGTTTAGGTGGAGAAGAGTTGATATTCTCTAATACAGACCTTACAAACTCGCGTATTCGTAATTATAAAAGGATGCAAAAGCGTCGAGTAGTTTTCCATATCGGAGTTGTCTATCAAACACCGTTAGAGAAATTAAAGGAAATTCCCAGAATAATTGAAAATATTATAAAAAGTATACCTGACACAATCTTTGACCGTGCACACTTTTTTTCTTATGGAGATTTTAGTCTTATTTTTGAGATAGTTTATTATGTTGTAGGCAGTGACTACAATAAATATATGGATATACAGCAACAGATAAATTTTAGAATAAAAGAAGAGTTTGAAAAACGAGGGATCGAATTTGCTTACCCAACACAAACATTGTATTTGAATAAAATAAATTAATGAACTTGCCAAATTATAAAATATTACAAGTATACAGAACCAAAACTCAAATAAAAAATTTTATGACAAAATCAGTCGCTTCTATAGTTTTTTGAATTGTTTGAGAGCGAGTTACGACTGATGAATGATTTAATAAAAGAATTTTTATCACAAAAAACTTTTGCAGTAGTTGGTTCGTTTAAAAACGAAACAAAAGTTGCATACAAAATTTTTAGGGTTCTAAAACAAAAAGGTTACGAAGTATATCCGGTAAATCCTAATGTTAAAGAGGTTGATGGTATAAAATGTTACCCTTCGATTTTAGATTTACCAAAAACAGTAGATGTTGTAGATTTGGTTACTCCACCATCTGCTACTGAAGAGATAGTGAAACAGTGTTTACAAAAAGGAATCAAATATATATGGATGCAACCTGGTGCTGAAAGTGAAAACGCAGTTGAGTTTTGTAAACAGAATGGTATTAAAGTAATTTATGGGACATGCTTGATGATGAAACTATGAAAAAAATATTTCTAATTGGTAATCCAAATGTTGGCAAAAGTTTAATTTTTTGTAGGCTAACTGGTACAGATGTTATTGTTTCAAACTATCCTGGGACAACAATTGAGTTTTATAAAGGGCATATAAAAAAAGATAATCAAATAATAGAAGTTGTTGACCTACCTGGTACATACACACTTCAGCCAACAAATAAAGCGGAAGAAGTCGTAGTTAATGTGTTAGAAGAGTTGAAAGATAACATCAAAGATTTTGTTATTGTAAATGTAATTGATGCAACAAATATTGAACGTAATTTAAATCTGACTTTCCAGTTGATCAAAAAGCGCTTCCCTATGATTATTCTTCTAAACATGTGGGATGAGACAAAACATAAAGGTATTACTATTGATTATAAAAAACTTGAAGAGATTTTAGGTGTTCCTGTTATACCAACTTGTGCACGTACTTCTTATGGAATAAAAGAGTTTATATCAAGATTAGATGAAGCAAAAGTTTCTTATTTTGATTATGATGAAGGACAAAAATGGCAAAAAATTGGTGAAGTTGTTTCACAAGTACAAAAACTTACACATAAGCATCACACTTTATTTGATAGATTATCAGAGATTACAATTAGACCCTCCACAGGCATCCCTTTTGCTTTACTTGTTTTAATTGTAACTTTTTCTATTGTAAGATTTTTAGGTGAAAACATTACAACAGTTTTTGATATCTTATTTAATAAATTTTATTTACCATTTGTAACTAATACTGTTTTAAAATTTTTTCCATTTAAATTATTACAAAAAATTTTGTTAGGAAATGTAGTTGAACCAATGGAAGGATTTGGTGTTTTAACTACTGGGATATATATACCATTGGTTGTAGTTTTTCCATACTTACTTTCATTTTATTTAGTTTTAAGTATTTTAGAAGATATTGGTTATATACCACGTTTAGCAGTAATGTTTGATAATTTTTTACACAAATTAGGTGTTCATGGTTATGCTTCAGTAGCAGTTTTGTTAGGTTTAGGTTGTAAAGTTCCTGGTATTTTAGCATTGAGATTACTTGAAACAAAGAAGGAAAAGTTTTTAGCTGCAGTTTTACTTTTAATGATTGCACCATGTATGCCACAAACATCTATGATTTTATCTTTATCAATAAGATATGGTATTAAATACGCAGTATTTATATTTTTAATTTTATTTTTTGTTTCGGTTGTTGTAAGTTTTATTTTAAATAAAATTTTAAAAGGTGAAACAACAGAACTTTTTGTTGAAATACCTCCATATAGAATGATTGATATCTCATTATTGACAAAAAAAATTTATATAAGAATGAAAGAGTTTTTTGCTGATGCTGTACCACTTATAATAGCTGGCATTTTTATAGTCAATATATTTGATATTTTAGGTATTGTAAAAATCATTTCTGAAACAATTGGTAAACCTATAAGTTTTGTCTTAAACTTGCCTGAAGAAATATCTATTGTTTTAATCTCTGGATTTTTAAGAAAAGATGTTTCAATTTCGCTTCTTTCACCATTTGATTTAACTGCGAAACAATTTGTTGTTGCAAGCATATTTTTAGTCTTGTATTTACCATGTGTGTCAACATTTTTTACATTGGTTAAAGAACAAGGAATTAGAGATGGAATTAAAATTTTGTTTTTGATGCTTTTTGTTGCATTTTTAATTTCTTTTATAATTAATTTACTTCTATGAACTATATAATAGCAATTATAGCAAGTATAGTTGTTAGTTTAGGATCGTTTGTTGGTGCTATAACTTTACTATTGAATGAAAAAGTTTTAAATAAAGTTTTAGTTGTATTAATAAGTTTTTCTGCTGGTGTATTGATTGGTGGAACATTTTTACATTTGATCCCTGAAGCTGTTGAGCATGGTAGTGATAAGGTAGATATTTTTAGTTTAGTAATATTAGGATTTGTCTTATTTTTTTTGTTAGAAAAATACTTTTATTGGCGGCATTGTCATAAAGGTGAACAATGTGAAATACATACACATCCTGTAGCATATCTTATCCTTTTAGGTGATGGGATACACAATTTTATTGATGGTATCATAATTGGTTCAAGTTTTTATACTGATATAAAACTTGGAGTCATTTCAACTTTAATGATAATTTTACATGAGATTCCACAAGAATTAGGTGATTTTGGTGTCCTATTATATGGAGGATTAACTAAATTTAAAGCTTTGTTTTACAATTTTTTATCTGCGGTAACAGCTATATTAGGAACAATTATTGGTTTTTTTGTTTCACAAAATGTTCATAATGTAGTAGTATATCTTTTACCGGTTGCAGCTGGAGGATTCATTTATACTGCAGCATCTGATTTAGTCCCTGCAATACAAAAACAAAAGGAATTAAAAACAGCAAATATTTCATTGTTTTGTTTTATTTTTGGTATCATACTTATGTTTATACTTAAGGTGAACCATTGAAGTTTTTTTGTATTTTTTGTATAGTTTAACTTATGAAATTAGTAAACAAGAGATATCTCGTCATAAGCTTATTTTTCTTGTTTTGTGCTCTTGCAATTTTTGCTTCTTTTCATACTCATCGAGATCATTACAACGGAGATAATTGTTATTTTTGTTATTTTATAGACATTGCTAGCATAAGTATTATAAGTACTTTACATCTTTTACCTTTGTTTTTAATAATTTTAACACTTAAATTTCCATCATTTTTATCTTATCATTATTTAAATTTTATCTTTTCTTTTTCCCGTGCACCACCTAAACAAATTTTTTAAATAAAACCCATAAAATTCTTAAATTCTTCTCATCAAGGAGGTTACTGATGAAAAAGTTTATAATATCATTTATATTATTAACTTCTTTAAACATCTTTACACAAGAATTCAAAGAAGAAAAAATGATACAACAAACACCATTACCCGGCATGCGTGGTGTTGTAGCAAATTTACCTGATATAAGTGTTACAGGAAATTTTTATTATAGATTTTCTACTGATAAAGAAGATACAACAAAAGATAAACTTGTCATAGAAGAAATAGAAACAGCGTTCCAAGGATATCTTTATCCTGATATACGTGCAGATATTTTTCTTGCAATGCATAAACATGAAGAACATATTGAAGCAGAAATGTGTGAAGCAAAAATAAGTTTTCAGAAACTAATTCATAATTTATCTTTAGAAGTTGGTAAAATTCATGTGAATTTTGGTAAGTTAAACAAAATTCATCAACATCATAGAAATTTTTATGACCAACCTTTGGTTTTAACAAACTTTTTTGGCCAACACGGACTCGTAGCAGAAGGTTTAAATTTTAGTTATATTTTACCTTTACCTTTGTTTTTGCAGATTGATTTAGGTTTTTGGAACATACCGCAACATCATCATGTAGAAGAACATCATGAACATCATGAGTTTTCTTTAGTAGACAAAACTTACACAAATAAGGTTTGGTTATCATTTCCTATAAAAACTTTAGAATTAGAAATTGGTTTAAATTCTTTGTTATCAAATGGTCCTCATCATCATGAACACAAAGATGAGGTAAAAATTTTTGGATTAGATTTGACTTTAAGAAGTTTCTTTACAAGAAACAGAAAGTTTTTGTTCACAACAGAAGTATATAAGTTAACAAGAGATTTAGAGCATGATTCAATTGAACGGTTTGGTTATTTTGTTTTCACAAATTATAAGTTTAACAAATACGATTCTATTGGCTTAAGATATGATGATGTTGAAAATGTAGTTGAAGGTTTAAAAACAATTTCTTTGTCAGCTATATACACAAGGTCACTTACAGAAACAACTGCTATAAGAACTCAGTACACATACTTCTTTGACAATCCTAAGGATATACATCAATTGGTATTACAGATTGTTTTTGGTATAGGTCCACACAGCCATTTGTTAGAATAAAAAATTAACATGTAGGGCAAACCTTTAGGTTTGCAAAATATAGGAGAAAATTATGAAAAAAATAATTTTGTTTTTAATTATTTTTCTTAACCTTCTTTATTCAAAACAACTTTATGTTGTAACCACAACTGAAGATCTGAAAAGCATAACAGAATTTATAGGTAAACAAAAAGTTAAAGTTGAGAGTTTATCTTATGGTTGGCAAGATCCACATATGGTGGAAGCACTACCGTCTATGGTTGTGAAACTTGCAAAAGCAGATATGTTAGTAAAAATTGGTTTAGATTTAGACATGTGGGTTGATGGTTTAATCCATGCGTCAAGGAATAAAAATATAGTTTATGGTGCAATTGGCTATGTTGACACATCTGTTGGTATTGTACGTTTAGAAGTGCCTGTTGGTAAAGTAGATGCTTCAAAGGGAGATATTCATATTTATGGCAACCCACATTATTGGCTTGATCCTGAAAATGGAAAAATAATAGCAAAAAATATTTTAGAAGGATTATGTAGACTCTCCCCAGAAGATAAAGATTATTTTGAAAAAAATTATGAAGAATTTATTGAACAACTGACAAAAAAAATTGATTATTGGAAACAAAAACTAAAAAAATACGAAGGCAAAAATTTTGTTTCATATCACAAAACATTTTCATATTTTGCAAAAAGGTTTAATTTAAACATAATTGCAACTGTTGAACCAAAACCTGGTATACCTCCATCTGCTGCTTATCTTAAAAAACTTGTTGAAATAATAAATAAAGAAAATGTTGTATGTATTCTTCATGAAAACTTTTATCCTTTAAAAACTTCACAATCAATCGCAAAACAGACAAATAAAAAAGTTATTGTTTTACCAACATCTGTTGGTGGTGTAAAAGAAGTTAAAGATTATTTTTCTCTTTTTGATTATATTATAACAAAGATATGTGAATGTAATGAAGACAAAAATAATTGAGATTAAAAATATAAGTGTTGGCTATGGTAAGCACATAGTTTTAGAAGATGTAAGTTTTGACATTTATAATACTGATTTTATAGCAGTAGTTGGACCAAACGGTTCTGGGAAGACAACCTTGATCCACGCTATACTTAAAAAACTTAAAGTTAAAAAAGGCGAAGTTGTGTATTGTACCAAAATATCTTTTGGCTATGTTCCACAGATGTCAACTGTAGAAGAGATTTTTCCGTTTAGTGTGTATGAAGTTATACAGATGGGGTTATACAATAAATTCAAGTTTTTAGATAAAAAAGAAATTAATGCTGCAACTTCAGAAGTTTTGTCATATTTTGATTTAGAAAGTTATAAAGACAAACTTTTTAGAGAACTTTCAGGCGGGCTCAAACGTAAGGTTTTATTAGCACGTGCATTGTGTAGCAATCCCGATATTTTAGTATTAGATGAACCAACTGCAAATTTGGATATTGTTTCTGAACATATGACTATGGCACTTATTAAAAAAATTCATGATGAAAAACATAAACCAATTATTCTTGCAACTCATCATTTAAATACAGTTATTAACTATGCAGAAAAGTTTTGTTTTATAAAAGATAAAAAAATAAAAATGTGTGATAAAAAAGATCTGACGGAAGAACATCTACAAGATTTGTTTGAGACAAATTTAAAATTTGAAAATGGAAAAATAATAATTATGGAATAAAGTTATGTTTAGTTTACCTTTTATTCAAAAAAGTTTGTTTGTTGGCATTTTGTCTTCAATAATGCTTTCCTATTTAGGTGTGTATATTACTTTAAAAAGAGTTGTTTTTGTGGGAATATCGTTAGCACAGATTGTAACCTGTGGTTATATTTTTGGATTGTTAGTTAACATTAATCCTTATTTTACATCTTTTATTTTTTCTTTATTTGGAATTTTGTTGTTTTCATCAAACATTTATTCAGAAAAAATACCTAAAGATGCGATTATAGCATTAACCTACATTATCTTTTTATCTTTGTCTGTTTTGTTTATAGCGAAATCTGCAAAAGCTGAAACACATTTGTTTAATGTTTTTTCAGGCGATATTTTAACTGTCCAACCTCAAGAAGTTCATTTGACAATTGCGATTTTTATATTGTTTATTATTTCACAAGTTTTGTATCATAGACAGTTTAACTTTGTTTCTTTTGATCCTGAGACGGCATCTGTTTATGGATATAATAGGTTTTTGTGGGATTTTGTTTTTTATTCTGTTTTAAGTTTAGTTTTTATTACAACTATTAATACAACAGGTATCATTTTCAGTTTTGGTTTCATTGTTATTCCTGCAATGTTTAGTATAATTGTGTTTGAGAGGATTAAAAAAATTTTTTTCTTTTGTTGCATACTAAGCATTTTTTCTTGTATAATTGGTATTATGTTATCATATTTGTTAGATCTTCCTTGTGGCCCAACGATTGTTGTAAGTTTGTTTTGTTTGTGTTTAATAATTTTTAGTGTAAATAAGATTTTTAAAATATGATAATAAAAACTGCTCCACAGGAAATCTTCCCTTACCTTGAAGATTCGTCAAACTTTAAAGAAGGGTCTGCAGAAAAAGCTTTTATCCCTGAAGATGAAAAGGAAGTTTTTGAAGTAGTTGATTATGCAGTAAAAAACAAACTTCCTTTAACAATCTCAGCAGCAGGAACAGGCACTGTTGCAGGAAGAATCCCAAAAGGAGGTGTTGTTCTTTCAACAGAAAAACTAAATAAAATAATAGATATTGATGTAAAAAATAAAACTGCTGTTTTACAATCAGGTGTTGTGGTTTATAATTTTTTAGAAGAAATAAAAAAATTTAATCTGTTTTATCCACCATTTCCTACTGAGAAAGGTGCATTTATCGGTGGTAATGTTGCAACAAACGCTTCAGGAGAATATAGTTTTAGGTTCGGGCCAACAAGAAAATATGTTAAAAAAATAAAAATGGTGTTAACCACAGGCGATGTTTTAGAAGTTAAAAGAGGAGAAACATTTGAAAAAAATGGTTTTCTTGATTACGGAAAATTTAAAATCAAACTGCCATCTTATAGAACACCGAATGTAAAATGTTCAGCAGGATATTATATAAAAGATAATATGGATGCAATTGATCTTTTAATAGGTTCAGAAGGAACTTTAGGGATAATTACAGAAGTTGAAGTGTTTTTAGTTGATGAACTTCCTGAAAGGTTTATAATGCTTATGTTTTTTGATGAGAAAAAAGGAAGTGAAATACCAAAGATTGTTTCTGAGTTAAAAACAAAAAAAGATGAACTTGCGATATACTGTTTAGAATTTTTTGACAAAAACTCGCTTATGTTTATCAAAGATGAATATAATTTCATTCCTGAAAATACAATCGCTTTGTATATTGAAGCAGAAAAAGAAAAACTTGACAGGTGGTTAGAAATTGTTGAAAAGTATAGTTGCAAAGAGACGGTTTTATCAAGTTCAAAAAAAGAATATGAAATACTTGCTAACCTAAGATATAAACTTCCTGAAAAAATAAATTCGTATTTTAAAAAGATAAATTCTGCAAAAGTTTCAGTTGATGCATCAGTTCCTGAATGTAAGTTAGAGGAGTTATTTAGTTTTTATAAAAACATAATGTTTGAGAATCCAAATATAACCATGGTTATTTTTGGCCATATTGGTGAAAATCATCTTCATTTTAACATGTTTCCTAAAAACGATGAAGAAAAAATTGTCTGTGAAAGAATATATATTGATTGCATAAAAAAAGCTGTATCTTTAGGTGGGAGCGGTTTTGCAGAACATGGTATTGGAAAATTAAAGAATAAATATCTTGAATTAATGTATGGTAAAGATGCAGTGTTAGAAATGGCAAAAATTAAAAAAACTTTTGACCCACATTGTATTTTAAATCTTGACAATATAATAAAAAAAGAGTATCTTAAATTTTAAATAAAATAAATAAATAAAAAAACGTAATAAATAAATAAAAAAACGTAGGGCAAGGCTTTAGCCTTGCACTTTAGCCTTGCAAATGATATATTATGCAAACCTAAAGGTTTGCCCTACGATGTTTATTGTTTTTTCACTTGTAGGGCAAGGCTTTAGCCTTGCAAATGAAATATTATACAAACTACAAATTTTATGTTTTTATATTTGTAATGTATTTTATGTTTTTTATATTTGTAGGGCAAGGCTTTAGCCTTGCACCAATAATAAGGAGGTTGTATGGAAAAAATTATTACACAAGCAATTATAGAAAGTTATTTAAAAGAACTTATGGAATATACTGAAGTAGATGTAGCAATCTGTGGTGCGGGACCGAGTGGGCTTGTATGTAGTTATTATTTAGCAAAAAATGGACTAAAAGTAGCAGTTTTTGAGAAACATCTTAAGGTAGGCGGTGGTATGCCAGGCGGTGGTATTATGTTTAACAAAATTGTGTTTCAAAAAGAAGTTTTACCAATGTTAGACGAATTTGGTATTTCTTATTCTTATTACAAAGACGATTTATATGTTGCTGACAGTATTGAAACAATTTCAGCTTTAGCTTATAAAGCAAAAAAACAAAATGTTAAAATTTTTAATTTGTTTTCAGTTGAAGATGTTGTGATAAGAGAAAAAAGAATATGTGGTGTTGTTTTAAACTGGACTGCTGTTGAACAAGCAGCTCTTCATGTTGACCCGATCGCAATTTTAGCAAAATATGTAGTTGATGCAACAGGTCATGATTGCGAAGTAGCAAAAATTGTTGAAAGAAAACTTGGCTGGACAAAAGTTTTAGGTGAACAATCAATGTGGGCAGAAGTTGCAGAAAAAATGCTTTTAGAAAATACAAAAGAAGTAACTTCAGGACTTATTGTTTGTGGTATGGCAGCAAACGCTTATTTTGGATCTCCGAGGATGGGCGCTATATTCGGCGGTATGTTTTTGTCAGGTAAAAAAGCAGCTGAGATTATTTTGAAAAATGTATAATTTTGAGGAACTTGTTAACAAAATTGTTCTTGCTCAAAAAGAATTTGCTATATATGAAACATTAAAAATTGATGAAGATAACTTTCTTTCCTATATTTTTTTCTTACCAAAAGAAAAACTTGTTTTAGACGATCCTCAGAATATAAAAGAGTTTTTTAAACTTCTAGAGAAGAAGATCAAAGAAGGTTTTTACCTTGCAGGGTTTTTGTCATACGAACTAGGATATTTTTTAGACTATAAAGATAATGTTGACTTTAACTTTGGTTTCCCTTTAGCATTTTTTTATGTTTTTGAAAAACCTATAGTATACAATCATAAAACAAATACTTTTCAGGAAGGAGTTGAGTTAGTACAAAAATTTTTCAGCAAAAATTTTACAAAAGAAAATTTAGAATTTAAACTAAAAAATTTGCAACTAAACACTTCTAAAAAAGAATACATAGAGTGTATAAAGAAAATAAAAAACTATATTTTTTGTGGCGATACTTACCAAATAAATTATACGATAAAACTAAAGTTTGATTTTGAAGGTTCTATTTTAGGTTTATATAAAAAACTAAAACAAACTCAAAAAGTATCTTATTGTGCGTTTATTAAAACAAAAGAGTTTTCAATTATTTCTTTTTCTCCGGAGATGTTTTTTAGAAAAATAAACGATTTGATTGTTGTCAAACCAATGAAGGGAACAATTGCTCGTGGAAAAGACATTTTTGAAGATAAAATCCAAGCAAATAAGTTGTATAACAGTATGAAAAACCGTGCTGAAAATGTTATGATTGTTGACCTTTTAAGAAACGATTTAGGTAAAATTTCGTCCTACGGCGAAGTAAAAGTTAAAAAACTTTTTGAAATAGAAAAATACGAAACATTGTTACAAATGACATCTACTATACAAGCAAAAATAGATCCATATATAAAATTTTATAAATTATTTTATTCTTTATTTCCTTCAGGTTCTGTGACAGGTGCACCAAAAATAAGAAGTATGCAAATTATAAAAGAAGTTGAAAAAGAGCCAAGGTATGTTTATACAGGCGCAGTAGGGTTTATAAAACCTAATAAAGAGGCTGTTTTCAATGTTGCAATACGAACTTTGTTGATAAATAAAAATGGTAAAAGTGAATTAGGAATAGGTAGTGGAATAGTTGCTGATTCAAATCCAATAAAAGAATATAACGAATGTAAACTTAAATATAAATTTTTAATTGCTAAAATTCCAAACTTTAGGTTAATCGAAACAATTTTATACTGTGCTAAGTTTGATAAAGAAATAAAAAATTTTTATGATTTAAATTTAAATATAACAAAAGAAAGTTTTGAAAACGGATATTTTTTGTTAAGCTTACATCTTGACCGGCTTAAAAATTCAGCGTTGTATTTTGGTTTTAAGTTTGAAGAAAGCAAAATTTTAGAAAAATTGTATAGATTAAAAAAACATCTTGTGGAACAATCATACAGAATAAGATTGCTACTTTCAAAAAATGGAGATGTTGAGATACAGAAAAGTGTTTTTGACATAAACGAATTCTGTTCAAAAAAAGTTGTAGATATTATCTTGGATCCAAAAACTAAGATTGATGACAATAGTATTTTTTTGTACCATAAAACTACCAACCGCAAATTATATAATAAGAAGTATAAAAAATATTCAGCAAATTTTTTTGATGTTTTGTTTGTAAATAAAAACAAAGTAATCACTGAAACATCGCGAGCAAATGTGTTTTTTAAAATAGGTAATTTTTATTATACACCACCAAAATCTGCCGGATTGTTAAACGGTGTGTTTAAAAGGTTTTTAATAGAAAAAAATAAAGACAAAATTAAAGAAAAGGAAATCAAAATTAACGAAATTTATTCAGCAGAAAAAATATTTATAACAAACGCAGTCATTGGTATTAGAGAAGCAAAAATAAGTTTGAAAAATATTTGATTTTTTTTGTTGACAACAAGAATAGTTTTTGTTATTTTTGACTTTAATCCATGAAGATAATTCAAATGCTTAAAAAAGCACGGAAAAAACTTGGACTTTCTCAACGTAAGTTTGCAAAATTTTTAGGTGTTTCAAAATCTGTGTATAATCGTTACGAACTTGGCAAAAGAAATCCTCCAACAATAATTGTCTATAAATGTAGCAAAATTCTAGAAATAAAGGTTCATTTTCGTAGAATAGATGATTTGCGTAGTTTTAGCAAGGATAAAAATAAAATAGTAAAAAAGGGAAAAGATATATGTAAAAAATTAGATATTTTGCGAAGAATAAAAATGGTTCATTTAAAGAAGTTGGCTTATCGTAGTAAGCTTCCTTATTGGAAGTGTTGTGCTATCATTTCTGGGAAACAAGTCCCAACACGTAAAGAAGTAGCAAAAATAACTTATGCTATGAATTTCTCCCCGAGTATTCTTAGAGAAAATAATTTTGAAAATCTTCTTAAGAAATATTCTACTTTTCTAAAATATTAACTGTTTTATTATTCATCATTTTGTCCCCGATTTTTTAAAAAATTTTTTTTGACGATCTGTTTTTATCTTCTCAACTGTCCCCGATTTTCAAAGTTTTTTTGTTTGACAACTACACAATTTTTTTGTAAAAGATTCTAATAATATGAAAGAAAAAATTGTTATTACAGGAATTGGTATTGTTTCACCATTTGGGTTAGATAAAGATTCTGTTTTTGATAAAATAGTAAAAGGTGAAAGTTGGCTAAAAGAAACAAGTAAAATAAAAACTAATAGTATTCCATCAAAATTATGTGGTGAAATTGACCCTGTAATTCTAAAAAAAGTATTAGTTGATGGTCGTTCTTTGAGAACAACTTTTATTTCTCAATTAACTTTAGCTGCAGGAATCTTGTGTCTACAAGATGCAAAAATTAAACTTACAAAAGATTGTTCACATCGTATAGGAATTTTTTTTACTACTTCTCAAGGAGCAATAAATGCTATTGAAGAAATAAACTATAAGTTGTTTACTAATGGTCCTGATTCTGTAGATCCTCTTTTGTTTTCAGAAACAGTGTTTAACGCACCTGCTAGTTTGTTAAGTATTAAATTAGGTATATACGGACCTTGTATAGCTGTTCCTATGTGTAACGGAGGAGTTGGTAGTATAATTCTTCAAGCTATTAACTTTTTAAATTTAGGTATAATTGATTATGCTTTGGTAGGTGCTGCAGAAGAAATTAGTCAATTAGTAAGAGAAACTTATTATTATCTTGGAGTTTTATCACCTTCTGACAACTATCTTGAAGGCTCACGACCGTTTGATAAAACACGAAATGGTTTTGTTCTTTCAGAAGGAGCAGCGTTCGTGCTTATAGAAAAATATGATACAGCTAAAGTAAGGGATGTTAATATATACGGAGAAATTAGTGGTGTTTCAGTATGTAGTGATGGATATAAATTAAACGAATGTGAACCATCTGGGAAGTTTCTTACTTATGTTATTAATAAATCAATAGAAGATGCAAGTATTGAACCTAAAGAAATAGATTGTACTTTATCTTCTGCAGCATCTTTAAAAGATTTAGATGTTATAGAAGCAAAAGGTATCAGAAATGCGTTAGGTAAATACGCAGATAATTGTTTAGTTAGCAGTATAAAAGGAGCAACTGGTACTTTATCGTCAGTAGATTTATTTTTTAACATTATTATTGGATGTTTAGCAATAAAAAATGAGTTGATACCACCGACATTGAATTATGTGTATTACGATCCAGAATGTGATTTAAATGTTGTTAAAAACAACTTTATCTCTAAAAATATAAATTATTTACTGATAACAGATTGTTTCTGGGATGGGTTTTATAGTTCTGTTGTGTTAAAAAAATGTTAAAAATTTAAGTTTTTGGTAAAAATATGGTAATAAACAAAAAAGATATAGAAATAATAAAAGATGTAATACCATTTTTTGAATTTCCAGTATTTTTAATAATTATAATACTTTTTTTGTTTTTTCCTTTAAACTTTTCAATTTTTTCTTCTGCTTTAATATATTGTTTTTTGTTATTTATAGAAAAAAGTATAGGTAGGATAACGCCTACTACTGTTTTGATGTTTTTTGTTAATTTAGCAGTTTTATCTCTTTATTTATTTGGTTATGAACATATTTTTCCATATATAGGTTTTATATTTTACTTTTCTTTGTTTTTGTTAAATTTTATATTATTACTTGTTAAAAAACCATTAACGATGTTTTATTCTGGTGGGAAAGGATATTTATTGTTGCATTGGGTTGTCTCTACTATATGGACTATAGGAAGTTTTTTAGCAGGGATATTGAGTTTAGTTTTAATACCGGATACAAGTTATATTTTTGTACCGTTTATAATAATTTTTGTTTGTTTCCTATTGACAATACTATTTGAATTTTTTTTCTTTCCTGGACAAAAAAGAAAAAAAATCTTTGTTTTTGATAAAATTTTGTTTAAACAAGTTTCTACAAAAAAAGAATACAACGATTTTTATGACTTAATTTCAAAAGAAGTTTATTCAACAATTATGTTAAATAAAAACAGATATGTGAATTCAAAATCAGAACTGAGAAATGTTTTGATAAAAAGTGATAAACAATACGAAAAATATCTGTTAAGATTTGTAGCATATAAAGATGATGTTTGTGTAGGAACAATATATTGTGTGTTATACAATAAAGAAGTTGGGTTGCCAATAGAAAGAGATGTTGGAATAAAGTTTGACTATATAAAAAAATATGGTAAACTTATGGAAGTAGGACATTTGTGTGTTCATTCTAAAATGAAATTTTCTCCATCAGTATTGATAGGATTGCTAACCTGTGTTATTGAATATGCAATAGAAAATGATATTTGTTTTTTAGTTAATAGCAGTTATGAATCTGTAGTTCCTATATATTATAAAATAGGGTTTGAAAAAATAGTTGATTCGCCTATAATAGATAAAGTTATAGGTGTTAATGTTTTTGCGTTAGTTTTAAATCTTTCAAAAATTGTTTGTTATTATCAATCTTTACAAGAAATATTCAGTTACATAAGTAAAATAAAAGGGATGCTGAACCAGTATCTTTTGGAAAGATATTATAAACGGATAGTACTAAGAAACATATTTAAAAAGTTTGAACACAAACAATACAATTTGACAAAGGAGGATTTGGTATATGAAAATGTTTATCAAAATGTTAGTAGTTGCTGTATTGATTAAGGTTGTTGTTGGTCAAAAACTTTATTGTGATGAAATCCTGTCTAAAGAATTAGTTAAAGAAAATAAAAAAGCAGTAGAAGAACTATCAGAATTAGTAAAAACAGATCCACAAGATCTCACACTTTTAAGAGAATTAGGTAAAGCATATTTTAATATAGGTAGTGAATCTGCAGATAGAAAATCTATATCTCAAGCAATGAAAATTTTTAAAAATATACTGAAGAAAGATCCTAACGATTTAGAAATTATGACATATTATGGTTCTTGTTGGACAATAAAAGCAAGGGATTTCCCGTTGAAATGGATTGTTTCTTTTACTCCAATCGGTTTCATACGGATTTATTATGTTAAGAAAGGTGTAAGTATTATGGACAAGGCTGTTTCACTACAACCCAAAAATCCTTTTGTGAGAATTGTTTATGCAATTACTTGTTATAACATACCAAAAGTGTTTAACCAGTTTCATAAAAGTAAAGAAAGTTTTTCTTTGTTACTTTCTTGGATAGAAAATCCTGAAAGTAATGCTGAATATAAAGATTTGTTTACAGATGAAACTTTTCAATCTGTTGTGTATTACCATGCAGCAGAAATGTTTATTATGGATAGAGAATTTGAAAAAGCAAAAAGTTTGATACAAAAGATTTTAAATATAAAAACACCAAACATGTACAAAGACGCAGCGAACAGAATGTTAGAAAAGCTGAATTAATTTTTATATTTTTGTAGGGAGGAATATTGTTAATGAATAAAACACCATTATACGAGTTTCATTTAAAAAACAATGCTGAGTTAAAACTTTATGGCGATTTTTTAACTGCAAGTAAATATAACGAGTTTGAACAAGAATACCGGGCTATTAGAAAAAATGTTGGTATTATTGATATGTCAGGAATTACAAAAATAAAAATTTCTGGAGAATCTGTAACAGAATGGTTAAATTATGTTTGTACAGGAAACATTTTTTCTGTTTCTGACGGAAAATCTGTTTATACTGCAGTATGTAAAGAAGATGGAACAATAGTTGCTTTGGTAAATATTTTGAAAGATAACGATGAGTATTTAGTACTTACTGATGCAGAGAAAAGAGTTGAATTGTTAGAATGGTTTAATAAAAACAAACAAAATAATGTACAAATATCTGATATAAGTGATGATTATGGTTGTATTTCAATCGTAGGACCAAAAGCTATTGAAATACCAAAAATGATAATTAGTGAAGATATACTTTCTCTACCATATCTAGGATTTGAACATGACAAAATTAATGATTTTGAATGTATATTATATCGTTTTGGTTTAACAGGAGAATACGAATATAGGTTTTTAGTACCGACAGAAAAAACATTAGAACTATGGAATAAAATAATTGATAATGGAAAAGAATTAGGGATAGTTTGTTGTGGATTAGATTCTTTAGAAATACCAATGTTAGAAATGAACTCTATAAACCAACAAAAGGATATTTTGCCATATGCAACAGTTTTACAACTACAACTTAATTGGATGGTAGATTTTTATAAAGAAAAATTTATAGGTAAAGAAGCAGTTTTAAAAGAAAAAAGTTATGGTCCTATTCGCAAATTAGTTATGTTTATTTCAGAAGAAGGTGGATTTAAAGAAAACAATAAAATTTATATAGAAGATGAAGAAATAGGTTTTGTTGTTCATTATGGATATTCACCGAAATTAAAAGTTTTTGTAGGTTTAGCTTATATTAAGACAGAATATGCATATTCTGGGATAAGTTTAGAATTACAATCTTCAACTGATTCAAAATTGGTTATAGATATAGTTTCAGCACCATTGTTTTTAACAGATACTGTTAAAGGTATTAAAGAAGGATAATAGTTTAAGAACAGATCTTATGGAGGTAGAAAACTAGATGAGTAAAACACAAACTGTTACTAAATCAGAAGTTATAAATAAAATAGAACAAAGAAAAAAAGTTCTTGATAAAGTTAAAAAAATTTTAGTTGAACGACTAAGGCTAAATTTATCAGTAGAAGAAATTGCTGATAATAGTCCATTGTTTGGGTTAGGATTACAACTTGATTCTATAGACGCGTTAGAAATTGTAGTTGGTATTGAACAAGAGTTCAAAATTTCAATAACAGATGAAGATATGCAAGTGTTTAGGTCTGTGAACACTATTGCTGATTTTATATTAGAAAAATTAGAAAAAGGAGAGGTAAAGTTATGAAGAACAAAAAATTTTTGTTAACTACTATTTTTTTATTGTTTAGTTTTTTGTTTGCAGAAAATATAGAATACTTTTATAATCTTTGGGATGAAAAAGAAATAAAAAAATATATATCAAAATATGAACAAAGTTTACAAATAAGTTATTCGACAGAAACTTTGAAGATTCTTGGTGTGTTATATCACAATCTTGGCGCGTCTGGTATTAAAGGTGTTGGTGAAAAAAGTATGAATTATCTTAAAGAATATACTGCAAAAGTTCCTAATGATGACGAAGCGTTTGCATATTTAGGTAGTGCGATAACAATTTTTGGTAGAGATTCTTTTACACCGGTTAATAAAGTTAGATATGTTTTAGAAGGGACAAAGATTATAGATAAAGCGGTCAAAAATTCGCCTAATAACATTGTAATCCGTCTTGTTCGTATTAACAATACTTTAGCATTACCAAATTTTTTTAAAAGGGGACATTTTGCAGAGAAAGATGTAGATTTTTTGCTCAATCTCGTTGAAAAAAGAACTGATGTATATCCAAAAGATTTAGTTGCTAACATTTATTATCTGAAAGGTGAGATTTTAAAAAATAAAGATAAAATAAGTTTAGCAAGACAGTATTGGGAAGAAGCGGTAAAAATTGCACCTGATTCTTTATATGGCAAAAAATCTTTAGAAAGATTGGAAGTTTATAAACAATAATGAGATATGAATGTGAAATTGAACTAAAGGTTAGATATTCTGAAACAGACCAAATGGGTGTTGTGTATCATAGTAACTATATAGTATGGTTTAATATAGCTAGAGATGAACTTTTAGAAAAGTTTATTATACCTGTTACAGAAGGTGAAAAACGAGGTTTTTTATTTCCAGTAGTAGAAGTACATTGTTATTATAAATATCCAGCAAGATATGGAGATACAATTGTTATAAAAGCAACAACAGAGATTACTTCAGTGCCTAAAATAGAAATTGAATACGAAGTGTATCATAAAAAAACAAAAAGATTATTATGTATAGGTAAAACAGTTAATGTTTTAACTACGAAAGATGGTAAACTTTTATTAAAAGTTCCGCCTGAGTTTTTTAAAAATAATGAAAAGTAAAGATGTTTATAAAAGAAGAGTTGTAGTTACTGGTATAGGAGTAATTACACCTATTGGAAATAACATAGAGTCTTATTGTGAAGGTTTAAAAAAATCTAAATGTGGAATTGATAAAATATCAACATTTGATGTTGAAAAATGGAAATACAAACATGCAGCAGAAATAAAACATTTTGAACCATATTTGTTTTTTTCAAAAAAAGAGCTACGACGAATGGATAAAGCATCACAGATTTCTTTAGTTGCTGCTGAAGAAGCAATAACAAATTCAAAAATTGATTTCTCAGTTGTAAATAGGTACAAAGTCGGTGTTTGTTTAGGGACAACCTTGGGCGGAACTTTGCTTGCTCAGAAGTATTATAAAAAACTTTTACATACTTCTAACCATTATGTAAGTTTAAACTTAGATTATCCATTATATTCTGTTGGAACAAGGATATCTGTTAAATACAAATTGTTCGGTCCAAACATTGTTGTTTCAACTGCGTGTTCATCATCAAATGTTGCGATGTCTTGTGCGTATAATATGATTCGGCTTGGACAAACAGATATTATGATAACAGGTGGATTTGATACTGTAACAGAACTTACTTGTGCAGGGTTTGGCGTTTTAAGAAATGTAGCAAAAGAAGTTTGTCGTCCATTTGATAAAAATCGTGACGGGTTAATTTTAGGTGAAGCAGCTGGGATTTTGCTTTTTGAAGAATTACAACATGCAAAAGAAAGGAAAGCACATATTTTTGCAGAAATTCTTGGATTTGGGTTATCATCTGATGCGTACCATCTTACCGCACCAGATGTTTCAGGTAATGGTCCTGCTAAAGCAATTAAAATGGCTATTGAAAATTCTGAATTAGATGTTTCACAAATAGATTATGTCAATGCTCATGGTACAGGAACACAATATAACGATCTTGTTGAGACAAGAGCAATAAAAAAAGTTTTCAAAGACCATGCGTATAAAATACCTGTAAGTTCTACAAAATCTATGATTGGACATACATTAGGTGCTTGTGGTGCAGTAGAACTTATTGCTACAATTTTAGCAATAAATAACAATTTTGTCCCACCAACTATAAATTATTCAACACCAGATCCAGAATGTGACCTTGACTATGTTCCTAATTTTGCAAGAGAAAAAGAAATTAAAATTGCTTTATCTAACACATTTGGTTTTGGTGGAAACAATTGTAGTATAGTTGTTAGTAAATATACTGGAGATGATATGTATGGAGAAAATTAGACGAAAAAATTTGGTTTTTGATATAGAAAAAATTAAACAAAGATTACCACATAGGTTTCCTTTTTTGATGATAGACATAATTTTAGAACAAAAACCTGGCTATTGTAAAGGATTAAAAAATGTTACAATAAACGAATGGCAGTTTGTAGGACATTTTCCCAATCAACCTATAATGCCAGGGATGCTTATAGCAGAGTGTATTGCACAAACAGCTGCGTTTGTAGGTGGTGAATCAGACGAAAATAGTACAGAAGTTCAAACTTGTCCTCAAGATAAAGTTATGTTTCTTTTAAGTATGAACATAAAATTTTTACATCCGGTAATTGTTGGTGATCAACTAATTATCGAAGTTAAACTTATAAAAAAAATGGGAAAGATGAATATGTTTTATGGTGAAGCAAAAGTTGATGATGTGTTAGTAGCAAAAGCAGATTTTACAACAATGGAGTTAGATTAGTATGAAGATAGGATTTTTGTTTCCAGGACAAGGGTCTCAGTTTGTAGGAATGTGTAAAGATTTATATAACCAATTTTTTGTAGTTAGAAATTTGTTTGAAGAAATAAACGAAAAGATTGGCACAGATATTGTTAATGTTATGTTTAATGGTCCTGAAACAAAATTAAAAGATACTTTATATACACAATTAGCAATTTTTTTGCATAGTATAGCAGTATATTTTATATTAAAAAAAGAAAATATAAAAGCAAGTTGTTTTGCAGGACATTCTTTGGGTGAATATACTGCTATAGTTGCTGCTGAATCTTTATCATATGAAGAAGGTTTAAAATTAATAAAATACAGAGCAGAACTTATGTCAGAATGTAATAAACATAAAAATGGTAAAATGGTCGCTATTATTGGGTTAGAATATGAGAAAGTATATAAAATTTGTCAAGAGATTTCTTCATCTGGCAGAATTGTAAATATAGCTAATTATAACACTCGTACACAAATTGTTATTTCAGGAGAAAACGAAGCTGTGAACAATGTATGTGAAAAATCGTTGAAAAAAGGTGCTAAAAAAATTGTCCCACTTGTAGTAAGTGGAGCGTTTCATTCACCTTTAATGATAGATGCTCAAGAGAGGTTTGTAAAATATATAGATGGAATAAACTTACAAGATGCAAAAATTCCTATAGTATTAAACACATCAGCGTTGATCACACAAAATAAGGATGAGATAAAAAAAGAAATAAAAACACATATGATATCTACAGTAAGATGGTATGATTCAATTAAAAAAATGCTTGAGTTAGGAATAGATACTTTTATAGAAGTAGGTCCTGGAAAAGTATTGAGAGGACTACTGCTTGGAATAGATCGTAAAATAAAAGTTTTTTCTACATACAATGTTTCTGAAATTGAATATACATTGAAGAATTTAAAAATAACATGAACGAGTGTGTGATAACAGGAGTAGGTGTTGTTTCTGCAATAGGTATAGGTAAAGAAAAATTCTGGGAAAGTGTTGTGAATAACAAAAGTGGCATACGAGATGTTTCACTTTTTGATCTTTCAAAGTATAATTGTAAAAAAGCAGCTGAAGTTAAAGAAATTGTAGATAAAAATGATAGAGCATATAAGTTTTTAGAAACAGCAGTTGAAGAAGTAATCTCTGATGCTAAATTGTTTTTGTCAGATATTTATAAACAAAAAGTTAAAGTTGTTATTGGTAGTGCACATGGATCTCTTATTGATTGGGAAAGATGGTACAGAAAAGAAACAGAAAAATTTTTTTCTATTGAAGATTTAGCTTTTAGGTTAAGTAAGAAATTCTCTATAAATAGTTTACCATTATGTATTTCAACTGCATGTACTTCTTCTACAATAGCATTAGGGTTAGGATTAAATATGGTTAGAGAAGGTTTAGCAGATGTAATTATTGTAGCAGGGGTTGATGTTTTAACTGAATTTATTTTTGCTGGATTTCATAGTTTAAGAGCATTAAGTTCTACATTTTGTAGACCGTTTGATAAAAACAGAGACGGGTTAATTTTAGGTGAAGCAGCAGCTGCCGTTGTTTTAGAAAGTTATGAACATGCAAAAAAACGTAATGCTGATATTTATTGTAAATTAAAAGGTTTTGCTACAACTTCTGATGCAAAAAATTTTACTGCACCAGATTTTGGAGGTGAAGGTATTTATAGGTGTATAAATAACGCTTTGTTAGATGCAAAAGTAGAACCTAAAGATGTATCTTATATAAATGCTCACGGAACTGGAACATTGTATAATGATAAAGCTGAATGTATTGCATATAAAAAATTGTTTCAACAATATATACCCTCTATACCAATAAGTTCAATAAAATCAATAGTAGGACACACTAGTGGCGCTTGTGGGATAGTAGAATCAGTTGTCTGTTCTTTATGTATCAAATATAATTTTGTTCCAGCGACGTTTGGTTTCCAATCTCCAGAAGAAGAATTTGCAGATTTTGACTTTGTTTCTGTTTGTGGTAGAAAACAAGAAGTTAAATTTATAGTTTCTACAAATTTAGCGTTTGGAGGTAATAACGCTTGTGTTGTGTTTGGAAAATAACGAAATTTTGTTGGAAGCAACCGCTGTAGAAGTATTACAACCTTTACAAAATAGTTGTACATTAAATTCAGAAAGTTTTAAAGAAATATGTTTGTTTTCTAAATGGGAGAAGTTTCGTCAAATAAATGAAGAAACAAAACTTATGCTTATAGCAACAAAAATTGTGTTAGATAATGCAGGAATTAATCTTAGTAAAATAGATAAAACAAAGATAGGTCTTTTGTTTGGAACAACTTTTGGTAGTTTTACAAACTATGAAAATTTTGAGGATAGTATTATAACAGGTTCATTGAGACCACAAGAGTTTGTTTGTTCACTGACAAGTTTTGTAACCAGTGCTGTTTCTGTATTTTATTGTATAAAAGGTCCTTGTATAACTTTTTCAGGACTAAATTCTTTTATAGATATTATATTATATGCTTATCAGCTATTGAAAACTGAAGTGTGTGAGGTTGTTATAATTGGTGAATGGCTGAAATTTTCAAAAACTTTGTTGCAGTATTTGTCTGGAAATGGTTATAGTTCAGAAGTGTTTTCTACAATAATTGTAGAAAATTCAGAATTTTTAAAAAAAAGACAACATAATTTTTATACTGAAATAAAAATAAATAAAAATTTTACTATTGACGATCCTTATCCTAATGAAAAAGAAATTTTTATTTGTGAAAATTCTTTAGGGATAACATTTTTAGCACAAAAAATAAAGTTTGCAAAACAACAAGGAATTAAAAAATTTTGTATATCATACATTACAGAGAACAAAAACAAAATTAATTTTTTATGTGAGAATAAAAACTTATGAAAGAAAAATTAATAGAAATAAAAAATGTAACAAAAGTTTATGAATTAGGAAAAACAAAAGTTGTTGCATTAAACGGTGTTGATTTAGAAGTTCAATATGGTGAGATAATATCAATTTGTGGTCCTTCAGGAAGTGGGAAAACAACTTTGCTTAACCTCATAGGTTGTCTTGATAAGCCCACATACGGCGAAATAAAAATTTTAGGTGCTAATGTTTTATCTTTGTCAGATAACAAACTTTCAGAAATAAGAGGTAGACATATCGGATTTATTTTTCAGACATTTAATTTAATCCCAGTTCTTACTGCGTACGAAAATGTAGAATATCCACTTTTTTTACAGAATGTTCCTTCTCGTGAAAGGAAAAAAAGAGTTTTAACAATACTTGAAGAAGTAGGATTGATAGAATTTATTAATCATAAACCAGATGAACTTTCTGGAGGACAAAGACAACGTGTTGCAATAGCACGTGCGTTAGTTACACAGCCAGAAATTGTCCTTGCTGATGAACCAACTGCTAATCTTGACACACATACAGGAGAAGGTATTCTTGAACTTATGCAAAAGATGAATAAAGAATATAATACAACTTTTATATTTTCTACTCATGATCATAAAGTTTTAAAATATGCAAACAAAATTTATTTTTTAAGAGACGGAAAAATATCTTTAACTGAAGAATAATAATTGTTTTAGGGAGAAACTAATATGATAAAAATTTTTATTCTTGCATTAAGAAATATTTTTAGGAACAAACGTAGAACTTTGATAACTTTTCTTGCAATAATTTCTGGTATGTCAGCATTGATTGTTTTTGGCGGGTTTGTTCATTTTACCTTCTGGGGATTAAGAGAAACAACTATACGTTCACAATTAGGACATATACAAATTTATAAAAAAGGATATACAGAAGAAGGATTAAGCAAACCTTTAGAATACTTAATTGATAATTATGAAAAATTTATCACTGAATTTCAAAAAATTCCTTATGTAGAAATTATAACACCGAGGTTATCGTTTTCTGGTCTTATAAGTACAGGAGAAAAAACTCTTACTTGTATAGGTTCTGGAGTTGTACCAGAGAATGAGTCCAAATTAGCAAGTTTTGAATCTTTAGTTGAAGGGAAAGATATAGAAAATGAAGACGAGGCAGTAATAGGCAGTGTTTTAAAAAAATCATTAGGTGTTAAAATAGGAGATTATGTTACATTGTTAACAACAACTGTAGACGGTTCAATAAACGCTGTGGATGTAAAAATAGTTGGTGTATCACAGAGTGGTTCACAAGAATATGATGCTGTTATAGTAAAAGTTCCTCTTAAAACAGTACAAAAATTGTTGAATACACAAAGTGTAGACAAAATTTTAGTGTTATTAGATAAAACAGAACGGACAGATGTTGTAGTAAAATATGTTGAGAACATAATTAAAGAAAAAACTTTAGATTTGGAATTTAAAAAATGGTCTGAGCTTGCAAGTTTTTATCAAAGTGTAGTAAGGTTGTATACAGGAATGTTTAATGTTGTAAAAATAATAATAGCAGTGATAGTTTTCTTTAGTATAGCAAATACGATGACAATGTCAATATTTGAACGGACAAGAGAAATAGGGACAATTCGTGCTATAGGGACAAAAAAGTTTGTAACAATAATACTTTTTCTTGTTGAAGGGTTGTTTATAGGTGTAATAGGTGGATTTTTAGGTATAATAGGTGGGATAAGTATTGCGACAATTATTAATCTAAGTGGCGGTATTTATATTCCTCCACCGCCAATGATGACTACAGGATATACTGCACTTATTTTAATAATACCGAAAGTAGTGTTCAACTCTTATATTTCTACAATTTTAGTTTCTGTACTCTCAAGTGTTTATCCAGCAATTAAAGCAGCAAATCTTAAAATAGTGGAGGCGTTGCATCATGTATGAAAAAAATATTTATCTTTATACCTTTCGTATTATTTCTATATAATAACTTATCTTATACAGAAATTGAAAATAAGTTAAGTTTAGATGAAATATTGAAAAAAGTTGACGAAATTAGAGCACCGTCTAACCATTTCAAATGTGAATTAGAAATTGTTTGTTATAAAGATAACAAAAAAATTTCGTTGAAAAAGTTTGAACTTTATGTTGGTGATGAAACAAAATCGTTGGTAAAGTTTACTTATCCGTACGAAGATAAAGGTAAGTTTCTACTTATGGTAAAAGAAAACCTGTGGTTTTATACTAAAGGGACAAGAAATCCTATAAGAATCACACCTCAGCAACGATTGTTAGGTGAAGTGTCAAACAGTGATGTAGCAAGAGTTGTTTATTCTGTTGATTATACACCATTGAGCGCTGAGGAAGTAATAATAAATAATGTCTCTATGTATAAATTAACTTTAAAAGCTAAAACTAAGGCAGCATATGATAATATAATACTTTTTGTTGAGAAAGAAACATGTAAACCGTATAAATCTGAGTTTTATACTGTTGGTGGAAAATTGTTAAAAACAGCATATTATAAAAACTATCAAATGATATTAGGTAAAGAACGTCCTACAGAAACAGAAATAATTGACGAGATACGTAAAGGGAACAGGTCTGTTATAAAATATAGTAATTTTGAAATTAAAAAATTTCCATCTTACTATTTTCAAAAAGAATATCTTCAGTATATAAAATGAAACAAAAAATTAAGCTAAGGGTAATAATTTTTATACTTTGTAGTATTATTAAATTAAGTTATGCTTTACATATAGATTATAATGGTACTTTTATGTTGAGAACAACAAAGAATGAGTTCAGAAGAGATTCTATGTTAAATCCGAATTTTGCGTTAGTAAATTCTTATCAATACGAATATAAATCGTATTTAAATTTTTTTACAAATATATGTTTTAATGAAAACATAGACCTAAGATTGAAAATAAGACCTTATTTGACAAAAATTGAGAAGCAAGATGGCTACAATAGCAGTTTTTATATTGACGAGATATACTTAAATTTTTATTTGTTTAAAAATTTAGTTTTTTCAGTTGGGAAACAAAACTTGGTCCGTGGTGTAGGTCTTAGTTATAACCCTACTGACTTTTTTGGAGAAAAAAAAGAGGTTGATACAAATTTAAAAAAAGAAGAACAAAGATATTATCGTGAAGGGGATTATATAATCCGTTGTGAGTTGTTTAATGACGATATAAGTTTTTTTACATCTTTAGCACCTCAGATACATAATTTTCAAAACTTACCAACTCGTGTTGAAACAGGCATTTCTTTGATGTTTGAAAATACAGATTTGTCTTTTTCATATTTTTATTCTGATACACATAAAATCGGAGTTAATATCTCAAAAACTATAGGTGAAAAAATTGAACTTCATTGTGAATCAAGTTATTGTCATTCTACAGAAAAAAAGTTGTTAGAAATAAAAAATGTGTTAGGTCAACCAAATAGTAATGTGTTTGAATATGGAATAACACAAACTTCTCAACAAAGTATAAAAAGTGTTGTAGGTGGGCATTATACTGCATTAAATAAAACTAATTTTATCATAGAGTATTTTTATAACCAATCTGGATACACAAAAGATGAATGGGAAAAGTTTATAGAAATTATAAGATCTAATAAAGAATTTTTTGTTTCTCCACCAGAAGGGTTTAATCCAGAAGTGTTCAAATATAATCTTTCTTTAGCAAGTTCGTTGATGAATTATGGATATATGAGACAACATTATTTATTTGTTCGTATATGGAACCCAGAAGTTTTTGTGTTTGATATAACCTGTGGAATGTTATTAAATCTTGAAGATAAAAGTTTTGTTCTTTTCCCAAATATAGAATATAAGGTTGTCAAAGGATTGTTTTCATTAGTTCTAAACGGCAATTTTTTAAACGGAGATAAAGATACAGAGTTCGGTATCTGCCCTGTTAAAGAGTATTACAATTTAGAATTCAGAATTTATTTCTGATAAAAAATGGTAAAAGGTATAGGTGTTGATATAATAGAAATTGATAGAATTAAAAGAGCAATAGAAAGTTCTAAAGACGGGTTTGTAAAAAAAGTTTTTACTTCTGCTGAGATAAAGTATTGTGAACAACAAAAGAATAAGTTTCAACATTATGCAGTAAGATTTGCTGCTAAAGAAGCTGTACTTAAAGCGTTTTCGCTAGGATGGGATAGTGGCAACTGGCAAAATATAGAAGTGTTAACACAAATAAATGGTGCTCCTTATATTGTTGTGAAAAACAAGATGAAGAAGTTGTGTAAAACAAAAAAAATTAAAAAAATTTTTGTTTCTTTATCACATTTTAACTTATATGCAATAGCATTTGTAGTTCTTGAATAAAATGAATAAGTATATTTTTGATTATTTTAACAATGTCAGTTCAAACGATATAGCTATAGTTTATAAAAACGAATGTATTAGTTACAAAAAATTAAAAGAAATTTCTGAATCTTTAGCAAAATGTTTTAAAAAACATAGATATAACAACAAGATTATAATAGGTATTTTAACTGAAGAAAAACCAGAACTTATTTATTCATTTTTAGCAGTTGCTAAAATAAATGCAACTTGTTTTTTTATTAATCCTAAATATCCAACAAAAACTGTTCAAGAACTTATACTTAAAATAAAACCACAGTTTGTTATAACTGCTCCACAATTAGTTGATAAATTAGGTAATACTACAGAAAAAATAAAAGAACAGATAGTTTTTTCGTCAACAATATGGGTTCTAAAATTAAATTTTTTTGAAAGAAATGTTGTTAAGAATAAAGAGGTTTTCACTATATTGTTTACATCAGGGACAACGAGTTTCCCAAAAGGAGTGTTTCATACACAACAAGATTTTGTTTTTGTTGGCGAAAAATGTTTTTTTGTATGGAAAATTTTTGAACAAAAAAAGTTTTTATCATTTATACCGTTATATTCTGCTGCTACGCTTGGTTGTATTTTAGTTCCTTGTATTTTAAATAAATCTACATTAGTAATTTCTGAAAATAGAAAACCACATGCTTTGCTAAAAACTATCAGTGATAATAAAATAGATTTCGTTATTGGTACACCAACAAGTTTTATTGAAATTATAAACTATTTAGAACAAACACAACAGAAAATTGTTAATAAAAAAATTTATGGAACAGTAGCAGGTGCATGTATTCCTAATGGTTTCATAGAGTTTGTAAAACGAAAAATAGATATGTTTTTATATCCGCATTACGGAATGACAGAAACGCTTGCTGTAACTTCTTGTTCTGATGAATGTAGCGACTTTGATACTGTGGGAAAGCCGTTACCTGGTGTTGAAATTAAAATTAGCAAAGATAACGAAATTCTTGTGAAATCACCAGCGATAACTTCCGGGTATTTTAATGAAGAAAATTTGTCAATTATAGATGGATGGTTTTATACTAAAGATTTAGGTAGTATTGACAAAAATGGTAATTTAAAAGTTATGGGTAGAAAAGATGAGATTATCAATCGTGGAGGTAACAACATATATCCGTCAGAAATTGAAGAACAAATTTTGAAATTACCATCAGTATCTTCTTGTATAACAGTTGGAGTGCCAGATAGTATTTATGGCGAAAAAATAGTAGCATTTGTTGTTCCTAAGGGGACCTATAATATTAAAGAAGAAGATATAAAATCGTTTTTAAAAGAATTTTTGCCTATATTTAAAATACCAGATGAAATTATTTTTATTTCTGAACTACCGAAAACTGAAAGTGGGAAAGTTTTAAGAAGAGAACTTAAAATTATTTATCAAAGGTTTAAAAATAGTTAAGTTAATTGTGAGAATTTTTATCATAATCAAGGGAAAAAAAACCGTAGTTAAAAAATTGTTCTGGAAATATGGTTAAGAATTGAAATATCTTTGCTTATTTTAAGGAGTTAAAAAATGGAAAAATTGTTACACAACAAAGTTGCAATAGTAACAGGTGCATCTCGTGGTATAGGTAGAGCAATTGTGTTAAAGTTATGTAGTGAAGGTGCAAAAGTAGCGTTCAACTATTCTTCTGATGAAAGATCTGTTGCAGAAACTATAAAATTGTTAGAAGAACAAAAATATGAATACTTAGTATTCAAAGGCTCTGTCACAGATTTAAACTTTGTAAAATCAATGGTTGAAGAAGTAAAGAAAAAATGGCAAGCTATAGATATTTTGGTAAACAATGCTGGGATTATAAAAGATAAACCTTTATTAATGATGTCTGAGAATGATTGGGATGAAGTTATTTCTGTAAATTTAAAAGGAACGTTTTATTTCACAAAAAATGTCATTTCTACAATGATAGCTCAAAAAAATGGAACTATAGTTAATATTTCTTCATTGTCAGGTGTATTTGGTAGAGAAGCACAAACAAACTATGGTGCAGCAAAGGCTGGGTTGCTTGGGTTCACAAAATGTCTTGCACGAGAAGTAGGAAGATATAATATAAGAGTGAATGCTGTTGTTGTGGGACTTATTGATACAAGAATGACAAAACAACTACCTCGTGAGATAAAAGAAAATCTTATAAATCTAATACCTCTTGGAAGAATTGGGCAACCAGAAGAAGTTGCTAATACAGTGTTGTTTTTAGTTTCTGACCTTTCTTCATATATAACAGGAGCAATGATCAATCTAACTGGAGGACAATATATGTGAGTATAAAAATAAGCTTTTGTACAATAGCGTTTCGTCACAGACAAATTTTGTTAGAAGATATTTTGTTTATGATAAAAGAGTTAGGTTATGATGGTGTAGAGATATGGAGCAAACATTTAGAAGAATACGAACCATCATTGGATAAAATCAAAAATATTCTAAAATGGCAGAAACTTCAGGTTAACATGATATCTCCATATTTTGATTTTACAGGAAGTTATAAAAAATGGTATGAAAGTATTGAAAATGCAAAAAAGTTTATATGTATTGCAAAAGAGTTAGGATGTTCATTAGTCCGTTGTTTTACTGGTAAAGTTCCGTCAGAATTTGCTACTGAGAAGCAATGGTGTAGTTGTGTTGAAGGAATAAGATATATCGCACAAGTTGCAAAAAAAGAAGGTGTTACAATTGCAATTGAAACACATCCGTCTACACTCGCAGATACTATTAGTTCAACTTTGAAATTGCTTAATGATATAAACGAAGAAAATGTTAAAATTAATTTAGATTTTTATAATTTATACGAAGTAGAAAGAGCGGATCCGTTAACAGTAATAGAAAAATTGTTTCCTTATGTAGTGAACATTCATGCAAAAAATGCTGTTTTATCAGAAGGTAGGATTAGTCCGTTTAGGTATGTAATGGGTAAAAATTATATGTTAAAAAATATAAGATACTTATCCTGTGGTGATCTAGACTATAGTTTGATTTTAAAAGAATTATATAAAAAAGGATATAATGAATTCATTTCAATAGAATGTTTTGAAACAAGAAGATCACCATTACGTGTTGCAAAAGATGAGATAGAATGGTTTCGTAAAATTATGAAAGAAATTACGAATTCTTTTCAATTAAGCATTACTTGAAAGTTTTGTTGCTTTTTTAGAAATGTGTCCTATCTTTTGTTTTATAATTTAACATCTTTTTATTTTTTGTATTTGTCCCCGATTTTTTAAAAAATTTTTTTTGACGCTCTGTTTTTATCTTCTCAACTGTCCCCGATTTTCAAAATTTTTTTGTTTGACAAAATCAAAATTTTTTTGTAAAAAAAACATAGCAACCGGAAAGTTTTATATTTTATTAGGAGGTTTTTTTTATGAAAAATATAAGAAACACATATTATTGTTGTGTAACTATTTTTATTATAATTATAGGTATCCATATTTTTGCTGAAGTGCCAGTTGAAATAAACTATACTGGGTTTTTAAGAGAATTTGGTGAACCAGTTACAGGACAAAGAAATATTGAGCTTAAAATCTATACTCAACCGACAGGTGGTACACCTATTTGGAGCAGTGGTGTTATGAATGTTGATGTTTCGTCAGGTATTTTTAGCTGTTTAATATCACCGAGTATTGATTTTCGTGATGGTAATTTTTGGATCGAGGCTACTATTAATAACAAAATTTTTTCACCAAGACAAAAAATTGTTCCCCAAGCACTTGCAATACATTCAAAAACTGCTGAAAGTTTGTCAACAAAAGAAGATGCTATAAGTTTTGTAATAAATACAACGACTGTTGTTGTAGTTTCACCTACTGGTATGCTTGTAACATCTAGTATAACAGCACAAGCTGGTATATATGGCACATTTTATGGGACATTGTCAACAAATGTTGTTGCTAGTTCTATAGCAGTAAACACTGTTCATACAAGCGCAATACAAGATTTAGCAGTGACTAATGAAAAAATAGCATCAATAGATGCAAGTAAAATTACATCAGGTGTTTTACCATTAAGTCGTGGTGGGACAGGTGCAACATCTTTTACTGCAAACCAAATTGTTGTTGTAAACTCAAACGCTACTGCATTACAAAGTTCAGGAAAGACATTACCTGCAGGTGCTATTGTTGGAACAACAGATGTCCAAACTATACAAAATAAAACATTTACAACTGGTTGTATTTGGCAAGGTAATACAATTTCAGTTTCATATGGTGGTACAGGTGCTACATCTCTTAACGGAATATTGAGAGGGAATGGAACAAACCCTATAACAGGTGTCACTGGAAGTACTGGATATCTTGTAAGGTGGAGCGCAACTAATAATATAGGAAACAGTATAATTTATGATGACGGGAGTAAAGCAGGTATCGGTACAACTTCTTTAGGTGTAAGCAGGTTAACAGTAAAAGGTGCTACAAGTGATAACACAGCTGCTGCATTAAATCTTGTTAATAGTACAGACCAAACAATTTTGTTTGCAAGAAATGATGGTAATATTGGTATTGGCAACAACAGCCCCGGAGCTGCAAGACTGAATATTTTAGGTGCAACAAGTGACAGTACAGCATACGGATTGTGTGTGAGGAATTCTAATAATACTCCTGTATTGACTGTAAGAAATGATGGTAAAGTAGGGATTGGTAAAGATAATCCAGCAGGTATTTTAGATGTTCAAGGAAAAATCAGAGAATATGGGTACGAACTTTTACCACGAGGTGTTATTGTTATGTGGTCAGGTTCTATTGCAAATATACCACCAGGTTGGGCATTGTGTGATGGTGGTACATATACTGCACCTGATGGAACACAAGT
>Ga0197143_1000575_pt1 | contig 38329 bp, 41 predicted proteins | sample GBS70_MetaG_FD_148603 | JGI IMG/M metagenome (GOLD analysis project Ga0197143, IMG submission 148603) | Sediment microbial communities from Great Boiling Springs, Gerlach, Nevada, United States - GBS 70_MetaG | ecosystem: Environmental > Aquatic > Thermal springs > Hot (42-90C) > Sediment... | reverse complement strand
CCTACCCCTTTTACCCCTATTGAAGGTCGACGGCAAAAAGAGGTAAAAGAAGCCTTGTCATTTCTACATTTTCCCCTTGGTTGCAATCGAACCATTATGGGATTGAAATAGTGGAGTTTGGATTTTTTGTATCGGAAGTAGAAACAGTTGCAATCGAACCATTATGGGATTGAAATGCAATACTTGAGCTCTCAGGCAGGGCAGAGAGCGATAGTAAGTTGCAATCGAACCATTATGGGATTGAAATTTCGGATTACACGGGAAACATCGTGAAAGTGAGGTTTAGTTGCAATCGAACCATTATGGGATTGAAATTTTCGTAAATGACATCGAAAGTTATAATAGCCGCTCGTTGCAATCGAACCATTATGGGATTGAAATCACGTAAGAATTTTATAGCAAAGCGGTATGGAAAATACGTTGCAATCGAACCATTATGGGATTGAAATCTTTCTCCCTTGCCATTTTCTTGAGGCTCGGGAGATTTGTTGCAATCGAACCATTATGGGATTGAAATGTCTATTATGACCGCAAATTTCCCCTCAACCGTAAACGGTTGCAATCGAACCATTATGGGATTGAAATCCTACCCTCCTGCATACCCTATATATTTTCTCCATCGTTGCAATCGAACCATTATGGGATTGAAATTGGGCTGAATCAGAATAATAGGCCGTGAATGGTAGCGTTGCAATCGAACCATTATGGGATTGAAATAATACCAACATTATTATTTACAATTAAATTATCCAAGTTGCAATCGAACCATTATGGGATTGAAATCATCTTGTTTGGTAGGATAAGTGTCTTGAGTACCATCGGTTGCAATCGAACCATTATGGGATTGAAATTTTCGTAAATGACATCGAAAGTTATAATAGCCGCTCGTTGCAATCGAACCATTATGGGATTGAAATTGTACTTCATGGCACACCTCCCTCAAAAAGTTTTTTAGTTGCAATCGAACCATTATGGGATTGAAATAATATGGCTTGCCTTTAGAAGGCTTGAGGCTGGAGTGGTTGCAATCGAACCATTATGGGATTGAAATATACATGTTCGATGCCCTTGTAAGCTTTTCTTTTAAGTTGCAATCGAACCATTATGGGATTGAAATATTTTGTTGTTTACAATTAAGTTATTTAAGGTTAAATGTTGCAATCGAACCATTATGGGATTGAAATCACACTGCCCAAGCTTTTCTTTTATAAGATTCGATTGTTGCAATCGAACCATTATGGGATTGAAATATTTTGTTGTTTACAATTAAGTTATTTAAGGTTAAATGTTGCAATCGAACCATTATGGGATTGAAATCATCTGGGAAAAACTCTTTTTTGCGCAAAACGAGCTCGTTGCAATCGAACCATTATGGGATTGAAATTCGAGAAGTGGGGAGGGGAAGGGTAAACATTTTAAGTTAGTTGCAATCGAACCATTATGGGATTGAAATTTTTCCCCTCAACCGTAAATGGGTATTCATCGGTATAGTTGCAATCGAACCATTATGGGATTGAAATTAGCTTGACGTGGGTAATGGTGCAGGAAATACTATGAGTTGCAATCGAACCATTATGGGATTGAAATTCGAATCTTACAAAAGGATCAGGATCGAATCTCTCGGGTTGCAATCGAACCATTATGGGATTGAAATAAGTGTTATCTGGAAGTGGGGAAGAAAACCAACGAGTTGCAATCGAACCATTATGGGATTGAAATATTACTATGCATCTTGGCTCGGTGAAAAGTGCACTTGTTGCAATCGAACCATTATGGGATTGAAATATTACTATGCATCTTGGCTCGGTGAAAAGTGCACTTGTTGCAATCGAACCATTATGGGATTGAAATAAATAAGATCAAAAGGTATGTCACTGTCGGCCTTACTGTTGCAATCGAACCATTATGGGATTGAAATAACAGGGGCAAGCGGTGTTGGTTATGATGCTGTAATCGTTGCAATCGAACCATTATGGGATTGAAATGAGGATATCAAATTCTTGTTACACACAAGACAAATCTGTTGCAATCGAACCATTATGGGATTGAAATGCCTGCGCGGCTGCTACAATAGCTTTCACATACCTATCAGTTGCAATCGAACCATTATGGGATTGAAATCTTCTTTACTACTTTGTCAAGATCCCTTATAGCTGCGTTGCAATCGAACCATTATGGGATTGAAATGCTACAGGTGATGAGATAGTGGTTAGGTACACGGGTTGCAATCGAACCATTATGGGATTGAAATTGATCATTATCGACTTCATAGAAAATTGTTTCTTCGAGTTGCAATCGAACCATTATGGGATTGAAATTCGTTTCTTCTCTCTTTTCCTGCTCCTCTACTTGTGGGCACACCCTTCTCCACATGAAGGGGTATGCCCACAAACAGAAACAGGAGAAGCTGAGGAAGGAGGCCCATATTTAGTCAACAGTTGCGTGCCGAAAAAGACGTTTTTTGAGTCTGCTTTTTTTCAAAGCGGAAGCTTCGGAGAAGGCTATTTGCCGCTTGTAGGTACCATCACACAAAGCCCGAATGGTAATGAATGTAAGGTAATAAGGCTGCAGGATTTTGCGAGGGTGTTTTCAAAGACCTATTCTGCTGAGAGTAGAAAGAGCAGGTATGGAGTACTTGATGCGGGGCTTTTTGGGCAAAAGCCGACATTGCAAAGTTTGTGAACCTTGAAGGCCCGGGGGGCTTGGCATGTGCATCGTTCACGATTCTTACCTTCTGAAATGGAGGATTCTCAAAAGAACTGTCAAATGGGTAAGGAAAGCTATTACTAATAAACTCCAGTAGCCTTTCCCTAAAATCCCGCCTAACATTATGAGGAATAGTCTCCCGTCTCTACTTCCCAATTCAGAAAGCAAGGGCACATCTGTTTTGTTTGAGAAGGAACTCTCGGCCTTGGCTCGGGAATAACTGAAGAGAAGGCTTCCTAAAAGGGCCAAAATACCGATAAGGCATGTGGCGGTGAATTTTTCGGCCTGACTGCTCCACCAGGTTAGTCCCAATATGATGGCAGCATCAGCATAGCGATCCAACACCGAGTCAAAAAAAGCACCAAAGGAGGAGACTTTGCCCTTTAACCTCGCTAAATCTCCGTCAATTCCGTCCATCACCGAAGCTGTTTGGGCTAAAATACCTCCTAATACGTTTTGTCCCTTAAAGAAGGCCGTTGCGGACGCAAGCCCTATTAAAAAACTCAAAAAGCTTATAAAGTTGGGGGTAAGAGGAGTAAAGGCAACCAAACGGGCTAAAGGTCGCGAAAGCCTACGGTTCAAGTACCGGGATATAATTCCTTCTGCCATTGGGGGATCTTCCGCAAAAGGAGGTTTTCTGCTCTTTTTAAATCTTCAATCGTATCCACATCCATCCAAAAACACCCACTTACATCACAGGCCTTTAAACCTGAACCGTATTTTATCAGATGATTAAAAACATCGCTCAACTTACAATTTCCCTTCTTCTTCACCAAATCCTCGGCCATAATGAATACCTCTTCCAAAAGGACGAAAAATCCCGTATCAACCCCGTTAAAGCGTTTTAACTGCTTTCCTATGGCTTTTATCTTCCCCTCTTCATCCACCAATACTTTGGTCGCTTCCTTCAATTTGTAAGGATCAGGGTTAAAATCCACTGCCAAAAAATTCCCACCTAAATGACTCTGATTAACGGTTTTCAAAATAAGCTCTGAACTGAACAGATGATCACCCATAAGCAGAAGAAAAGGGTACTTGGAAATGTAAGGATAACTAACCAATAAAGAATGAGCATTTTCTTTCTTATAGTTCGGATTGTAAAGACAAACTATTTTGCCTTTATAAGAAACCTCTTGCAGTACGTAATTTTTTATGCACTGAGCCTTATAACCTGTAACAATTAGAATCTCATTTACCCCTGTGTTTTCCAAAGCTTCAATAGCATAACCAAGTATGGGCTTTCCTACAACCTCAATGAGAGGTTTGGGGATGGAAAAGGTTAAAGAACTTAACCTTCTTCCTCTGCCAGCAGCTAAAATTACAGCTTGCATTTCTCTAATTCTATTACGTTTGCGCCTCTCTTTAAGGCTTCTTCTTTCAAAAAGGGATCTTTTGTGGCAATAATGACTTGAAAGTTTTCCGCAACTTTCTCTATTACGCAGAAAAGCCTGGTGGTCCTTTCCAAATCACACGTCATAAAAGGATCGTCAAGCAGGATGGCCCTTAAAGGATAAGGAGACTTTTCTATTAAAGCCAAACGGGCCGAAAGATAAAGGGAATCCCTCGTGCTTGCGCTTAACTGTTTTTCCTTTAAAAGCATCCCATCAAGTATCACCTCCAAATCCCCTTCTTTAAACCTCAACCCTTTGACTCTTTCTCCCACCACCTGAGAAAACCATTCCTTGACTCTACCCTGTAAGAGTTCTATAAGTTCTTTGTCAAGCCTTCTTTCAAGCTCTTCAAAAAGCTTATAAACCTCAAAATAATCTTCTATCTTCCTTTTTAACTCCTCAAGCTCTTCTTTTAACTCTTCAATCCTCATATACAAATCCTCTTCCCTTATCCCCATTATCTTTTCCCTTTCCGAGATTCGCCCCTTTATCTCGCTTATCTCCCGAAGGCACTTCTCAAGCTCTTCTTTTAAACGTTTCTTCTGAGTTTCTATTTCCCTTTCCTCCTCTATTTCAAGGGGCACATCCTCCAATTCCTTTAACCTCAAAACAAGCTCTCTCTCTTCCTGATCGATCTCCTCTTGCGACCTAAGCCCCTCCTTTTTCAAAAGGCTTATCTCCAATTCCAATCTTTCCCTTATTTTTACCTTTTCTTCAAACTCGAAAAGGGAAGAAACACCAAATACCGATAACTTATTCCTTAACTCCTCCTCCTTTTCCCTCTGGCTTTTCTCAAGGTCCTTCAAAAAGGACTCCTTTTCCAAAACTTCCTTTTTAAATTCACAAATTTCCTCCTTTAAAGCCTCGATCTCCTTTTGAAAGTTCTTTAGCCTCTCATCATTCCTAATCCTTTGATCCTTAAGGAATTCCTCCTCTTCGCGAAGTTTTCTTTCTTTGCGGTTGAGTTTTGTCCTTAGAAAAAGCCATAAAACAAAGGGAAACCCAATTGCGGGAACTATCAAAGGCTCAAAGGTAAATAGAAAAGCCCCAAGTGCAAAAAGTGAAACGAACAAAAGCAAGTTCCCCAAAAGTTTTTGAAAGCCGAGCTTTTTTAGATCTTTTTGGATCCTTTCCCCTTGAGCGATGAGAGTCTCACTTTGGTGAAAGAGCTCATCCAACAAATCCTCTTTTTCCTTTAAACGCCTTTCTCTTTCTTTAAGCTCCTCTTGGCGCTTCCGAAGGGTTTCTTTTTCCGTTTGGTAATTTTTAAGCAGGTTCTCCTTTTGGTTTTCCAATTCTTTTAAGTCCAAAAGCTTCTGCCGGGTAAAACCGTCTAGTTTTTTTGTTTCTTCCAAAAGCTTTTCCAGCTTTTCCCTTTTGGCCTTTTCACTTAAAAGGAGCTCCAATTTCTGCCTTATAGTTCTCTTTTCCCAGGCCTTTTTAAACCTTTTTTCCTTCTCCTCTATCTCTTTGAGCTTTTCGTTTAACGCCTTTTCTTCTTTTTCAAGCTCTTTAAGCCTTAAAAGATCGCGCGGATTTTCTTCCAAAAGGTTTTTCTTCTCTTGAAGGGTTTGAAACTCTTTTTCTACTTCTTTTTTTGTTTCTATTAATGCACCTTTGGATCTTTTGGATGGAAGCCAATTCCCAAGTTGCTTTTCGATCTCCTCACGTGCTTTGTAAAGCCTATCTATATTCAGAAGCTTGGCCTTAAACTCCCTCAAAAAGGCTCGGGATTTTTCTATCTGCAATTCCCCGGTTCTAACCAAATAAAGGTTTTCAAAGTACTCAGGCTTAAGGTTAAGAACCCCCTTCTTAACCCACTTCTCCCTTCCCTGATCCACTATAAGCACCTCACAGTCACCCCCATAGGCCCTCGGAAGAGCAGGTTTTGAAAGAAGGGCTTTAGTTAATGCGTCAAAAAGGGTGGTTTTCCCGGCCTCATTGGGGCCGTAAATGAGGTTTAACCCTTTGGAGAAACGAAATTCCCGCGTTCCTAAAATACCAAAACCTCTGGTCCTTAAAGCCTTAATCCACATTTTCGCCTAAAAGATGGAAGCTTAGGGAAAGAAGCCTTTCAAATCGTTCTTTTCGTTCGCTTTCACTCATGAACTTTGTCCTTATATATTCTTCTAGAAGTTTAACCATATTCTGCAGCAAAAGGTCTTCTTTGACTTTTCGGTAATCCATCACCTTTGGGACGAATTTGAATTTTTCTGGCTCCTCAAAATCCTTAAGCTTTGCAAGGAAAACTTCCCTATCCTTTACAAAACCACTTATGATCACCTGAAACCGCCCCTTTTGATCCTTTAAAGTGTTTAGCCTTCGAAATAGCTCTTCTTCTTCCAGGTCAAACCCCAAAGTCCAGTGATAAGTAATATGAGGAACCTGAAAACCAAGATTGATCTCTTCAATCCTAATCTTCCCTTCCCAAATAAGCAAAAAGGCTTTGCGCGGGCCTTCTTCTTTAAAGGAAAGGGGTTCAATGCTCCCAGGATAACCGCATAAAATGCCCTTTTCCTCCCATAAAAGGGGATTGTGATAATGTCCCAAGGCCAAATAATCGATGGGAAGCCCTTGAAGGTCCTTGCGGGAAAAGGGCCAATAAAGGGCTTTATCTTCGGTCAATTCCTCAACCACTTTGGGGTTCTCCGTATAAGAGGCATGACACAAAACCACCTGACACGGAGCCCGCCTCTCCAGGGGAAGGCCGTTCAAAACCTCTTTTTGCCACGAACCTTCGGGATGAAAGGGAAAAAGATAAAGCAAAAGATCATCCCCTATCCTCAAAACGGTAGGCCTCTTATAAAAGGGCACACCTTCCAATTCCACTTGGAAATCATGGTTGCCACAAATGGCCACTACCTTATCCTTAAGGGGCAATAAGGCTTCTTTTAAAACTTCCTTCTCCTTTTTGAAGACTTCGTTATTATCAAAAAGGTCTCCTCCTATTAAGAGAAGATCCACCTTCTCCTTAATCCCTATATCTATCACCTTCTCCAACTGCTTCAGAATGTGCTCTTCTCGGCCTTTTTTGCCCAAGTGAACGTCCGCTATGTGAAGGAGCTTTAAGCTCTGCATCTTATGGGTTCTCGGATGTTAAAACAAAGATTACACGACTGACAACCAGCTGGTCTCCTATCCCCTTGCTTCCACCTCAATGGGAGATCAGGCTCCCTTATTAAGGGCCTTGAAAAGGCCAAAGTTTCAATTCCCTTAGAAAGGATCTCCTTACAGGTCTCATAACTCCTCAGACCCCCCACAAGGATCACGGGCAGATCGGGAAGGCTTTCTTTTACCTTAAGGGCATAAGGCAAATTGTAGGCTTCATTTTCATAGGGCCTTATTTTTTCTTTCATTATCTCCTGTTGAGGAACAAGTCCCCGACTTATCTCAACCCCATCAAGCTCATATTCTCTCAGCTCTTTTAAGCTTTCAATAATATCCTCTATCGTATTCCCTCCTCCGTTATCAGGCCCAACTTTAATTATAACTGGAAGCCCTGTCTCTTCTTTTATCCTCAAAATGATCTCCCCAATAAGCCTCGTCCCTCCCTCTCTCCCCCCATATTGATCCTTCCGCCGATTCAGTTTGGGGGAAAGGAAGCTTGAAAGTAAATACCCGTGAGCTGAATGAAGTTGCACACCATCAAAACCCGCCTTTTTGGCCCTCTTCGCAGCCTCAACAAAGGCCCTTTTTAAAGCTTCAATCTCACCGAGAGTCATACCCCTTGCGCCCTTGAAGGGGCTTGGAGAAAGCCTCTCCCCCGGAGCTTTAAAAGCCAAGGCCCCTCCATGAGAGAGTTGAACCAGAATAGAGCCTCCTTCTGTTTTAAAAGTCTCCACAAGCCTTTTTAGGCCGTCAATCAAACGGTCATCCAATATCCCCAGTTGCCCATCACTAACCTTCCCTTCGGGAGAAACATAGGCATGACCCGTTATGCAAAGCCCAATTCCGCCTTGGGCAAGCTTTCTATAAACCCCAAGCAATTCCTTACTTACTTCCCCTTGGGGGCCGGCAAGCCTCATGTTTGTGGCCGATCGCACCAAACGGTTTGGAAGCCTTAATGTCCCAATCGTAATAGGATCAAAAAGATCAACCATTTCCTCCTCCTCCAAGAAGAAGAAGAGTTTCCCTTATGACCTTAGCCCCCACCATGGCAGAAGTTCCCGAGGGATCGTTCTGAGGGCTTAATTCAACCACATCCATCCCCACCACATTTCCCCAAGGCAAAGCATAAAGGAAACATGAAAGATCCTTAAAGGACCATCCCCCTGGCTCAGGCGTGGTGACCCCTGGACAGACCGAAGGATCAAGAACGTCCATATCTAAAGTCACGTAAAGTGGAGCTTGGAAGAAACCCGGGTGAAGGGAGAAAAATGGGCTCTCTCCGAGAAAGAGCGTTTCCCGATTTTTCCTTTCTTCTCCCTCCCACGACCTTATCCCCACTTGAAATACACGGTAAGGACCAAGCTCCTTGACGATCTTCTTTATAACGGTGGCATGAGAGAAGGGATTTTCTAAGTATTGATCCCTTAAATCCGCATGAGCATCGATCTGAAGGACTCGGACATCCGGATAAACCTTTTTCAGGCCCTTTATTACGCCTAAACTAAGAAGATGCTCACCTCCGATTATAAGCGTCTTTTTTCCCTTCTTTAAAAGATCCTCAACAAAGCAAGCGATCTCCTCTAAGGCCTTTTTGGGATCGCCCGAAACCGTAAGGTCACCTATATCAGAAAAGGCTATCTCCTCTAAGTCTTTCCCCAAATAAGGGCTAAAACTCTCAAGGTTCCAAGAAGCCTCCCTTATAGCAGTAGGCGCAAATCGGGTTCCCCCTTTCCAACTGGAACCAAGGTCAAGGGGACACCCCCATAATACCACCCGACTTTTCTCTAATTCAGGTTTACTACTGAGAAACCGAAGTAATTGGGTTTGCAACTTTTAGGGTCCGAAAATAACAGCTGCAAAAGCGGCACCAATCCGCGATACCTTACATTCAGCCGCGCAACTTTTTATCTCTTTAATCGTGCGCCTTCTTAAAGCCATACCCTCTTCTACCATTCTGCGAACAATTCTCTCAGCCTCCTCTTTCGGACCTCGGGTCGAAAACTCCATTATAAGGCCCGCCTGCTCGGCCTCCTCGGGAATCCCAACTGCTACAGCCGCCGAAATGATCTCCCCCGGAATCTCACTTATGATGTAGGCATAAGCACAAGGGACAATGCTACCCGCATGAATGGGACTTGTATCCTCTCGACACCCCGGAGGCAAAATGCTCGAAACCTTCACCAAATTGAGATCCCCAACCCCCGCATCCCATAAGGCCGCATCAAAAGCACCAAGAGGCGTGGAGGCCTCTCCTCGACCACAAGTTAGGAAAAACCGCACCGGTCTTGTGAACAACACCTCACAACCTCCCTTGAGCGAAAAGGGTTTCTCTTTTGATATCGGGGACTTCCCCTCGGTACATCTCCATTATACTCGAATGTTCTGCTTCAAGCTCCCTCTTTATATACTCGTAAGCCTTCCACGGATCAACCTTACTGCCACAGGTAAAAACGTCAACTGCTGCATACCCATATTCAGGCCACGTATGAATGGCCAGATGAGACTCCGCAATAACCACTACTCCACTTATTCCATGGGGACTAAAGAGGTGAAAAACCTTCTGCACAATCGTAGCTCCTGCTTGCTCTGCCGCTTCCATCATTATCCGCTCTATTTTTTCCTTATCATTCAATATATCCACCTTACAACCATAAAGCTCCACTATCAAATGCCTCCCTAATGCCCTCAATTTCACCCTCCCCTTTTTAATTTAAATCCCCAAGGATCTCAACCTCCCCTCTTTGCTTAATATAAAGCAAACCCCCGCCTTTCCTTTTTCAGAAAACAGTCGGGGGTTAAAAATTAAAGCGCAACTACCCCTCTCTGGGCAATTGCTAATTCAAACAATATACTCATCTAAAAAATATGTCAACCCTCAAAATTATCCCTATTTTCCCCGCGGAAAAAGGATCTCTCGAAGGCTTTATGGAATTCCGTCCAAGCTCCCTGGCTTCCTCTTATAACATCCATGATTCCCTCTATCTTGGCATCCAGATCATCAAGCCGGTGCAGGAGTTCGGCTTCTACGGTTTTAGGTCTTTCAGGAGAACCCCATTCTCCACGACCATGGTGGCTTATAAGGAGGTGTTTTACCAAAAGGGCCTTCTCAGGAGGAAAGCCCTCGATGGCCTCGATTTTTTTGGAGACCATCTCAAGGCCTATTATGATGTGGCCAAGAAGTTTCCCACTTGTGGTGTACTCAAAGGGGGACTTAATCTGTATTTCTTTGGTCTTTCCTATGTCGTGAAGGATGGCTCCGGCCAAAAGCAGATCCCAATCCATCCCCTCATAATGCCCCCTCAAACGATTCACCAACTTGGCTACCGAAAGGGTGTGCTCCAAAAGCCCTCCAAGCCTTGCGTGGTGGAGTTTTTTCGAGGCTGGAACCTTTACAAAGACCTCTAAAAAAGCCTCATCCCGTAAAAAACTTAAGACAAGCCTTCTCAAATAGGGATCTTCAATCTGATAAGCGAGTTCTTTCAACTCCTCAAGCATCTCTTGGAGATCCCTTCGAGGAGGAGGAAAGAAATCCTCAAGGGCCATCTCTTCATGGGAACAGGGCCTAAGCTCAAGGATATTGAGTTGTAACTGACCCTGATAGAGGACCACCTCGGCCTTAACAGCTACCAAATCCCCGGTATCGAAAAGGGCTCCTTTTTGTTCCACGTCTTCCCATATTCTACCTTCGATCTCACCGGTACGGTCCCTCAGCTTGAGCTTTAGATAGGTTTGACCGTTTTTGGACTGGGAGAATATTTTCTCGGTTACAAGAAAGGAGGTTTCTATAATGTCCCTTTCTCTTATGTCAATTACGTAAAGGGATTTTCCCATCGAAAATGATCATACCCCAACTTTTGAGGAATCTCCAAAGGCCTTCCGTTTTGTAAAATCCTTAACCCTTGAGGTATTATCCTACCAACTTCACTGAGCTTTATCTTGAGCTCTTCGCCGAGCCGAAAAACCTCCTCTTTTTTCTCTTCCTCTACGGTGAAAAGAAGCTCATAATCCTCCCCTCCAGAAAGGGCTACCTTCAAAGGATCAAGTCCCATTTGCTCACACCTTCTTATAAACCCCTCCTCCAAGGGAAGAGCTTGAAGCTCTATCTCTGCTCCAACGCCTGAGGCCTTGAGCAATCGCTCAAGGTCCTGCAAAAAACCGTCGCTCAAATCAATCATGGCTGAAGCGAGTTTCCTTTTGGCCAAAAACTGTCCAAGTTCAAGCCTTATGGGGGGATAAAGGTGTCTTTTTACAAATGGGCCTTCCTTTAAGCCGTTTTTTAACTCCATAAGCCCAAGGGCTGACCCCCCCAAAGTCCCGGATACAAATATCCTCTGTCCCACCTTTGCTCCTGATCTGGGGATCCAGGTGTCTTTTTCGGCTTTCCCAATTAGGGTAAGGGAAAGCATCATCCTCTCACCTCGTGATAGGTCCCCTCCTGCAAGACCCACCCCATAAAGATTCGACAATTTATAAAGCCGTCGATATACCCCTTCTATATATTCCCAATCCTCTTCCGTATTTGAGACAAGCCCTATTACATAAAAAAGGGGCAAAGCCCCACAGGAGGCAAGATCGCTTAAGTTCACCGCCAAAAGCTTATACCCAAGCGCCTCAGGTGGGGTGAGTTCTTTTAAAAAATGAACCCCTTCCACCATAAGATCCGTAGTGACCAAGAGGTCCCATTCTCCCATTGAAAAAACTGCACAGTCCTCGCCTATACCGGCCTTAAGGCCCTTCCCCTGAAACTCACAAAGCCTTTGGATTAAACCCAGTTCACCAAGTTCCTTAAGCTTCATTCTTTCTTCTAAGCCCCAGAAACTCGGCTATCCGAGAGCTGTCGGGGGGAAGTTTTATCGGTCGATTCTTCAAGCTCTCTTCTGTCCTTATGCCATACTCGGGGGGAAAGGCATCTTGAAAGTACATCTGTTGAAAGTTCAAAAACTTCAACTGATGAGAGGTGGAGTTGACCACAAAGACCTTCCCCTCCCGATCAATGATCCCTTCCCTTATGGCCCTTCTCAACCCCGCTATGGCCTCCCCTCCTTGGGTACAGACCACATGACCGTACCTATTTGCAAGAAGCATCCCCTCCATGATCTCCTCTTCGGAGACCTCCACTGCCTTGAATTTCTCCCCATAATGTTCCTCAACAAGCCTCTTTACCTTGGGAAAGGAAACGGGTTTACCTATCATGGCAGCTTGAGCCACACTCGGCCTGACCTTTACTGGCTCATATACCCCCGTTTTTCTCCATTTGACGATGGGATTGGCGTGTTCACTTTGAACGCCCAATATGGTGGGAAGCTCCTCTATTAAGGAGAGGTTCTTCAAGTCCAAAAATCCCTCCATTATGGCCGTCACATTTCCCGCATTACCTATGGGGACGACCACCACCAAGCCTCGGGTATCCCATCCGAGCTGTTGGGCCACTTCAAAGGCATAGGTCTTCTGACCCTGGATCCGCAAGGGATTTTTAGAGTTCAAAAGACATACCTCGTACTTTGCCGAAAGTTCCTCCACTATCCTCATACAATCGTCAAAAACCCCGGGTATCTCTATGACCACTGCCCCTGCCCCTAATACCTGCCCAAGCTGACCTTCGGTTACCTTTCCCTCGGGCAAAAGCACCGCCGATATGACCCTATCTTTTGGAAGATAAGAAAGGTAAAGGGCTGCTGCTGCTGAGGTATCTCCTGTTGAGGCACAGATCCCAAGGACCTTTCTTTGAGGATCCTTTTTTAAAAGGTGATTGATAAAACTTACCGCCACAACCATGCCCCGATCCTTAAAGCTCAAGGAGGGGTTCAACCCTTCATACTTCAAAAAAAAGGGCACTCCTACAAGAAGGCTTAATTCCTCATTGGCTCGAACTATAGGCGTACGCCCTTCTCCAAGGTATATGATGTCCTCAAGGGGTATTACCGGAAGGACAAGCTCATAAAAGGTGAAAGCACCCTTTAAGGCGTCAATTCTTAAGAACCGCCTCCGATCAAAGACTTCCCTCCAGACCTGAGGGGATACCTGGAGTAGACGGTCAAAATTCTTATCCTCAATCCTCAAAAGCCCCCCACATCGAGGACAGGCGTAAAGAAAACGATCAAGCGGTGTGGAAAAATCGCACTCTATACAACTATACCAAAGCTCCCCTTCGGGTTCGGGAATCAAAAGTCCATTTACCTTGTCTTCCATTTTATTAAGGCCTCCTTCCCCTCCTCTCCTCCTTTCAAGGATCGCACCAAGGTTCCTATGAGGCGATGATAAAGCTCTTTGACAAAGCGGTTAAGATGAAGCTTAACCCCATTAACCCAAAGCTCAAGCTCCTCCTGAGGACTTAAAAACTTCTCCCTTATAAACCTCAAAAGGGCTTCAAATTCACCTGTCTTAAAACAAGCAATTTGGGGATCCTCCAAAACGTCACTCACAACCGCCACAACCCCCTTAACCTTCTCATAAAGGGGACCCTCCGGTGAGCCATTATAAACTTCAATCTTCGGATACTTCGAACTCTTAAAGCCCTCAACCAAAATGAGATCCACCCCTTCCTGAGACCTTATCACCTCCTCGAGAAGCCTTTCGTCCTCTTCCTCCGAAAAAACCTGATAAGTGCCACTTCCAAGCAGAATAGCCCTTTTCGCCCCAGCCAAAAGAAACCTTGTAGTATCCTTCCCCTCTGGAAGGGCCTGAGGATGGTGATGGTGTTTTATTACTACTACCCTCCTCCCTTCCTCCCTTAAGGCCTTCACTAAGGCCTCAATTAAAGTGGTTTTTCCGCTATTTGACCACCCTATGATACACAAAACCTGAGCCATCTTTATGGCGATTTCTTTAATTATAACCTCTCCGCCCGAAGTTACATAGAGTTTTCATCCCCACCATAAATTATAAATGGCTAACTTTAAGAGGAAAGTGCACAACTCTTATCCGCAGGATTATCGCCAAACCTATCCCCAGAAGAACCCAACGGTTGGTGAAAAGCCCAACAGAAAAAATGGAGTTAAAAGTGGACCGAGCGTTAAGAGCCTGAAACCACTGAAAAGCTGCAAGGGTTGAGAAAGCTACAGTTCGAGCATATTGGAGGCTTCCATTTTGTTTGGTAAACCAAAAACCCCAAAGTTCCCGCAGCCATAATAGGTGTTAAAAGAATCATTCTTGCTTATTTCTTTTTCAAGCTGTAAATGTGGGATTAAGCCTTTTTCTTTTATTTCCCCAGCCAAATCACTATATCAAATTCGCTTACCAATTCCATTGCCTTAAGTTGTGGCACTATTCCAAACTTTGTCATCAATCGCTGTGATATTTCTCTGGCCTGGCTTTCTGCTTGTTTCACATAATGAATAGTGACTCCTGTAGTATCTTTGCTCAATTCCCTTGATATTGCGGTAACTTGATAATCACCTTCTTCGATTACTCGTTTGATTTCCGTAAGATTGTAAGACTCAGTGTTTGTAGTAATGTATACACTAAAAGGTCTTTTAGCACCAATATTGTATATGATTGGCATTGTAGTGCCTATTCGATAGAGTTCTACTGTATTTACATCAGGTTCTATATTAAAAAAGAGAGCTAGATAGCCTTTTCCTTTATTTAATTTAATCGCAGCAGCATTTGCTCCAATTGCTATATCTTCAATTGTTCCCATATCCGGTGTTTTAGCTATTCCTATAGCTTCACATTGTGTTCTGTCTTCCGTGCCATCGGCGTGAAAATATCGCAATACAAAATCATTTGTGAAAATTTTTCCGTCCCCTTTTTTTAAATCAACGGATACTAGTAACCCCAAAAAACGAGTTTTAGAGGGATCTTTCAATTGGAGGGTCAGTCGGGGGTTTGCAATGCGGTTTGTAAAGAAGTGTGTGATGATTTTCAAATCTTCTAAATCTCCTGCCACCATACCTGATGCAGGCATGGCCATTAATAGAAGAGAGATAATCCACCCTATTATTAAGCCCAGGTGAATCTTTTTTATGATCATCTTTTCTACCTCCTGATTGTTTAAATTTAAATTTTTAAAAAGTATTATTTTTTAACAAAAATTTCTAATTTTGTAAAGATTTAAGATGTTTATTGTGGTGCATGGATATAAACATAGGTACCACCTTGGAGAAGGAGGAATAGAGAGGGTAGAGGCTGCCGAGTTCATCCTTGAGGTCTTTCGCAGACCTAAGTACCCTGGGATCGTGAAATCAAACCCCTCAGGGGATGGGAGGGCAAGGAAGACTCCTTCTGAAGGGGCAAGGTTTTTGGTGAGGAAGGCCCTTGAGCAGAACGGAGGCGTGGAGGAAATATACACTTAGGATCTCTCCCAACACCATAAAGGCCATTTTAAGGAGGCATGGAATCAGGAGAAAAAAGAGGAAGGTGAGGAGGGGCTCAAGGCCCCTTTATGACTATGAGAACCTTTTACCCTTTCAGCAGATGCAGGTGGATACAAAGTACATCCTAGATCAGGACTCCCTTCCCAGGGAGGTCTATGAGGATATGTGGAGTCTCGGTGGATGTGGCCACCAGGGCCTGGTGTTATTGTGGTTGAGAGCCCATGGGGTCAGGTGGAGGGTAAAATTGATCTTAAGGGTTCAGAGGTGGTAGCACCCCTGGAACTTCTTCAGACCTCACTTTGGGAGGGGGATGGAAGGAAAGACCCCCTTGGAAGTCCTCAGGGAGAGGTCAGGGGGGCTTCTGAGAAGGTACATCCTGAAATTTCCGGCAGTACCTCTTGAGGCCCTGTTGAGAAAGGTTGATCCAAAGTTTCTCACCTTAACCTTCCACCTCAAAACTGGACCAATCTCTTTACCCCTTACCAATCTCCTTGAGGTTTTCTCCGGTGCCAGCTCTCACTGTAGAAGGAAGTTCCTTCAAGGGCTATTCTCCAGGGTCCCCTTTAGGGTTAAGGCCCTGAAGGTGGATGGTGGTTCGGCCTTATAGTCTGGAGGAGCAGACTTATGTGGAGAGGGCTCAGGGGATACATGGGTATGAATTTTACGAAAGCTACGATCTGCCCCTGGATCTTGGGGAGCTAAGGAAGTGGGAGTGTATCTACAATTTCTTGAGGCCCTCAAGACCCTTGGGAGGGAAGACCCCCTGGGAATATCTGAGGGAAAACTTTAGGGAGGTGGTCTCCTTTGATGCTAAACTGTCTCAAATGTACTGGACCCGGACAGGATCTCTCCAAGTTTAGTAGAAATAAGATAGAAAACCGCTCGACGCAGGTTATCGTAGATTCTTCGGCCTTCTTCTATAGCTTTAAAAATGGTGGCAAAATTGTCGTCCAATAAGATCATGTCGGAAGCCTCTTTTGCCACCTCCGTACCTGCAATACCCATGGCAATTCCAATATTAGCACCCTTAAGGGCAGGAGCATCGTTAACACCGTGACCGGTCATGGCCACAATTTGCCCGTGATCTTTTAGGGATCTAAGGATCTTTAATTTATGACCAGGGGTGACTCGAGCAAAAACGCCATATTCCAATGCAGCTTTAGCAAGTGCTGGGGTTTTCCATCTCATCAATTTCTTTTCCCTTAATAACTTTTCCATTCTCAACAATTCCCAGTTTCTTAGCGATGGCAAGGGCAGTTACAGCATAATCACCCGTAATCATGACAACTTTAACCCCTGCTTCTTTGGCTTGTCTGACCGCTTCAGCGCTTTCTTCACGCGGTGGATCGATCATTCCCCAAAGTCCAGCAAAGATCAATCCTCTTTCTACATCACTTCGTTGAAACTTATTCTTATTTTCAAACTCTTTGTAGGCTCCAGCCATTACTCGAAGTGCTTCGGACGCAAAGTTTTCGCTTATTTTCTCTGTCTCTTTACGGAGAGTCTCATCAAGTTCTACAGGCTCTCCGTTTACCAAGATGTGAGAACAAAATCCTATGATCCTATCCGGAGCTCCCTTGCTATACACGATGGATTTACCACTTTTTTTTCATCAGTATGAAGGGTCACCATGTACTTAGCCTAGCTCGAAAACGGGGTCTCTGAGAGTTTCTTCCTTTTTTTTCTTGGTTTTCCTCCAGACCCGTCTTCATAGCAGCTTCTATTAATGCCCCTTCGCTTGGATTCCCCTCTACAATCAACTGTCCCTCTTTTTTCTTAGAACCGCATTGTTGCTATAAAGCCCAATTTCGAGCAACTTCTTCAGATCCTCTGGGAATTTTTCAAGCTTCTCTCCACCTTCTTTCCTAATTTCGCCTTCAGGCACATAGCCATCACCCGTTAACTCATAAATTTGACCTCCGGCCCAAATTTTTTTTACCGTCATTTGGTTCTTAGTAATAGTGCCTGTTTTATCTGAACAAATTACGGTGACAGAACCAAGGGTCTCAACTGCTGGAAGGCTTCTAATAAGAGCCTTCCTGGATGCCATACGTTGAACCCCAAGGGCTAAGGTCAGAAAAACTATAGCTCCAAACCCGATAAAAATGCTGAGTTTGTACATCCTTTTCTGAAGAAGTGTCTCTTACCTTTTTGTAGCGATGACTTGAACGGCAATTTTCCCAATTTCAGTATTCATACCGGTAGCAACAACCACCCTCCCTAACCCTTACCGATTCAGAAGCATCAATTATCTTTGGACCACCGTCTCTCAAGACCCTTGCCTGAGGAGAAGCCATACGGCGAAGAGCAGACAATGTCTTCTCTGCACGCCATTCCTGAAAGAAACCAAGCAGGGTGTTTAGAATGATTACACCGGCAATCACTATAACATCAATAGGATGTCCTATAAAAATTAAAAGGATAGCAACAAAAATTAAAAGATATATCAATGGATTGTGAACCTGCCTTATCAGAAGCCGGAAGGGATTTATACTTTCTTCTACCACCAAGGAATTAGGGCTTACCTTCTCTAGACGACGCAAAGCTTCATCACTGGAAAACCGTTTTCAGATGCACCAAGGCGCTTAAGCACTTCCTGGACATCTAAAGCATGCCATTTATTGTTGTTCTTATTATTGATCCTGTTTGCCATTTTTTAGTCTTGTTGATAACACAGCTAGTAAACCGAGCACAAAACCTGCTCCCACAGCAAATAACAACAAAATAATTTGTGGCATTTCTATTGTAATAAAAAGAAAATGTATTTTTACTCGCTCAAGGTTTTGAACAAAAACTATCCCTAAAAGAATTACTAAAATTAGTAACACTACCAGCTTTGCTGTTTTCATGACTCTTCCCTCCTTTTAGAGTATAACTTAGCGAGTACAAGTGTCAATCAAATCAAACGGGGCTTCGAGGTCCCACTTTTAAGTGAGGATTCGGTTTCGAAGAGGGCTGTGGTGATATTAGTCCTTTAATTAAGTTTAGTTGATAAAAATTCGAGTTACGTTTAGGATGAAATTTTATAATTTTTGAGCCACCCCGGGGACCTTGACATCGTCAAGCCCCTTTCGGTATCCTTATTTTGGTGCCGAGGTAGCTCAGGCGGTAGAGCAGCGGACTGAAAATCCGCGTGTCGGCGGTTCAACTCCGTCCCTCGGCACCACCTTCCTGGAGGATAAAACTGAGTCACCAGATGAGTGAGCTTTGGAATGAGGTTCTTGATCATTTAAGGGAAAACCTTTCTTTTAACGCTTATGAGACCTGGATTAAACCCCTTCGAGCTCGCGTTGAGGGCCAAACCCTAGTTGTCGCTACTCCTAATAAATTCTTCCGCGAATGGGTAAAGGAGCATTATCTTGATCAAATCCAAGAAGCCCTAAGGAAGACCCAAAGGGATTGCTATAATGTGGAACTTGTTGTGGAAAAATTTGAAGAACACTCCACATCGGATCTACATGATCAAGAAAGAATACAGCAAGCCCTGCAGGCCTTCCATCCGAGATATACCTTTGATAATTTCGTAGTGGGAAGTGGTAATCAGTTGGCTCACGCTGCTGCTTTGGCAGTGGCCGAAAAACCCGGTTTAAGGTATAATCCCCTTTTCATTTACGGGGGAGTGGGATTAGGGAAAACACATCTTCTTAACGCCATAGGCCAACAAATAATAAAGGAACGCCGAGTCTCGGATCCACTGAAGGTTTACTACGTCTCTTCCGAAGAGTTCACCAACGAACTCATTAACTCCATCCGCTACGAAAAAACGGACGCCTTCAGAAATAAATACCGCACGATGGACGTTCTTCTTATAGACGATATTCAATTTCTGGCTGGCAAAGAAAGAACCCAGGTGGAATTCTTCCACACATTTAATACTCTTTATCAAAACAAAAAACAAATAGTGATAACGAGTGACCGATTTCCAAAAGATATTTCAAATATTGAAGAAAGATTAAGATCCCGTTTCGAATGGGGACTTATAGTGGATATCCAACCACCTGATGTAGAAACTAAAGTTGCAATCCTGAAGAAAAAATCAGAAATCGAAAATATCGACTTACCAGATGATGTGGCTTTTTTTATTGCTTCAAAGATTGATTCATCTAATATAAGAGTGCTTGAAGGTTGTTTAATTAGGCTTGGCGCATATGCCTCATTAACGAGGAAGAGAATTGACATTGAACTTGCAAAAGAAGCTTTAAAGAATATAATAAAAGAAGATCAGCCTATAACGATGGAAAAAATCATTAATAAAATTTGTAGTTATTTTAGGATTAAACCTAAAGAGTTAATCTCTCAAAGGAGGATGCAGAAAGTAGTTATCCCTCGGCAAATAGCCATGTATTTGGCCAAAAAATACACCGATGCTCCTTTAGTAGAGATAGGGAGATCCTTTGGTGGTAGGGATCATTCTACGGTCATTCATTCCATAAAGAAGATAGAAGAGAAATTGAAGAACGAGCGGGTTTTTCGTGAAATGGTGGAGGAGCTTGAGAAAATGTTGAAAAGTTGATTAAGTGAATAACTTGAGTAACTTTTTTTACAAGCATTTTCTTAGTTTTTATAGACTTTATGAAGTTTTCCACATTTTCCACATAGTGAGGGAAAAAGATGAAAATAAAAATAGAAAAAGAAAATCTTCAAAAGACCTTAGCAAAACTTCAAGGGATTGTGGAGAAGAGGACCATTTATCCGATTCTCTCGCATGTGCTTATTCAAGCTGAAGATGAGATATTCTTAGAAGCCACGGATCTTGAAATAGGTTTGAGGGAAAAGGTTTCTGGCAGGGTAGAGGAAGAAGGAGAAGTATGTGTGGAGGCGAGAAAGGTTTATGAAATAGTGAAAGAGATGCCCAAGGAAGATCTTTATTTTGAAACCGAAGATAACTTTTGGGTGAGGATCTCAAGTGGTAATATTTCATTCCGATTACCTGGGCTTGATCCAAAGGATTTTCCTCGTTTTTCGGAGGCTAAAGAAGAGGTTTTCTTGGTAAACGGGTCTCTTTTAAAGAAGATGATAAAAAGGGTTTCTTTCTGTACTTCATCTCAACAATCTTCAATGAACCTACATGGAGTATTATTTGAAGTTGAAAAAAATTTTTTGCGACTTGTTGCAACCGATGGTCATAGATTAGCCCTTTATCAGAGTGAAATAGAAGGGGTTTTAAAGCCAGCGCAATGGGTATTGCCGAAAAAGGGCGTTATGGAGATAAGAAGGGTGTTCGGTGAAGAGGGAAAATTGAACATCAAAAGTAAGGAGAACCTTCTTCATTTTGAAGGGGAAAAGAGCCTACTTTCGGTAAGGCTTCTTGAAGGAGGTTTCCCCGAGTATAAGTATGTGTTACCGTCAGGTCTTGAGAATAAAGCCATTATAGATCGAGAGATTTTTCTTAGAGCCTTAAGAAGGGCTAGTGTTTTTTCTGGTGAAAAGGGAGAAGGGGTGAAGATGAGTTTTTCTCCTGATGGAAGGTTTGAGCTTCAAGTGGAAGGGCCAAGTGGAGAGTATAGGGAAAGTTTGAGTATTCAATATGAAGGGTTTCCTCTGCGGATCATGTTTAACGCCCATTATCTCATTGAGGCCTTAAACGTTATGGAAGAGGAGAGAATTAGGTTTGAGTTAAGGGATCAAGAGAGTGCCGCCCTTTTGAGGGAAGAGAAAAACGATGCTTATCTTTATGTGGTGATGCCCATGCGGATGCTGGAATGAGGAGGTTGAAATTGCGAAGTAATTACACTGCTGAAGCAATAAAGGTTTTGGAAGGGCTTGAAGCGGTGAGAAAGACCCCTGGCATGTATATAGGGAATACGGGGTTTGAAGGGCTACATCATCTTGTGGAGGAGCTTGTTGATAATAGCATCGATGAAGCTCAAGTTGGTTTTTGTACGGAGATAGAGGTCATAATCCACATGGATTCAAGCGTGACCGTTAGGGATAACGGAAGAGGAATACCCATCGATATACACCCCGAAGAGGGAAGGCCTGCTCTTGAGGTGGTTCTTACCAAGTTACATGCAGGGGGTAAGTTCGAGGAAGGAGTATATAAGACCTCCGGTGGACTTCATGGGGTCGGGTTATCGGTGGTGAATGCCCTTTCTGAGTATCTGGAGGTTGAAGTAATAAGGGATGGAAAGATATGGTGGCAAAGATACGAAAGAGGAAAACCGGTTACCCCTCTTAAGGTCAAAGGATATGCTCAAGGAAGTGGTACCTCCATAAGGTTCAAACCCGATCCCGATATCTTTGGGGATTTGGAGTTTGACTATGAGCATCTGAGCCATAGGTTAAGGGAGTTGGCCTTTTTAAATAAAGGGATATGCCTAACTCTTCAAGACGAAAGGATCGGGAAGAAGGTTTCTTATTGCTATGAAGGTGGCATAAAGGAAATGGTAAGGCAATTAAATAAGAACAAGACCGTGATTCATAATGAACCTATTTATATTGTTGGAGAAAAAAACGGATGCTTTGTAGAAGTAACCATCCAGTATAATGATAGTTTTAACGAAAACATACTTTCATTTGCCAATTGTATAAAAACTACCGAAGGAGGTACTCATGTAATTGGTTTTAAATCAGCTTTAACGAGAACGCTTAATAACTTGTTTAACCAAAAAGGAGGACAAAAGGAACTTAAAGAGGGTTTAAGTGGTGATGATGTGAGAGAAGGGCTTACGGCGGTAATAAGTGTTAGACTTTCAAGGCCTCAATTTGAGGGTCAGACGAAGAGTAAACTTGGAAATAGCGAAGTGAAAGGCATAGTGGAATCCATAGTAAACGATGGGCTTTCCGATTATCTCGAGCGTAACTCTCAAGAGGCGAAAAAGATATTGTCAAAGATAATAGAGGCCGCCAGGGCCAGGATAGCAGCAAGAAAGGCCAAAGAACTGGTGAGAAAGAAAGGTTCGATTGAGAGTACGCTCTTAGCCGGTAAGCTCAGCGATTGTCAGGAGAAGGATCCTGAAAAGAGGGAGCTATTTATAGTGGAGGGGGAAAGCGCTGGTGGTTCGGCGAAGCAGGCCAGGGATAGGCGTTATCAGGCCATTTTGCCCATAAGGGGTAAGATAATAAATGTGGAAAAGGCCAGAATCGACAAAGTGCTTTCCAATGAGGAGATTCGTACCATCTTTGCGGCCCTTGGCATGACTCCTTTAAAGGAAAATTCTTCCGATGAGGTTAAGTATTATAAGGTGATAATAATGACCGATGCTGATGTGGATGGCTCTCATATAAGGACGCTTCTTCTGACCTTTTTCTTCCGTCAGATGGCTCCTCTCATAGAAAAGGGCTACCTTTACATAGCTCAACCCCCTCTTTATAGGGTGAAGGTGGGGGAAGAGACGGTTTACCTAAGGAGTGAGTCCGATCTTGATGACTTTGTTATTCAAAGGGCGGTTAAGAAGATAAAGCTCAGGATCTTTCAAAAAGAGCTTGAGGAAAAGGAACTTTCCAACTTTATGAAAAAGGCCTTTGAATTTGAAAGGATCCTTTCCCTTTTGGAGAGAAGGGGTATAAGTCGGATGCTGGTTTTGGGGATGTTGAAGTTTCAATTGAAGCATAGGGAGGAATTCCTTTCCAAGGAGGTTTTACAAAACCTCATTGACGAACTTGGGAATCAAGTGCAAGTAAGGCTTATTGAAACAGAGGATGGGCTTTACGAACTTTATTTTACTGATCTTGAAGGGAGAGGAAGGAAGATATGCTGGGATTTTCTCCAATCCAATGAATATAGGAGGCTTTTCCTGCTTTATAATGACCTAAAGGGCCTATTTTCCTCTTTTCCGCTTATGATCTTGAACGACGGCAAAGAGGAAAGGGTGAATGACCTTTTTGAACTTACTCGGAAGGTCTTAGAAACTGGTCGAAAAGGGCTTTATATCCAAAGGTACAAAGGACTTGGGGAGATGAATCCCGAACAGCTATGGGAGACCACCATGTCTCCCGAGACCAGATCGCTTTTGCAAGTCCGGATCGAAGATGCGGTTCAGGCCAATGAGATATTCAGCATCCTGATGGGCGAGCAGGTGGAAGAACGAAGAAGGTTTATAGAGGAAAACGCTTTAAGCGTTGAGAATATAGACATTTAACGTTTTTCCCAAGGGTTCAAGAGTTGCTAATAGGGGTAACAGGAGGAATATGTACGGGGAAAAGCACAGTAGCTCGGATTTTATCCGCTCTGCTTGGGCTTGACCTTGTGAATTTGGACCAGATAGCGCATGAGGTCCTCGGAAAAGGGGAAGTTGGGTACCTAAAGGTTATCGAGGCCTTTGGGGAGGAGATTCTCGGTCCTGATGGCGCTATAGATAGAAAAGCGCTTGGTCGAATAGTGTTTGAAGATCCCGAAAAGAGGCTTTTACTAGAGAGGATCGTTCACCCTTTAATTGAAGAAAGGATGATGAATCTAATAGATGAGTCCGGGAGAAACTTGGTGATAGAAGCACCTCTTCTCATCGAAAAGGGCACTTGGAAGTTGATGGATTTTGTGGTATTGGTTTATTGTCCTCCTGAAGTTCAGATAAAAAGGCTTATTAGACGGGATAAGTTAAATACCAAGGCTGCGGAAAATAGAATTAAGGCTCAGCTTCCTTTAGAAGCCAAATTTTCCATGGCTCATTACGTGATAAATAACGACAAGGACTTCCCTTATTTGAGAGATCAAGTCTTAAAAATGGGCCTTGAGATTTTAAAACACGCCTTAAGGAGGTAGCATGAATGCCCTGCATCTTACAGAACTTAAGCGAATGAAGATGAATGAGATCCTCAAACTGGCGTATGAATATGGGATCGAGAACCCTTCGGGTATGCGGAAAGAGGACCTAATTTATGCCATTCTTAACGCTCATGCCCAAAGGGAGGGGGTGATTTATGGGGAAGGGGTTTTAGAAGTATTGCCAGATGGTTTTGGATTTTTAAGATCACCCGAGAACAGCTATCTACCAGGGCCTGATGATATTTATGTTTCTCCCTCCCAGATAAGGCGTTTCAACCTCTTGACGGGTGATACCGTCAGCGGACAGGTTAGACCTCCTAAAGAAGGAGAAAGGTACTTTGCCCTTCTTAAGGTGGAGAAGATAAACTTCGAGGATCCGGAAAAGGCAAAGGAGAGGGTGCTTTTCGACAACCTTACGCCCCTTTATCCTATGGAAAAGTTCAAGTTGGAGTATGAGGAGGATGATTACTCCACCAGGGTCATGGATCTTTTGACCCCCGTTGGAAAGGGCCAAAGGGGTCTTATCGTCTCCCCACCAAGGGCCGGAAAGACTATGCTTCTTCAGTCAATAGCTCATGCGTTGATGAAAAATCACTCTGAGGTTTATCTCATAGTTCTTTTGATAGATGAGAGGCCCGAAGAAGTGACGGACATGGAGAGGACCGTTAAGGGTGAGGTTATAAGCTCCACCTTTGACGAGCCGCCTCAGAGACACGTTCAAGTGGCCGAGATGGTGATAGAGAAGGCAAAAAGGCTTGTGGAATATAAAAGGGACGTGGTGATATTGCTTGACAGCATAACCCGTCTTGCTCGGGCTTACAATGCGGTGGTCCCCTCTTCGGGTAAGGTGCTTTCTGGAGGTATTGAGGCAAGTGCCTTGCAAAAGCCCAAACGTTTCTTTGGGGCAGCCCGAAACATAGAGGAAGGGGGAAGTTTGACTATCATAGGGACGGCATTGATCGAAACGGGAAGCCGTATGGATGAGGTGATATTTGAGGAGTTCAAAGGCACAGGGAATATGGAGCTAATCTTAGACCGAAGACTTGCCGATCGAAGGATCTTTCCTGCTATTGACATAACCCGGTCCGGTACCCGAAAAGAAGAACTCCTTCTTGACGAATGGACCCTTTACCGGGTCTGGCTTTTGAGAAGGGTATTGCTAAACATGACCCCCATTGAGGCGATGGAATTCCTGCTTGACAAAATGAGGGGAACGAAGTCCAATAGGGAATTCTTGGAGAACATGAACCAATAGGCATTGTTTTTAATAAAAATAAGTGTTATCCATTTATGGAAAGGAGGAGAGGAGATGAAAGATAATATTCACCCCCCTCTTTATGAGATCACCATTACTTGCGCTTGCGGTGCTACTTTCAGGACCCTTTCTACCAGGAAGGATTACAAAGTGGACATCTGTTCTAAATGTCATCCCTTCTTTACTGGCCAACAGAAATTGGTAGATACCACTGGGAAGCTTGAAAAATTCCAGAAAAAATACCGGAAATTCTTCGAACAACAAGGGGAAGGGCAATCCGCTTAAGTTAAAGTGCTGCTTGAAAAAGTTCTCAAAAAGCTGGAGGAGATAGAGAAACGGTTTGAAGAGGTGGAGGTCTCTCTTTTACGGGAAGAGGTCATAAGCGATCCCGAGCTCTATCAAAAATACGCCAAGGAGCACGCCGAGCTTAAAAGAATAGTTGAGCCTTTCCGTCAATACAAGGCCCTTCGCGAGAAGCTAAAGGGAGTTGAGGAACTGTTAGAAGACCAGGACGAAGAGCTGAAGCTTATTGCCCAGGAGGAGAAAGAACATCTTGAGGAGAAGCTCGAAAAATTGGAGAGAGAATTAAAACTTGCCCTTCTGCCGAAAGATACCAGGGATGAGCGCAACGTGATTTTGGAAATAAGGGCTGGCACCGGGGGAGAGGAGGCGGCGCTTTTTGCTCGCGATCTCTTCCGTATGTACACTCGGTATGCCGAACGCTCAGGATGGAAGGTGGAACTTTTGGATTTTCACCCCACGGGGCTAGGCGGATTTAAGGAGGTAATAGCCCTGATTCAGGGCAAGGGGGCTTACAGTCGGTTAAAACATGAAAGCGGGGTCCATCGGGTGCAGAGGATTCCCATAACCGAAGCTCAGGGACGCATCCATACCTCGACGGCTACTGTGGCGGTTTTGCCCGAAGCCGAAGAGGTTGAGGTTCAGATTGATCCGAAGGATTTGAAAGTTGAGGTCTTCCGGGCCTCAGGCCCCGGAGGCCAACATGTCAATAAGACCGAAACTGCCGTCAGGATAACCCATATCCCCACAGGTATAGTGGTTCAATGTCAAGACGAGCGATCGCAGCATCAAAATAGAGCTAAGGCCATGAAGATCTTGATGGCTCGTTTATTGGAATTGAAGAGAAAGGAACAGGAGATCCAGATAGCCAAGGAGAGGAAGAGTCAGATCGGCACCGGTGAAAGAAGTGAGAAGATAAGGACCTATAACTTTCCTCAGAATAGGGTCACTGATCACCGAATTGGTCTGACCCTTTATCGGCTTGAGGAAGTGCTTGACGGGGACTTAGATGAGCTAATCGATGCCTTGATAGCTTACAGCGAAACTGAGGCTTTGAGGAAAATGGAGGAGGCTTGAGGGATTGAAAAACAGGGAAACTTCCCGAGAAGTCCTTGAAACCTTAACGGTCCTTACCAAGATCCTCGAAGAGGCCGGTATTCCCTCTGCTCGACTTGAAGTGGAGGTTTTCTTAAGTTATCTGCTCGGAAAAAAAAGGGCAGAACTATACATATTGAAGAGGAAGCTAAAAGAGAAAGAACTTTTGGCCTTAAGCGATATGGTGAAAAGAAGGCTTCAGGGAGAACCAGTAGCTTACATCATAGGGGAGAAGGAATTCTGGTCATTGAGGTTCAAGGTGACTCCTGCTTGCCTTATTCCCCGACCCGAAACGGAGCTATTGGTAGAGGAGGTATTGAGACTTTCCTCCTCTAACGGTTCCTTAAAAATTCTCGATATAGGAACTGGTTGTGGGGCTATAGCGGTTGCCTTGGCTAAGGAGTTGCCCTCTGCCCGAATATGGGCCAGTGAGAGATCCCGCGAGGCCCTTAAGGTGGCTCAAGAGAATGTGCTCCTTCACCAAGTAGAAGATAGGGTCTTTTTGGTTGAGGCCGATCTTTTCCCGGAGGAAAGTGGTTTTTCCTTTATAGTCTCAAACCCGCCTTATATCCCCACCCACGATATCTTTAACCTTCCCCCCGAAGTAAGGGATTATGAACCGCTTGAGGCGTTGGATGGAGGCCCCGATGGCCTTTCGGTGATAATGCGGATAGTGGAAGGGGCTGGAAGGTACTTAAAAGAGGGGGGGTGGCTTTTACTTGAGGTTGGATATGGACAGGCCGAGAAGGTGGAGGAGCTCTTTAAAAAGGCTGGGTTTAAGGAAGTGAGTTCCGTTAGGGATTATTCTGGGATAAAAAGGATCGTAGAGGGAAGATGGGAAGGGCTTACAAGGTAGAAGGGGGTTGGAGACTTAAGGGCAGGGTAAAGGTAAGTGGGGCAAAAAATGCAGCTTTACCCTTAATGGCCTCTTCGCTTTTGGTGGAGAAGCCTGTGGTTTTGGAGAATATCCCCCGGGTGAGGGATGTTAAAACCTTTTCGCTCCTTTTGGAGGGGATGGGGGTTAAGTACGAGTGGATTTCCCCTTCCACCTTGAAACTTGATGCAAGTACCCTAAAAGAGGTTAAAGCCCCCCACGAGCTTGTGAGGGCCATGAGAGCGGGGATTTTGGTCCTAGGGCCACTTGTCGGAAGGATGGGCGAGGCTCAGGTCTCCTTTCCTGGAGGGTGTGCTATAGGGGCCAGACCCGTGGATCAACACCTGAAGGGGTTGGAACTTTTAGGGGCGGAGATAAAGGTCGAAAGGGGTTACATTTACGCCAAGGCCAAAAAGTTAAAGGGAACAAGGATTTACTTAGATGTTCCCACGGTCACTGGCACCGAGAACCTCCTTATGGCTTCTGTTTTTGCGGAAGGGGAGACGGTAATAGAGAATGCGGCCTTGGAACCAGAGGTGGTGGATCTTGTGAAGGCCTTAAAGGAGATGGGAGCTGAGATAGAAGGCGAAGGGACTCCCACTATAAGAGTACGCGGAGTGAAGGAACTTCGGCCAATTACCCATCGGGTGATTCCTGATAGGATCGAGGGCGGGACCTTTCTTATCGCCTCGGCTTTAACCAAGGGGAATGTGTTAGTGGAAGATATAGAGGTTGGACATTTAGAAGCTTTAATAAGTAAACTCGAAGAGGCAGGTGTTATTCTCCATAAAGAGAACCAGGGTTTAAGGGTTTCCTCCTATTCAAGACCCAAGGCCGTGGATGTGAGAACCGCCCCTTACCCGGGGTTTCCGACGGATCTTCAGCCTCAATTCATGGTATTAATGTCCCTGGCCCAGGGACTTTCGGTCATCACCGAGACGATCTTTGAGAACAGGTTTTTGCACGTTAACGAACTCAATCGCCTTGGGGCCAAAATAAAGGTACAAGGACAAAACGCCATTATAGAGGGAGTACCCCATCTTACAGGGGCCCCGGTCATGTCTACAGACCTCAGAGCGAGTGCGGCCTTGGTGTTAGCCGGGCTTGTGGCCGAAGGGGAGACCCTGGTGGGGGGAATTGATCATTTGGAAAGGGGTTATGATGACTTTAAAGGGAAGCTCCGAGAGCTTGGGGCTCGTATAGAAGAGGTGGAAATCGATGAAAATCATTGAGACCTCTCAAGGAGATTTTTCTTATTTTTGGAAGGAAATTCTCAATAGGAGAAAAGATGCCTTTCAAGAAGCCTCTGAAATAGTAAGGGATATCCTAGAAAAGGTAAAAAGGGAAGGGGATAAAGCATTATGTGAGCTAACCCAAAAGTTTGATGGGATGAGGCTTGAACCTCACCAGCTTGAGATAAAAAGAGAAGATTGGCTTAAGGCTGAGAAGGAACTCGATCCTTCCCTAAAAGAAGCCCTTTTAAAGGCCAAAAGGGAGATCGAGAGTTTCTGCCTTTCTTCTATTCCTCGGGATTGGATGGAAGTGAAAGAAGGCATCATAAGAGGTGAGGTCTTTAAGCCCATAGAGAAGGTGGGCCTTTATGTTCCTGGGGGCAAGGCCTCCTATCCTTCTTCGGTTTTGATGGGCGTTATTCCAGCCCTTGTAGCCGGGGTAAGGGAGGTAATAGTGGTGAGCCCTCCTCCTCCAAAGCCTGTTCTTCTTTATGCGGCTTTAATAAGCGGTGCTTCAAAGTTTTTCCAAATCGGAGGGGCTCAAGCAATAGGGGCTTTGGCCTATGGGACAGAAAGCATCCCGCAGGTTGATCTCATCGTTGGTCCAGGAAACCTTTATGTTCAGACTGCCAAAAAGCTCCTTTACGGTGAGGTGGGAATCGACATGTTAGCAGGGCCTTCGGAACTTTTAATTCTTTCCGATGGCACTACTTCACCTTACAAAGCTGCCCTTGACCTTTTGAGTCAAGCCGAACATGATGAAGATGCTTGGGCCGTATTGATCACTCCGGATAGATCCTATGCTCAGAGGGTGCTTGAAGAGGTGGATAAGCTTCTTGATGGTTTATTCCGTAAGGAGATAGCCGAAAGGTGTCTTAAAGAAAACGGAATCATCGTAATCGTGAAAGACTTAAAAGAGGGAATGGACTTGGTTAACCAATTTGCCCCCGAACACTTGGAACTTCACCTTAAAGATGCTTGGCGATGGTTTGGGGAAGTGAGAAATGCAGGCTCCGTTTTCATTGGCGAGGAGACCTCGGTAGCCTTTGGGGATTACTGCGGAGGACCCAATCATATTTTGCCTACAGGAGGAGCTGCGCGTTTCAGTTCTCCTTTGGGGGTTGAGGACTTCCTCAAGAGGATACAATTCCTTTCCATAAGCGGGGATAAGCTCAAGGAATTGGCCTCGGTAGGTATAAGGCTTTCCGAGGAGGAAGGGCTTTTGGGGCACAAGGACGCCTTTTTGGGGAGGCTTAAGAATGGATAGGAAGGCCGAAGTTTTAAGGAAGACAAAGGAGACGGAGGTTGAGGTCTTTATAAACCTCGATGGTGAGGGAGAAAAGGAGATAGAGACCCCCGTGGGTTTTTTCAATCATATGCTAGAGCAACTGGCCGAACATGCCTTATTTGATCTTAAGGTTCGGGCAAAAGGGGATCTTAATGTGGATTATCACCATTTGGTCGAGGACGTGGGCATATGCCTTGGGGAGGCCTTTTTAAAGGCGCTTGGTGACAAAAAGGGGATAAGGCGTTTTGGCCACTCCATTTTGGCGATGGATGAAACGCTTGTACTTGTAGCCGTTGACATTTCGGGGAGGCCCTTTTTGGACTTAAGGGCTGATTTGAAGGGGAAGGTGGGAGAGTTTGATTTTGAGCTTTTAGAGGTCTTCTTCAGTGGTTTTGTGAACCACGCGCTTTTGACCCTTCATATGAGACTACTTGAAGGGAGAAACCTTCATCATATAAGCGAAGCCTTTTTCAAGGGATTTGCCCTTGCCCTCAGAGAGGCGGTCCAACTGGATCCAAGAAAAACCGAAATTCCTTCCACCAAGGGTCTTCTTTAATGCTGATAATCCCGGCAATAGACATAAAGGACGGGCGATGTGTGAGGCTTTATCAAGGCATTTTTGAGCGGGAGGTCCTTTATTCTCACGATCCTGCGGAAGTAGCGAAAAGATGGGAAGCATGCGGAGCCGAGTGGCTCCATCTTATTGATTTAGATGGGGCCCAAGGAGATTCAAAGAAAAACCAAGGAGTTATTCTTGAGATAGTGAAAAACACCGATCTCAAAATCCAACTGGGAGGAGGTATAAGGAGTGTTGAGGATGTTGAAAGATGGCTTTCTCTGGGTATCTCGAGGCTGATACTTTCCACAAGAGCGATCCTTGAGGAGGAGTTTTTAAAAGAAGCCTTAAAAATTGCCCCTGATAGGGTCGTTTTGGCCTTAGATGTAAAAGAAGGGGAACTCATGATCGATGGATGGAGGAGACCGAGCGGTCTTAAGGTCATGGATTTTGCTAAGAAGGCCAAGGATTTGGGCGTCCGATTATTCGTTTATACCGATATATTAAAAGACGGTACCATCTCGGGCCCTAACTTCGAAGGGGCCGAAAGGTTAAGCTCGCTCCAAGTTCCCTTTATCCTCTCCGGGGGCATCTCCTCCTTGGAAGACATAGAACGCTCTTCAAAAATACCTTACCTTGTGGGCGTGATAATAGGAAAGGCTCTGTACGAGGGTAAGATCAACCTAAAAGAGGCCATAAGGAGGTTCGGTGAAGGATAAATGGGTGCTTCTTTTTGTAACTTTTTTTGGAGTCGGGAAGATCCCCTTTGCGCCCGGAAGTGTGGCCTCTTTGGCCACTTTGCCCCTTGCCTTTTTTCTTTCGAGACTTCCTCATTTTTGGCATCTATTTTTGGTATTTCTTCTTTTTTTTCTCGGAATTCTTTCGGTCAGAAAGGCTGAATTTATCCTTAAGAAAAAAGATCACCCTATGATAGTGATAGATGAGGTGGTGGGAAGTCTTTTTGCTCTGTTTTTTGCTCGGACACTTCTCGAGTTTTTATTGGGTTTTTTTCTTTTTCGGTTTTTTGACATCTTAAAGCCTTTTCCTTTGAAGAAATTGGAAGCCTTAAAAGGCGGGTTAGGGGTTATGATGGACGATGTGGCCTCAGGCTTTTTAAGCTGTGGCTTTCTTTTGCTTCTCCGCGAAATGGGCTTTCCTTGAGGGAAAGCCTTATAGTGTTTAACTTTCAAAAAGACCCTTCTTCGGAGGGAACATCATGGAAGTGAAAGAAGGGCAAGAACTACAAATAGAGGAGGTGGAGGGTTTAAAAAAGGAGCTTGAGGAACTAAAAAAAGAACTTGAGGAGGCTAAAGCTCAAGCCCAGGGAAATTACGATAAGTTCGTCCGTCTTTATGCGGAATTCGATAATTACCGTAAACGGGTGGCGAGAGAAAAGGCGGAATTAGTCCGTTATGGAAACGAAGAACTTTTGAAGGAGCTTTTGCCGGTGCTTGATAATTTAGAAAGGGCCTTTGAGCACGCTCAAAAAGACGAAAAAACAGAACCAATCCTTCAAGGCCTTCAATTAATCTTAGAACAGTTTCGATCGGTTTTGAGGCGGTTTGGAGTGGAAGAGATAAAGACGCTTGGCGAAAGGTTCGATCCGGAACTACATGAGGCAGTGGGTGAGATGGAACTTGAGGGAATCGAACCTCTGGAGATCGTACAAGAGGTACAAAAAGGGTACCTTTTAAACGACAGGGTCCTTAGGCCAGCTAAGGTAATCGTGGGGAAGGCTTCTTCTAAGAATGAGGACACCCAGAGCACAAACCTTTAAACACCTCCTTATCTTCGGCATAGGATACCTTCTTTCCCCTTTATCTTGGTGGAACGATGCCTTCATAAATCTTCCCTTGGCTTACCTTTTCGGAAGTGGGCTTTCTCTTTTTTCAAAAGGGTTATTTTTACCTGGTATGGTCCTTGGTTATTGGCTTACCAATTTCTTGGGGTTTTTATTAATGCATAAGAGCGTTGAGGAGATCTTGCGAAAGGAGAAGGGAAGAGGGATTTGGAAATCGATAATTATCTCCTTAATTTATACAAGTATAATCTTTCTGCTTTATACCTTGAAGATCATAAGGCCTCCGTTTTAAGTTATGGAGGTTGGAGGAAAGAAATGCCTCATAGAATTGAGGTGGCTTTAAAGGAAGGCTTTTTTGATGCCCTTTCCGAGGACATAAAGAGGGGTCTAAAGGAACATTTAGGGCTCAAAGTTGAGACCGTAAAAAGGATCGAGGTTTATATCCTTGATGCGGACCTTAAAAGGGAGGAAGTTCATCAATTTGCCCAAAATGCCCTAAGTGATCCAGTAACCCAATTCTTCTCGGTTAATGAGCCTCTCTTCTTGGATTTTGATTGGCTTATCGAGATTGGGTTTCTGCCGGGGGTGACCGATAATGTGGGAAGAACCGCCCGTGAGGCCTTGGAGGTGATGCTTTCACGCCCCTTAGGAGAAGAAGAGGGGGTTTATACTGCCATAAAGTACCTCATTAAGGGAAATTTGAACGAAGAGGAGGCTTGGAGGATAGCCAAGGATTACTTGGGTAATCCTTTGATCAACCGGTTTACAGTCCTTCACCGTTCCGAATGGGATCCCCAAAAGTTGCCAATTGAGGTTCCTCGAGTAAGGGGTCTTGTGGGAGGAAGGGTTGAGAAATTCAACCTTTCCCTTTTATCCGATGAGGAGCTTTCCGAATTGAGTAAAAGTAGGCTTTTGGCCTTAAGCTGTGAAGAGATGAAGGCCATAAGGGATTACCTTAAACGGGAAGAAGTTTTAAAGGAAAGGGAAAAATTTGGGCTTGGGGGGGAGATAACCGATGTGGAGCTTGAAGCTATAGCTCAGACCTGGTCGGAGCACTGTAAGCACAAGATCTTTAACGCCCGTATCCATTATATAGATGAGGAACTCGGGCAAGAGGAGGTTATAGAAAGCCTTTTTGACACCTTTATAAAGCGTTCCACCGAAGAGATAAGGAAGATCCTTGGCCCCAAGGACAGGTGCGTTAAAGTCTTTAAGGACAATGCGGGCATTTGGGCTTTCAATGATGATTGGCTGATAACCATAAAGGTGGAGACCCACAACACACCCTCGGCTCTTGACCCCTATGGAGGCGCTTTAACGGGCATTTTAGGGGTTCAAAGGGATGCCTTTGGAGCTGGAAAAGGGGCTAAGCTTATTTTTAATACCGACGTTTTCTGCTTCGCTCCCCCTGACCTTCAAGATTCACTTCCTCCTCGGGTGTTACATCCGCGAAGGATAATAGAAGGGGTAGTAAAAGGGGTTGAGGACGGGGGCAACAAGATGGGTATTCCCACAATAAACGGTTCCATCCTTTTTGATGAACGATACCTTGGAAAACCCTTGGTTTATTGTGGCAGTTGCGGCATAATGCCTCGTTTTATTCGGGGAGAGCCCGCTCACGAAAAGAAGGCTCGCCCCGGGGATTTTGTAGTTATGGTTGGAGGAAGGGTCGGAAAGGATGGCATTCATGGGGCCACCTTTTCTTCTGAGGGGTTAAGCGAATCCTCCCCCACAAGTGCCGTTCAAATAGGTGATCCTATTGTTCAAAAGAGGATGTTTGATTATCTCCTAAAAGCCCGTGACCGGGGACTTTACACTTCCATAACTGACAATGGGGCAGGGGGTTTATCCTCTTCAGTAGGAGAGATGGCCCGTGAGGCCGGAGGGTGCGAGATCTGGCTTGATAAAGTGCCCTTGAAGTATGCGGGGCTCGATCCATGGGAGATCCTTCTTTCGGAATCGCAGGAGAGGATGACCCTGGCGGTTCCTCCGGATAAGGTGGAGGAACTACTGGCACTTGCGAAAAGTATGGAGGTGGAGGCCACCGTCATAGGTCGCTTTACCGCTTCGGGCAAATTTCACTGCCTTTGGAAAGGAGAAACGGTGGCCTATCTCGATATGGATTTCTTCCATGAGGGTCTTCCTCGGATGCAACTTCTCGCTCGATGGAAAAGGCCCGTTTATCCCGAGCCCGATTTTCCTCCTCCTGAAGATTATGGAGAGGTGTTGGAGAGGATGCTATCACGGCTTAATGTGGCCAGCAAGGAATGGGTTGTAAGACGTTACGATCACGAAGTACAAGGGGGAAGTGTTTGTAAACCCCTTGTGGGTAAGATGGACGATGGGCCTCAGGATGCAGCCGTAATAAGGCCTCTTCTCGATTCCATGGAAGGAATTGTCGTCTCCCACGGCATATGCCCCAAATACGGAGACATCGATACTTATTGGATGACTGCCTGTGCCCTTGAGGAGGCCATAAGAAACAACGTCTGTGCAGGAGGTGACCCCGAGAGGATGGCGGCTTTGGATAACTTCTGCTGGCCTGATCCGCTTCCCTCCGAAGATAACCCCGATGCTCACTTTAAACTGGCTCAGCTTGTAAGGGCCAATAAGGCCCTTTATGATTTCACCAAGGCCTTTCTGGTGCCCTGCATCTCCGGAAAGGACAGCATGAAAAATGACTATGTGGGGAAAGGTATAAGGATCTCGGTGCCTCCAACGGTGCTTTTTACAGTTATAAGCAAGATAGACGATGTAAGAATTTCCATGACCATGGACGTGAAAAGACCTGGTGATCTTCTTTACATCTTGGGGGTGACCTATCCCGAACTCGGAGGATCTGAATACTTTCGGTTGATTGGCTTTATCGGAAATGAAGTGCCCAAGGTAAGACCCAAAATCTCAAGGGAACTTTTCTTTAGGCTTCATCAGGCGATAAAAGAAGGGCTTATCGCTTCATGTCACGATTGTTCAGACGGAGGGTTAGGGGTTGCATTGGCCGAGAAAGCCTTTTCGGGAGGGTTTGGTCTCCTTGTGGACCTTCAGGCTGTAGTGAGGGAGAACGTGGAAAGGGATGATTACCTTTTGTTCTCCGAATCCCAGGGGAGGTTTGTGGTGAGTGTGCCTCCGGAGAAACAGAAGGCCTTTGAGGACTTAATGAAAGGACTTCCCTTTGGTTTGATCGGTAAAGTCATCGAAGAAGGAGCGCTGAGGATCATCGGCTTAAGGGGAAAAGAAATAGTACAAAAACCCCTTTCTTTGCTCAAAGAGGCTTGGAAGAGGCCTTTTAGGAGGTATTTAGTAGCAGAATGATGGGAACATTGGAGATAGGGTTTACTTTACTTTTGGTAGGGGTAGGGGGAACCCTTTTGGTGCTTGGGATTTGTAGTTTGGTGATGGAGCTTTTAAAAAGGATTTTCCCCTACAAGGAGGAGAAATGACCCTTTTAGAGGCCATGGGCGAAGGATTTAAAGCCCTTGGAGTGGGCTTTTCTGCCCTTCATTGGTCGAACCTTTTAATGATAGGCGTGGGGCTTCTGTTCTTTTATCTCGGCATCAAAAAGGACGTAGAACCTGTTTTACTTATACCCATAGGCTTTGGTTGTATTTTGGTTAATATTCCTCTTTCGGAGATGATGGAAGAAGGAGGGTTTTTACGGATATTTTATGATGGAGGGATTCGGACTGAGCTTTTTCCTCTTTTGATATTTGTGGGCATCGGTGCGATGACCGATTTTGGCCTTTTATTGGAAAGGCCTTATATGTTTCTACTTGGTGCCGCTGGTCAGTTTGGGATCTTTCTTACCCTACTTTTGGCTTTAGCTTTAGGGTTTGACCTTAAGGAGGCGGTCTCAATAGGGATCATTGGGGCTTGTGATGGCCCAACCGCCATTTACGTGACCTCCAAATATGCTCCTCATCTTCTTGGAGCAGTGGCGGTGGCAGCCTATTCTTATATGTCCCTTGTCCCCATTATTCAGCCCCCCATAATGAAAGCCTTAACGAGTCAAAAGGAAAAAATTACGATGATGGGGGTCTATAAGAGAAGTGTTTCAGAAACCGCGAAGCTACTTTTTCCAGTGGTAATCACCATTCTTGTGGGTTTTATTGCTCCTAAAGGATTACCCCTTGTTGGTTCTTTGATGTTGGGCAATTTCTTAAGAGAATGCGGAGTTGTAGAAAGGCTTTCAAAAAGCGCCCAAAACGAAATAGCCAATGTGGTTACGCTCCTTTTAGGCCTAACAATAGGAGCTACCATGAGTGGACCTGTTTTCGTTAAGCCTCAAACGCTTTTGGTTTTTGGTTTGGGTTTTTTGGCCATATGTCTTGATACGGTGTGTGGTCTTCTTTTGGGGAAGTTGATTTACGTTTTAAGCGGAAGGAAAATTAATCCCCTCATCGGAGCAGCTGGCATTTCCGCTTTTCCAATGGCCGCAAGGGTAGTTCAGAGGGAAGGGCAAAAATATAATCCCAAAAACTACCTGATCATGTATGCCATGGGAGCCAATGCGGGAGGCCAGGTGGGTTCGGTTGTGGCTGCCTCAATTATGCTTTCCGTTCTTCAAGGAATGGGAATAGGTTAATCGGGTGCTTCCAATTGCAGATACCGCGTTTTTACATATTCGCTACAATTGATATAATCCAAAAGCCTAAAAAGCTCTCGGCTTTTTTCTTCGGACAAAATGTAATAACGGCCTGAAGCGGTGGTACAGACCTTCTGGTCCTCTAAATCCAATATCTCTCCTTCCGTATACACAAACCGATTGTCCATTCGGATGATCTTTCCTATGGCCCTAAAACGGTGATCAATAGGGGCAGGTCTTTTGTAACGAATGCTCATATCCGCCGTATAAGTGGCTCTTCCACTTCCCCAAGAAGAGGCCCACCACATCACCTCATCCAAAATCCCAGCTTGCACCCCTCCATGGATAATCCCTTCATATCCGATTAAAAATTCCTCAAGCTTAAACTCCGTGATCACCAAATCTCCCTCCACGAAAAGTTCAAGCCTCAACCCCCGTGGGTTCCCCCTCCCACACATAAAACATTTACCATATCCTGGGAGCCTCTCCATAAAAACATTTTACTCCAATGATCCCCTTTTGAAAAAACCATAAACGTAGATGTCGAAAAAATCAACTTCACCGTTGAAACATTCAACAGAAAGGATGGAAACTCTCAATTTTAACTGTTCCATTTCCTTTAAGAGTTTGGGAATTCTCATCACTGGAACCGGGGGTTTTTAATTTTGGCACGATGGTTGCATTTCATAAGGTGGAGATTAAAGAAAGGAGGTGAGGGAGATGTTAGGATTAAAGGTGGCCTTAGGGATCATGGTTGGGATCTTAGTCGGAGGTTTTATTGGGATTATGGTGATTTATCCTCTCGTGAAGACCGTGGAAGGTTGGTTTGCCGCAGTTAAGGCCTTAGCCCTTGGAGAACTTCCAGTTGAACTCGGTTTAACGGTAGCTGATGGGGGAGAAGTGAAGAAGTGAATCTTTAGATAAGGAGGTAGAAGATGGAGCTTTATCAGTACCAGTGGGTTGATTTATTTGCCACCAAGGGTTTTAAGTATCTTTTGATCTTGGGCTTTTGGCTTGCCCTTTTTCCCTTCTGGAGGCTTCTTATGGGGCCAGCAAGAAGGGTCTCTCTTCTTGCTTCAAGGGTTTGGGAGGCGTTTTCCGGATGGTTTAACTTTCCCCAGA
>Ga0197143_1000573_pt1 | contig 38334 bp, 35 predicted proteins | sample GBS70_MetaG_FD_148603 | JGI IMG/M metagenome (GOLD analysis project Ga0197143, IMG submission 148603) | Sediment microbial communities from Great Boiling Springs, Gerlach, Nevada, United States - GBS 70_MetaG | ecosystem: Environmental > Aquatic > Thermal springs > Hot (42-90C) > Sediment... | reverse complement strand
ATTTTTTACCCTCTTGTTTAAGAAGCTCTATGATTTGCTCTTCAACTATTTGCTCAATCATGTATTGCCTTGGTACACCTTGTTGTAAGAGTAGTTCTATTGCCTTTCTTCTAATTTTTTCTTGCTCTAATTTTGGAAGTCTTTGAAATTCTGCCATATATTTTTCTCTTTCTTTTTGTTCTTTTTCTGTTTGTTTTGCTTCTATTTCCAATTTTTTTATTAGTTCATTTTTCTTTTGTTCTTCTTTGTACGCCTCTATTGCTTCATTAACAAAACTTAAAACGTAGCCAAACAATCTAACAGATGTTTCTATTCTTTTATCTTTAATTTTCCAGAGAGCATAATCAACAATGTATTTCGCAAATTTCATGCCATATTTTTGTATTAGTTCTCTTGCTACTTTTAGTTCACACTTTGCAACTTCGTATATTTCGTGTCCTAAACAATTATGAAAATACACCACCAAATCTTTATCTGTTCGTATCTCATCACTTTTTTGAGTTAAAGCAGGTTGTGGAAAACCCTCAACATTTTTGATGTACTTAACTATCTCACCTTCATAAAATTCTTTAACAGGTTTAAGAAAAGGTTTACCATCTTGATAAGGTTTTTCTGTAAGTTCTTTATGTGCTTTGTCTAACTCTCTTTTTAGTTGAGCGAGATTATATTCACCGATTAAACCTAAATGATTCTTACAGAGTTCCTTAATGTTAAAGTATAAAGTATCCGTATTGTAAAATCTTTTGTTTAAAAATCTAAACAATCTTTTAGAAATAGGTTTGTCAAGAGAAAAATAATAATCAAGATCAATTTTTGTACTATACAATTTTGCTGATTTTAAGAAAACTTTGTTAACAGAGACTCTGTTAAAATTAAACTCATGAATATGAGAGTCAAGTTGTTCTATTCCACGAGGTTTACCATATATCCTAAAATCATCAATGATATGGAACGCTTCAGTTACAGGAACTAATGTTTTTTTCTCAGCGTCATAAATTGCGTAATGAGCTCTGATATTACACCCAAATAGCCTTAGTAGAGATAAATCATGCCTAAGATAAGATCTTTTATCTAAAGGCCATTTAGCAACTTTTATAAAATCATATGTTGTATAAGTAAGTTCAGTTGTTGAATAGTTTGTTTCATATAACAATTTTTGGATAAACATTATTAGCTCTTCGTCAATGGCTATAGGAGTACCTACAGTAAGGTCTCCACTTAGTATCCACTGACGCTTAATTTTTTGTCCATCAATAATGATTTCATCCTCGCAAATTATAGGTTTGAAATTTTGTTCTTTAGTTAGAGCAGTAATAGGAAATTCTGATATATTCATCTCATCTTGGCTAAATTTTTTTATGTCGTTTTTCATAAAAGAAATTCAAAACCCCTTTTTGTTGGGTTATTTATTGAGTATTTATTTAATATATTATTAGAACGAAATTTTTATTTAAAAAATTAAGCAAAAAAACAAAAATGAGTGTATAAAAACACAATATAGAGTGTATAAAAACACAATATTAGAGTGTATAAAAACACAAATAAATTCCTCAAAAGTTCCTATTTTCCTGTATTTTTCTTGTTTTTTCTACTTGATTTAATAGTTAGAAAAAATATCTCGTCGGAGAAAAAATTTAAGTTCCTATAAGATATATTATGTTAATTTATATTTTTTGAATGATACTTTAAAATAAAGACGAAAAATTACGAAAAAACGAAATCATAAAACAAAAATTAAAGTAATAGTTTAAATTCGAATAAAAATAAAAATTAAAGTAATACTTGAAAATAGAAATTGCAAAAATTGTAAAACTTGCAGCTTCAAAAAAGAAACTTGCAAGTTAAACTTTTGTAATAATGGAAAGTAAGCGGTAAGAAGTGGCATTTTTTCTAAAAGAAAAGAAAAGGTCATCATGAAAAGTACAAAAACCAGTGTTAATAATCTGCTGTTTTGAAAAACCGAAATTTAAAAGTTTTTTAAAAAGTATATCAAATAAAGAAAATTTCTCCCCATCTACATAATAACAATTCCCGCAAATATGAGGGCCTGCTATAAATAGAGTATCTTTTAAAGAAAAAGAAAGAGTATTTAGTTTCTCAAAAAGACATTCTATTATACCTTTTTGCAATCCTATTCTTCCAATATGAACAAGTCCAAACCAGCTGTTTTCTATATCCACAACAAATAAAGGGATACAATCGGCTGTAAAAATAGCAATAATTTCTTTATTATTTTTAGAAATTATGCCATCTGTATGTAGAATTATTTTATAGTCAACCACAAAATTTTTGAATTGTAGTTTACCAAAATAACCTTCAAAATCTGACTGATTGGTTTCTATTATTTTATTATCGTGTATTTGCTCGCACATTACCACAACTTTGTTTAAAAATATACTTGGATATTTAGTAGCAAAAGAGTACAAAGAAAGGGTTTTTTCTTTAGAAATAAAAGGGATAAAAGGAATAGACAAGTTAGCTTCTTTGGTTTCAGATATTAAATTCTTTGTTGTAGTAAGTAACAAAAAATCTTTTATTTTAAAAGATATATAATCACAATTTTCTTCATAGCTAATCATTTTCCACAAATTCTTCTTAAAAACGTTCTATTATATGAGATGGCCCTCCTCCTGATTCTATACCTTTTATTGCTAACATAAGTTCCTCTGGACTTGAAGCTGCTTGTAACGCATCTTCTAACGATACTAATCCTTTTTTGAATAATTCTAACAATGCTTGGTTAAATGTTTGCATACCGTAAATTTTTCCTTGTTTCATCAAGTTTATAATATCACCCAAATTTTTTTCTTCTATACATTTTTTAACAGCTGGAGTAACTACCAAAACTTCTACTGCAGGAATTAACCCTTTTTTATCTTTTCTTGGTAGCAATCTTTGAGAAATAATACCTTTTAAAGTATCGGCAAGTTGTAAACGTACTTGGTTCTGTTGGTGTGGTGGAAATATATCTATTATTCTATTTATTGTTTGAACTGCATCAACAGTGTGAACTGTTGAAAGAACAAGATGGCCAAGTTGTGCTGCAGTAAGTGCAGCTTGCATTGTTTCAAGATCTCTCATCTCTCCAATTAAAATTACATCCGGATTTTGTCTAACAACATGTCTTAATGCTGAAACAAAAGATGTTGTATCATAAGGCACTTCTCTTTGTGATATAATCGACTTTTTATCTTTATATACAAACTCTATAGGATCCTCAATCGTTATAATATGTGCAGGACGTGTAGAATTGATATAATCGATCATACATGCAAGTGTTGTTGATTTTCCTGAGCCTGCAGGCCCTGTAACAAGAATAAACCCACGGACATTCTCTGCAAGTTTATAAACGACTTCCGGCAAATTTAGTTCTTCTCTATTTGGTATTTGGAAAGGTATACGTCTTATAGCTATATTTATTACACCACGTTGATAAAATATATTCATTCTTAAACGAGCAATATTCTCAAAATTGTATCCTATATCACACTCTTTCTCTAATTCAAACCTTTTTTGTTGTTGTGGCGTAGTTATATAAAGAACAAAATTTTCAATATCTTCTTTAGAAAGTATAAATTGTTGATCTTCAATTGGCTGTAATATTCCATTTATTCTAACATATGGTACACATTCACTTCTTAAATGTAGATCGCTAGCATTAGTTTCCAAAAATTTTCTTATTATATTAAAAATTTTTTCAATATTTTTATCACTCATAAACTACCTCAACACACGTAATTTACCAGTTCTAAAAAACTTTTGTTGGATTTCTTTTTCTTCTAAAATAGCATCTTCTTTATCTACAACTATTTCGGTTTTGGTACGTAACGATCTTAATGTTTTTTTAGATTTTGTTTTTTCAACCATTTGGAACCCACTTGCGATAATCGTAACTTCAACTTTATCTTCAAAATCATTAGAATTTACATATCCTATATAAGTCACGACTTCTTTATCCATATAATGTTGTAAATATTCAAACGCATTATAAACATCGTGCCCTGTTATATTTTTCCCACAAATATTTACTAACAAATTTTTTGCACTACGAATATCAAATTCTATAAATGGATTATTCATAGCATTTTTTATTGCTTTTTTTAAACAGCTTTCAGCACTTGCTTTTTCTACACCATACGACATAATTATCTGGCCTGCATTTTTTAATACATTTCTTGCATCAGCATAATCAACATTGACATACCCTGGTTGTGTCACAACTTTCCACATACTTAACACCGCTTTGTGTAAAACATCATCTGCTAATCTATATAAAACTTCACCAAAACTTAAATTAGGATACATTTCTAAAAATTTATTGTTTGGTATAGTCAATAAAGCATCAACATATTTTTTTAATTCTGTGATTCCTGTAATTGCATTATCCATTCTTATTTTTCCTTCGAAGTCGAAAGGTTTTGTTACAACAGCCACTGTCAAAACCCCTAATTCTTTAGCTACTCTTGCAATAACAGGTGTTGCACCAGTCCCTGTCCCTTTCCCCATACCACAAGTTAAAAACACCATATCTGTATGTGTCAATAAGTCACGAATTATATCTATTGATTCTTCCGCAGCCTGTTTCCCAACAAGCGGATCTCCTCCAGACCCTTGTCCTTTTGTAGTTTTTGGACCTATATGTATAACAATTGGCGCTTTTGACTCTTTTAAAGCTTGCAGATCTGTGTTGATAGCGATCATTTCTACAGAAGGATCAATAAGACCAGCAGTAGCGATTCTATTTATAGCGTTCCCTCCTGCACCACCAATCCCCATTATTTTTATTCTTACAGGATATTTTTTTGTAACAATATTGTCATCCATAGAAATCACTCCCCAAAAAAACTCCAGATTTTACGAAAGAAACCTTTTATCCCTTTTGACTGTTTTTTCCCTTTAAAAGGTTTTTTTTGACTTTCTATTTCGTATTTTATCAAACTTATTGAAGTAGTATAAGAAAAATTAGAAATAATATCTTCATCTCCCACAATAGAACTCTCCATACCTACATTTCCTGCACGAACATCAATACTTTCTTCAAGATCACTATATTCACTTTTTAACAACTCACGTAACGCGTCAGTAATACCCACCAAATTTCCCCCACCACCTGCTAAAACAACATCTCCATACTGTAGTGCTAACTCAACATAATGAATTTTTTTCAACTCGGGGATAACAATGTCTAAAAAAATCTTTTCAATAACTTCAGCAATAATTTTTGCTATTTCTTTTTTTGTTGTAGTTCTAATATTTTTACCATCTCTGGATGGTATCTCAACTTGTTCATCTTTTTTCACTGATGACGGTTGTGCAACACCATAACGACGTTTTATATTCTCTGCTACATTCCAAGATGTTTTATAATAAGCTGCAATTTCTCTCGTTATAAGGTCCGCTCCTAAATCAATATCTTTACTTTGAAACTCTCTACAATATCTTATGCATCCACCTAAATATACCACAGTCCCTATTGATTGTCCACCAAAATCTATTACTAAACAACCTAAATTACGTTCTTCAGCTTCCGTAACCAACTGTGCTAAAGAAATTAAACCATAATGTAAATTATCAATTACATAACCAGCTTCCGTAAAAGTTCGTTCTATGTTCCTTATAAAACTTGAATATCCAACAATTGCATAAGCTTTTACTTCTAGAATACTTCCTTCCATATTAACAGGATTTGAAATTCCAGGTTGACCATCGATAATATACTCTTGAGGTATAATATTCATTATTAAACGATCATTCGAAATTCTTAAATTTTTTACTGCATGTTCAATAACTTTTTCTTGATCTTCAAAAGTAATTGTTCGATCAGTTGAGGTAATAGGAATTTGTGCTGAAGTTTCATAAGTACTTACAAACGGCCCTCTCACACCAACAATAAGTTTTGTCCTTTCAACTTTTGCCATATCTTCTAATGATGAAATCAACTCGTTTATAAGAGCAGCACTTCTCTCAATATCTTTAATTACACCTGCAGAAATTGCTTCTTTATCGACTAACTGTTTACCTGCAATAATTTCTATAATTTCTTGTTCAGGATCGTACTTTCCTAAAACACCTGTAACACAACCTGAACCTATATCAACCCCACAATAAATTTCTTCTTTTGGCATTTTTATTCTCCAAAAAAGAAATTATTTAAAATTTTTAAATATAAAATTATTAAGTTTTATTCAATATATGCCTTTCCATAGGATAATAACTGTGTATAAATTCTTGTGTTTTTATCAAATTTATATTTTATCAATTTAGATAGCATCTCTTTTTTTACATTCTCAAATTTTTTGTCAACAATAAAATAAAGAATACAATTATCTTCCTCTCCACGGACACAAACAACATATTTATTGTTTTCTTTTCTAATTTTTTCAACTTTATCCCAAACATTAGCTTCACTAAATTTTTGATAGATAATCTTTAATGTTGGAATATCCACTTCGCCTTCTATATATGGCAGTTTAGCTAAATTAATTTTTCTAGCATCATAAACTTTATACCATTTTATATCACTGGACAGAAACAAAATTCCATCATCAATTCCCTTTTTGTAACCTATTGGAGAAAAAGTATGAATTTTAATTTTTAAAGGTTTTGTTGGAAAAAACATAATTTTTATCTCTTTAATTTCAGGAAAAACTTTTTGTAGTTTAAGAATATTTTTTTTATAATTAAAAACATCAAGATGTTCCGCATTTAGTTGTTTATAAATAATTTCGTCTGGTACTGTTGATTTGTTCTCGCATAAGTATACTTTTTGTATTTTAAAAACTTCATACTTAAAAACTTCATACAAAGATTTAACTTTACTTATTTTATAAACAACAAAAATCAAAATTGTTAAACAAGCTGTAGCCAATAAAAATCTGAAAACAATTTTAAATTTTTTCTTTTTCTTATTTTTTTTCTTTACCAAAATGTTGAATGAATAATATCTACTCATATTTTTTAAATGACACGAAGACTATTTTTCTTACAAGCTCAGCAAAAGATATACCTTGATACTTAGCAGCTTCAGGCAATAAAGATGTCTCAGTCATACCAGGGACAGTGTTTACTTCTAACACATATGGTATTTTTTTTCTTTCATCAAAAATAGTATCTACTCTGCACAAAATTTCACACCCTATTAATTTTGCAGTTTTCAAAGCAATATTTTTAATTTTTTCATATGAAATTTTATCAATTCTTGGTGGTATTAAATGTTGTGATCCCCCAGGCTGATATTTTGATTTATAGTCATAAAATCTGTTTAACTTTGGGATGATTTCTATCAAAGGTAAAACTTCACCATCTAAAATAGGGACAGTTATTTCTTTTCCATTTATAAATTTTTCTATAATAATAACATTATCATACTTTAACGCATTTTTTACTGCAGGAATTAAATTTTTGTAATTATTCACGATAGAAGTGCCAATAGTTGAACCCTCACGTGCAGGTTTCACTACTAATGGAAAACCAAAATTTTTTTCTTTAACGAAATAAAAATTTTTTTCATCAATATCTTTTTTAATTTTAGAAAAGTTTAATACTTTAAAATCAGGTGTGGGTATTCCGTTATCTTTTAATAAAAGTTTTGTAAGATATTTATTCATTCCTATCATTGACGCTTCAACACCACAACCAGTATATTTAAGCCCTATATTCTCAAGTAACATTTGCAATTTACCATCTTCACCAAATTTTCCATGTAATGCTATAAAAATAATATCGACTTTTTTCTTTTTTAATTTAAGTAATTGATTTACACAATGTTCTTTTTTAATATCAATTAAAGAAACTTTAAAATCCTGCCATTTAGATAAGTTGTTAAACACAGCTTTACCAGTTTTCAAACTTATTTCTCGTTCAGAAGAGAAGCCACCACACAGTACCGCTATTTTGATCTTCCTCATTATAACTCTACCCCAACAAAAGTTATTTCAGGCTGAAGTTCAATTTTATATTTTTCTTTCACAACTTTGATAATATGCCGGATAAGATTTACAAAATCTTCACAAGTAGCATTATTTTTGTTTATAATAAAATTTGCATGTTTTTCTGAAACACAAGCCCCACCAATTGAAAAACCTTTTAGTCCAGCAGATTCTATTAACTTTGCAGCAGTAAGTTCTGTTTCATATGGATTTTTAAAGATACAGCCAGCGTTAAAAGTACCTAAAGGTTGTGTCTGTATACGTTGAAGTAAAGCTTCGTTAAGCCGTTTTTTAATTAATTCTTTATCTTCTTTTTTAAGGCGAAAATGAGCAGATACAACTACATACTTGTTTTGTAACCCACTATTTCTGTATCCAAAATCTATCTGTTCTTTATACAATTTTATTATTCCTTGTTCAGGATCATCAATTTTAACAACTTCAATATATTCTAAACAATCAGATATTGTAGCTGTTTTTGTTCCAGCATTCATTATTATAGCGCCACCAACACTACCCGGTATTCCAAAAAGTTCTTCTAATCCAGATAAAGAATGTTCTACAGTTGTATTTATCAATGAAGGTAACATCGTGGCTGAATATGCAATAACTTTTTCTTCTTCTATATTTACTGTAGAAAAATCTTTCTTTAGTTTAATTACAACACCATCAAAACCTTTGTCAGAAACTAACAAGTTTGACCCTGCACCAATGACAAAAATTTTTTCGTTATAAAATTTTATTATGGATAAAACATCAATAAGTTGCGATATATTTTCTACATAGACAAAATATTTCGCAGGACCACCTATGTTTAATGTTGTGTGTTTATTTAACTTTTCATTAAGAACTACATTAATATTATGTTTTTTAAATGTTGTTATTATCTTATCTCCCATAATATTCAATTAATTTATCTGCAATTTTGTATACATCACCTGCACCTAAAGTTAAAACAACGCTATCTTCAGCTAAATTTTTTAGATAGTTTACCAATCTGTCAAAATTATACATTTCAACATTATAACCATTTTTTACAAACTCGTCATATACTAATTTTATATTCACTCCTTCTATTGGTTTTTCATTAGCAGGATATATTTGTACAAGGAAAACTTTATCTTTATGTGAAAAAGCTTTCGGAAATTCTTTATAAAGAAGTTGTGTACGTGTGTATCTATGTGGTTGGAAAACAACAACTATTTTTTTATTATTTGTTTTTATTCTTAATGTTTGAAGAGTATAATAAATTTCGGTTGGATGATGACCATAATCATCATAAACATCAATTACCTTATCATCAATAGCTATTTGCCCTTTAAATTCAATTCTACGTTTTATACCATCAAAACTTTCCAAAGCAGATTTTATATCTGAAAAATTAAACCCGCAAACAATACCTAAAGAAATTGTTGCTAACGCGTTCAATACGTTATGAATACCAGTCGTATTTAACAATACTTTCCCTACCAATTTGTCATTTTTATATACTACAAACCTTGAAAAATTTGGTTTTAACTCAATATTTTTTGCAACAAAGTCATTGTTTCCATTTTTTATTCCATAAGTGTAATATTTTCTTTTAATTTTAGGTAATAACGAACAAATTCTTTTATCATCTCCATAAAGAATACTAAAGCCATAAAACGGAACAGAATTGAAATGTTGTAAAAACGCTTGTTTTAGATTATTCATAGATCCATAGTTGTCTAAATGGTCATTATCTATATTTGTGCAAACAACAATATAAGGTGACAGATGTAAAAAAGAGCCATCACTTTCATCCGCTTCAACAACAATAAATTTACCCTTTCCAATTTTTGCTGACGAACCAATGTTTTTTAATATCCCACCGACAACTATTGTGGGATCATATCCACATTGTTGTAGTAGTAATCCTATCATTGAAGTTGTTGTTGTTTTTCCATGTGTACCACAAATACTTATTGTATATTTCATTCTTGCAATTTCTACTAACATTTCAATACGAGGAATCACAGGAATGTTTCTTTTCTTTGCAGCAACTATTTCAGGATTATTCTCTTTTATTGCCGTGGAATAAACAACAACATCTACATCATTAACATTAGTAGCTTTATGGCCAATAAAAACTTTTGCACCTAATTTTTTTAATCTCTCTATCACGACAGAATTTTTTATATCAGACCCTGAAACTTGATATCCCAAATTAAGCAAAACTTCTGCGATACTGCTCATCCCACTGCCACCAATACCAATAAGATGTACTTTTTTTACTTTATTAAATATTTCCTCCATTTTTATTTTGACTCTCTTTTAACTATAGTTTTAATACCACCACGAAGGTTAAACTCAAGTTCTACATACAACCATTTTGGTTTTAACAATTTATTTAAATCTTCAAAAATTTGGTTCACTGCGGACTCGTGTACAATATGTACATTGCGATAACTTTGAATGTAATACTTTAGAGACTTTAACTCAACACATACTTTATTTGGTACATATTTTATTCTAAGTGTTGCAAAATCGGGAAGGTTATTCCATGGACATAAACATGTAAATTCTTGCGTTTCAATTTCTATTGTTATATCTTTCCCTTTATATTCGTATTCTAGTGGTATTAACAACTCTGGCGAAATTTTATCAAATTTCACTGACAAATTCTTTATTCTATCATATAATTCTACTTTTTTCATTAATTAAAAATTTCTGTTACAATAAATTTTAAATATTCTGTTTCATCTTTCATCGGAAAATATATAGGATGATCTTCTGATTGTGTCCCATAATATATTATAAAACCTTTTTGTTCGTTTTTCAACATAGAAGATAAAATCAACTCTTCTATATCTTCCAACGAAATGTGTCTACTGCACACAGAAAAAGCTAAAAGTCCGTTGTTTGTTAACAATTTCATAATCTGTGATAAGACAAATTTATATTTCTTTTTTGCAGGATTAACATCTTTATCAGATTTTGCATATGATGGTGGATCAAAAATTATTAAATCAAACTTTGTTTTATTCTCTTGGATGAAATCTTCAATTTTTGCGCAAACAAACTCAACTTTGACTTTATTTATTTTAGCATTTTCTTTTGCAAGTTCTATCGCATATGAAGACGAATCTACACCAATAACATTCTTGCAACCTGATAAAGCACAAATTACACCAAATGAACCTGTATAACAGCATAAATCAAGAACATTTTTATCATTAGCGATACAAGATATATATTTTCTGTTTTCAAATTGATCATAATAAAAACCTGTTTTTTGCCCATTTAAAACATCAACAACAAATTTTGCATTCAAATGTTCAATAACAGTTATTAATTCATTAGTAATTTTATTTTTTGAATAAACAACTTCTTTATATTTTGGTGCGACTTCAAGTTCTCGTTGGTAAATATCGTTGTTTACAACAATAAATTTTGGATTAAAAATATCTATTAAACAACTAAAAATTTCGTTTTTAAACAACTCCATTGCATAAGAAAAAAACTGTATAACAAAAATATCTCCGTATCTATCTATTACTACACCCGGTAAAAAATCACTCTCTCCATAAACAATTCTACAGTACTTTATATTTATTCCATACTTCTTTCTTCTTTCTATTGCATTCTTTATTCTTTTATAAAAAAAATCTTTATTGATTTTTTCCTCTCTTCTTTGTGAAAGAATACGAATAGAAATTAAAGAATGTGGATTATATACACCTTTACACAAAAAATTATCTTTGTGATCATATACTTCGACAAAAGAAATTTGTTTTGTTAAGTTTTTATGTTCAATTTCATTAGAAAAAATCCATAAGTATCCATTTTTAACTCTGTTTTTAAATTGTTTTGAAACTTTAATTTTTATAGGTTCAACATAATTATTCATATACTAACCAAAATTCTGATGATGTCAAATCAATTTTGTTTTTTAGAAACTCGTATGCATTAGCTTTGTTTATTGCAACTTCAATATATCCGATAGAATTAACGTATGCTAAAAATTCTTTTTCTTTTACATCTGCATAACATTTTTTAATTTTGGCCTTAAACATAGGTTTATTTTTATAACAAATTGTAAGATAATATCTCTCAATTTTGTTTTTATTTAATACTTCTTCAGGTAAAGATGTAATGATATTCCCGAAACTATCACTAAAAAGATATTTTCCAACAACAATTTTTTTATTACCAAGTTTTTTTATTTCATAAGAAAAGTTTTGTAGTGTTATAATTTTTGATTTTTCAAATTTTTCACAAATTTTTTTAATAGGCACATTTTTAGATATATAAGCACCTACAGGTGAAAAAATATCCCGTCCATGGAAAGTATTACTTATTTTAGGTAAAAAAAATTTTGTGTTAACTATTTTATAAACTGAATAATTTTTTTCTTTATCTATCACTTTTGTTATTAATCCATTATTGGGTACAATAAAAACATAAAATCTTGTCTTTATCAAAAGTATTTCTCTTTCACTTCCTACTCCAGGGTCAACTACACATACAAAAATACTTCCTCTCGGAAAAAACTCATAAGATTTTGCAAGGATAACTGATGCTTGTAGAACATTTTGTGGTGCAATATTATGACAAAGATCAATTATTTCTGCATTAGGATTTATCTTTTTAATTACTCCTTTCATTTGGCCAATATAAAAGTCGTTATTGAAATCTGTCAACAAAACAATAGGCCTTTTCATTTTATATAATACAAGGTCCTGTGTAACTGAGGAATTATATGTATTGATGGTACATATCTTTTTGCTTTCCTAAAAATTTCAACAAGATTAAAAAAAAGTTTTCTATTTCTTTTTTTTAATGCTGAAGTTTCCGGCTGTAATACCAAAATTTTTGGTTTTGCATTTTTTAAAAGATGACAAATTTTTTTTAATGTATTTTTTTTATACCACGCTCTCCCACAAACCACCATCTTTATAAAAAACTTCTTATTTTTATTCTTACATAAACTAATAACTTTTTCAGCTTCACGCAGTGTATTTTTTTTATTTAAATCATCATCTGGAATTTTGACATTAACTGCGCAAACATCTATAAGATCTATTATTTTTTCAAATTGGTTTAATGATGAAGCATTTGTTTCTAAATAAATTTTTACTCTACAATTTTTTATAATCTCTTTTATAAAAAACGGTAGATCTTTTTGTAGCAAAGGTTCACCACCTGTTAAACTTATAAACTCAGGTCTATATTTTTTAACATATTCCAAAACTTTTTTAACAGCAACATTTAATTCAACTTTATCCTTTGATGAAACTTTTTTTGCATATTTTGTATCACAATAACAACAACTAAGATTACATCCTGCAAACCTTACAAACACCGTTGGGCAACCAATATAAGGACCTTCAGCTTGGTAAGAAAAGAAAATTTCTTTAATGTTCATTTTTTATCCAATGGATCAACAAGCCCTGCTTTTTTAAACCCCATTTTACGAAACCTGCAAGAGTCACAACTTCCACAAGGTCTTTTTGCACCTTTATAACAACTCCATGTGTTTTGCAAAGGGACACCAAGTTTTACTGCTAATTTAACAATTTCTTCTTTTGTCAAATTGATAAGTGGAGCAACAATTTTTATTTTTTTACCACTTACACCCTTCTTTGTTCCAACATTTATCATTTTTTGGAAAGCGTCAACAAACTCTTGCCTACAGTCAGGATATCCAGAAAAATCAATTTGGTTTGCTCCAAAAAAAATGTAATTAGCATCTATTACTTCTGCCAAAGATGTTGCAAACGATAAAAATATTATATTTCTTGCAGGAACATAAGTTAACGGGATTACATTTTTGTGTTTGCTTTTAGTCAACTTAAGTTTTTTATTAATTAACGAACTACCTTTCCAAGGTAGACCAAATTTTACAACATAGTATTTCAACCCTAAACTTTTAGCAATTTTTTTTGCACAATAAATTTCTTTTTTATGTCTTTGTCCATAGTCAAATATAAGGCACACAGGCTTATATCCTTGCTTAATTACATAATAAAGAGTGGTAGTAGAATCTAACCCGCCAGAAAGTAAAACAACACATTTTTTATTCTTCTTCATAACTCGCGTACTGGGTTGGTGTTTCCCACACGATAACCTTTATTTTTTGTATATTTTTATATTTTAAAAGTTTCTCTTTTAATTTTTCGTATATAAACTTTGCAATATTTTCTGCAGTTGGTTGATTATTTTTAAAAAATGGAAGGTTGTTTAAATATTTATGGTCTAACTGGTATAAAATTTTGTTCAAAACTTTTTTTAATTTCACAAAATCTATTACCATTTGTTGAGTGTTTAACTTTGTAGATGAAACGATAACCCCTACTTTCCAATTATGTCCATGTAGATTCTCACATTTACCTTTATATAATTTCAAATGATGTGCAGCAGAAAAACTGTTTTCTACATATACTTCAAATTTATTCACTTTCATTCAATTTTAACTTTTTTAACATATTTTATTTCTTGACCTAATAACAACGATCCTATTTTTTTAAAACTTTCAGGATTGTCAGAAACAAAAAATTTATATTTTGGTTTGTTATTCCTAAATTTACACAATTTATTTTCTTCAAGAATTTTTTTAACTTCTTTTGCTGTTTCTAACGACGAATCCACAACAGTAACATTTTTACCAATTATATCTTGAATTATATTTTTTATTGCAGGATAATGAGTACAACCTAATACTAAAACATCAATACCAAAATTTTTTAAAGGTGCTAAATACTCAGCTGATAGTTGTCTTAAAATATTTTCATGGTTTATTGTTTGATAATAGTCACTATTTATAAGTTGAAGTTTATCAATCCATCCTTCTTCTATTAAAGGGACAAACAAAGGTGTTGGTTGGCAAAAAATTTTTGCCTTATTACAAATTTTTTTAATCGCTTTTATATATGATTTGCTTTTTATAGTTGCTTTTGTACCGATTACTCCAATTTTATAATTTTTTGTGTATTCAACAGCAGCCCTAGCACCAGGAGTGACAACTTCTACTATTTTGAGATTTTTAAACATTTTTTTTAACATTGGGATAGCATATGATGATGAAGTATTACATGCTACTACTAAAAGTTTTATTTTATGTTGCAACAAAAACTTTGTATTTTGTATTGAATATTTTATTATTGTTTCTTTTGATTTATTTCCGTAAGGCACTCTTGCGGTATCACCAAAATATACTATATCTTCATTTGGCAACAAATCTATAATCGCTTTAACAACTGTTAATCCACCAATACCTGAATCAAATATGCCTATAGGTCTATCATTTATTATTCTCATAGTATCTTTTAATTGCTGATACAATACCGTCTGCTATTAAATTTTGAAAATCAGTTTGAGCTAATTTCAGTTCTTCATTGGGATTTGAGATAAATCCGCATTCAACTAAAACTGCTGGCATTTGTGCCCCACGTAAAACATAAAATCCTGCTTGTTTAACACCACGATAATTTTGTTTTGTCCTGCTTGTAACTTCTTTACCAATTATACTACATAATTTTGCAGATTCATTTATAAACTCATTAACTATCATAGACCACAAAATCTTTTGCAGTTTTGTAAGTTCTTCAGTAGGTTTTTCGAATTTTATAACTTCGTTCTCAAGTCGTTCTGTTGCAACAGCATCTGGATCAGTTGCTTTTTCTGAAAGAAAATAAACTTCGAATCCGTAATCAGTCCCACTTGGTTTTTCTGAAGCGTTGCAATGTATTGAAATAAAAATATCGGCATTGTTTTTGTTTGCAAAATCAGTTCTTTTAACTAAAGGTATAAAAACATCTTCTTCTCGTGTAAGTAATACATTAAAACCTTCTTCTATAAGCTTTTGTTTTACTAACAAAGATATTTTAAGATTAATATCTTTTTCTTTTGTACCATATTTACCGACAGCACCTGGGTCTTCCCCACCGTGGCCAGGATCTATTACTATTAAACGACCTGTCTTTTTATTTGTATTTTCAATTTTTGTAACAACAATTGTATCTGTTGAGATAAAATTTTGTTGTTCACTATCAACAATTTTTTGTTCTTGCTCTATAGTTTTTTTAATAAACAATAAAATTTTATTTTTCTCTTCTTCTTTTCTTATACTAATCTTTTGCAACTCTTCTGCCAAAAAGATCTCCGTTATAACATTATTGTTTTGTTGATAAAGAGAAATTTTATGTATTATACTATCCTCAATTTTAAACTCTTTTGGTTGAACTTTTCCTGAAAAAAAAGTCAAAACTATCTTTTTAGTATTAACATCATAGTTATATTGTGTTCCAACTGGATATTTAAACTCAATTTTTGCTTCGTTTTTAGTAACATAGTAGCTAACAGTAATATTGTCCTTCCAATTTATCAAAAGTAAATCTTCTTTTTGTCTATATTCTACTTCAGCATTAAGTGCGTTTATAAACTCAGCATTGTTTAATATTGATATAGGAACAAAAGTCCTATTTTTTATGTTCAAAACATTACTATTTAAAAATCCTTTTTTATTAGAATAAATAAAATAATCTTTGTTAAAGAAGAAATATATTTTTTCTCCTTTACAATTGAAACTGACATATTTTCCAACAGGATAATATGTTATGGTAGCTGAAAAAATTTTTGTTAAATCTTTAAGTAAAATATATTTTTCTTGTTGTCCTTTAATATAGTAAACAGGTAGTTCAAAGACCTTCTCAGTGTTTACAATAGTTTGTATTGTAGTATAAAAACCGACTGATGATGAAGCATATAATAAAGATAAAAAACATAAAAAATAACATAAAATTTTTTTTATTTTGTTTTTACAGGTAGCCATATGGTAAACTTTGCCCCTTTATTTTTTCCTTCGGAAAAAACTGTAATCTTACCTTTATGATGTAAAATTATATCTTTTGTTATTGCCAAACCCACACCCGCATATTTACTTTTGTCTTTAGTTGTGAAAAACGGTTCAAAAAGAAGTTCCATATTTTCTTTTTCTATACCACATCCAGTATCTTGAATTTCAACACAAATATAGTCATTATCATTATCTTTAGATAAAAATGTCTTTATTTGTAGAAATTTAGTATCCATTGTTTCCATTGCTTGTATAGCATTATTTATTATATTAAGTAATGCTTGTTGTATATGTGGAATAGAAATTTTTATCTTTGGTAAATTTTCTGAAAAAAAAGTCATTACTTGTACATTTTGTGCTTTAAGTTCGCTGTCTGCTATAAACAACACATTGTTAACAACTTCTTTAACATCAGCTTCTTTATATTCATATTCTTTTTGTCTAGAGAACTGCAACAATCTTGACACACTGTCCCGACATCTTATTGCTGCTTGTTCAATTTTTTCTACATATTTTTTCAATGGAGAATTTTCAGGTATTTTTTCATTCAATATTTGTGTCATACCTAATATACCAACTAACGGATTATTAAGTTCGTGTGCGATACCACCAGCAAGTTGACCTATATTAGAAAGCCGGTCCATTTGTATAATTTGTGATTGCAAACTTTTCAAATCTTTCACCATACGATTGAACGCACTAAAAACTATATCAAATTCATCTCCAGTTTGATATTTTATTTCTTTATATTCTCCTTTGGCTAACACAGAAGTATGCTCAGCTATTGTTTTTAATGGATCTATAAGAGAACGATAAATTTTCATCCCGTATTTTGCTGAAACAAATAATGCCAAAATTATGATTAACATAGAAAGTATACTACTTATAAGATTTATAACAAACATAAAATTTTGTATTCTTTTCCCTTCTTTATTACAATCTGATATATATTTTGTTAGTTGAACAGTAATATCTTCATATAACGGAAAAAATTCTTGTATTGCTAAAGAAAACCTTTGCTGTTTATTTTTTTCAGCAAAGACTTTTTCTGCAGTATCAACTAAATTCATATATTTTTGTTTTATGACTTCTTTTTCATTAGATTTAACCAACATGTTAATTAACTGTGTAATTTTTGTTATAGAAATAGAAAAATTTTCTTTTTCCTTCTCTTCACCAATCAAAACATAATAATCAAAATGTAACCTTTGTGAAGTAATTTGTTGAAGAATATTGTGAAACAAACTTGTTTTATCTCTAATTTCTATATATTTCGTAAAATACTCTCGTTGTATCAATATATTAGCTATCAAACATATTGAAAGTAAAACTAATAGAATAACAAAAAAAGAAAATATATTAACAATCTTATGCTTAATAGTCATTTATTTCAACCGAAGGCGAGAATATTTAAGTTCTTGAAATTATTATTTCAATTCGTCGATTCCTAGCTTTATTTTCTTCGGTATCATTTGGTGCAATAGGTTTATACTCTCCGTATCCAACAATAGCGAACCGTTCTGGTGGAATACCTTTCACTTCAGTGAAGTAATTTAGTACAGAAATAGCACGAGCAATAGATAGTTCCATGTTATTAGCGAACTCTTTTGTTCTTATAGGGACATTATCAGTATGTCCCTCAATAATAATTTTACTTTCCTGAGGCAACATTGATATAAGCTCAGCAATATCGTTTAAAACTTCTTTTGCCTGGTGGTCAAGTTCAGCACTGCCTGAAGCAAATAAAACTGCTCGTTCCGTGAAAACAATTCTTATTTTTTGTGCAGTAATAGAAACTTCAGCTGCATCAGTTAGTCCTTTTTTCTGCATATATTCTCTTAACTTTTTTGCAAATTCAGTTTCTTGTTCTTTTTTCTTTAATTCCATTCTCGATTTAAAATCTAAATTTGCAAGTTGTGATTGAATACGATTCATTAACCGTTCATAATCAATATCACTTAAAAAATAAGTATAGGCATATAATAAAAAGAAAAAAATCATAAGAAAAGTCATTAAGTTGCCATATGGTGTTACCCAACTATTTGTATCAATTCTATAATTATCTTCTTGTTGGTGTCGTCTTTTTATAGTATTTTTTGCCATAATACAAATTTATTTAATAATTTTAATTTCAATTCTCCGATTTTTTGCTCTATTTTCTTCAGTATCGTTAGGTGCTACTGGTCTATATTCACCATATCCAACACAATAAATACGTCCTTCATTTATACCCTCGTTTGTTATAAAATAATCTCTGACTGCAAACGCTCTTGCTGCAGACAATTCCCAGTTAGACTTATATTTCCCACCGTATATTGGCAAGTTATCTGTATGTCCTTCAATTACGATATCGTTTTCTATTGATTTTAAACTTTGTGCAACTTCGTGAAGTACACTTTTTGCAGTATCTTTAAGTTCTGCTTTTCCTAAATCAAACAACACAGGAGACGGTAAGTTGATCACAACTTCTTCTTCTTTAACTTCTACAGTAGCAATTTTCTCTAACTTTTTTTTAAGTTCATCAGTTTCTTGTTCAACAATTTGTTGTTGAGTAATTTCAATTTTTTGTCCAAGGTTAGCCAATGCACGCATAAGTTGTTCTCTTTTTGTAGCAGAAAGTCGTGTAAATGCAAATAATATTAAAAAAAATAAAGTAAGGTTTGTACTCATATCTGAATACACAGTACGCCAAATATTTAAACCTTCTTTAATTTCTTCGCTTTCAGTAATTTCTTGAGTTTCTTCTTGTTCTTCTTCAAATCCTTTTTCTTCTTTATTCATAGCTTTTATCATCTTCTTTTTTGTCTCATCTTATGTGCTAAAAACGCCTGCAACCTTCTTGATACTACAGACGGAATCTCTCCAGCTTGTATCGCTAATATGCCTTCAATAGCTACTTCTTTTAACAACAACTCTTCTTCAGTATAAGCAGCAAGTTTGTTTGCTATTGGTAAGAAAATAAAATTTGTACCAAATATACCATAAAATGTTGTAATAACAGCAACAGCCATTGATGAACCAATCGCCTCAGGATTAGTAAGGTTCTTAAGTACTCCAACAACACCTATTAAAGTCCCTAACAAACCAAAAACAGGCGCATATGCTCCCATACTACGAAAAACAGCGTGTACTTGTTGATGTCTTCGTCTAATAAAAGTTATTTCTTTAATAAGGTTTTCTCTAACAATTTCTGGTGGTAACCCATCAAGGACCATTTGTAATCCATCAACTAAGAAATGATCTTTTATTTTTGGTAACTCATCTTGTAAAGAATCTATACCGGACCGTTTTGCTTCTTCAGCGAGATCTACAATTAGACGAATATACTTTTCTGCAGTCCACCTTTTCTGCGGGAACAAAGCTAACATCATTGCTGCAGGAACACGTTTCAAAATTCTGTAAGGATAAGTTAAAAATGTAGATGCAAGTGTCCCACCTAGAACAAGAACTAATGCTGGAAAATTGTAAATCATATTTACCAACCCGCCAGCTTGTAAGGTATAATATACTGCACCTATACCTAACGCTAACCCTACAATTGTCATTAAATCCATAGTTTATCCCCTTTCTAGCAATTAGTTATACTTAAAATATTAAGATTTTTTCTTTTCAACAATTTCTGGTTCAATAGTCATACTTTTTTGTTTCTCAATTTGTTCTTTAACAAACTTACTTCTGTCAATTGATATTTCCCCTGTATTTAACAAATCACGAACTACACTAACCAACTTCTTTTGTTCATCTTTAATAACCTTTTCTCCTATTTCTCCTAACAAATCCATCTGTTCTGCTAACATTGCACGACCACCTTCTGTTAAACAATCCATTACTTTATTTTTGATCTCTTCAGATGCACCTTTTAACATTATTGCTAACGATATACCACGACGTTGTGCTTCACGCAAAATTTTTTGTAATGTGGTTTTGTCAAGGAACAAAATATCTTCAAACAAAAATATTTTCTGTCGCAACCTTTCCGCCAACTCCGGATCTTGCATGGACAACGTTTGTAAAATATCCTGCTGTACTTCTTTATCTGCTTTATCCAATAAAGATAAAAAGTAATCTTCTCCTCCGATACAATAATCAATCCTTGATTTTATACTTTCTTCTATTTCTTTAACTTCTTGTGGATCCGGCATTTTAACAGAAGCAAGTTCTAACGCAACTTTTGCCTGTGTTTTAGTATCTAACATTGACATAAAATCTGCAACTAAATCAGACGGAAGAAAACTTAGTATCAACGCGATAACTGACGGTGGTTCATTCTTCACAAGATACCACAAGTTTTTTAAATTGTTTTTGTTAACAAAATCAAAATGTTTCCTTTGTACTTTTTCTTCTTTTTTTGCTCCTATTGTAAGCTCCATTGTTCCACCAGCAGCAGGAGTTCCTACAGGAAGACTCGGTACTTCAAGACCTGGCAACAAACTCGTTTGTCCAGAAACTTCAGTTTTTTCAGTAGCTCTTAACCTTGCATCAGCTTCTATTCTTAATTGTACAGCTTTGACTATAGTTTTGAAAAAATGTGTCATTGGACCGAATAAAAACAATGCTAATACAAAAATTAAAAATGGAAGGTACAAATGTGGCAACGCTTGTTCTAATATCATTTGCCATGTTGGTATAGTTTGAAATTTAATCTTTGTCACATTCACAACATCACCTCGTGCAAGATTTAACCCTAACAGTGTTGGTATCTCCGATTTTATTCTATTAACAATATCTTGATCAGTTGATACATCTACCGCTACATTTATTATAATTTTATCAATTACAAGTTGCATTGGAAGGTTTGTTAAAGGATTAGTAACAGGTAAATACGAATATGTTACACCAGGAAGGTATTCTTCTTCTCTAATGTAAGCTCCCGGATACAACTGTTGAGAAAGGTCGATATTACTTTGTGGTGTTTGCTCAGGCGTTTTTATTTCAATATTGACCAGGACAACAAAATTTTTGTTTCCTAAAATTTTTTGTATTATTTCTTCACAACGATTTTGAATAGATTTTTCAAGACTTATTTTTTCTTCAGTCAAAGTTAAAGAATATACCAAAGGGAAAGAAAAAAATAACACTGTCAGAAAAGCGTATCTAATTTGTTTTGTATATCTTTTCATCTGATTTTGTCATACAATTTTTAAACTAAAATTTCAACAACTTGTATTACATAAATTCTACAATAATTTGGTTTGACAAAAACTTGTACGAAGACGAAATTTTTATCCTATTATTTTCTTTAACCAATTTTTTTGTGTTGACCAATTCTTTTATTTGTTGACCATATTTTTGGGATATTTTGTTTGTAAGTTGCAGTCCTTCTTCGGTTCTCAACGCAAGCATTATTTGTTCTTTCAATGTTGTTTCTTCGTCTATCAATTCTTCGTTATAACAAAACCTTTTATTCACATATTCTTCTATTGACGAAACATTTTTTATTCTGCATTTATCAAAAAACGCTACAGACGATGGCCCAAAACCTAAATATTCTTTATATCGCCAATAATTGAGGTTATGTAGACACTCATATCCATTTTTTGAAAAATTTGATATTTCATATCTATAATACATATTTTCCTGTAATAATTCAACAATTAATTCATACATTTGCGCTTGTAGGTCCGGGTCAATTCTAACACCTTTTTGAAAAAATGGTGTCCCTTCTTCAATTGTGAGAGCATAACAAGAAATATGTGTTGGCGAACACGATATCGCTTGACGAATATCATATCTAACATCTTTTATTTGTTGTGTAGGACAACCAAAAATAAGATCAAGATTATAATTTTTTATTTTCAACTTGTTAAAAACTTCGATTGCTTTATAAACATCCTTTGATTTATGACAACGACCAAGAATTTCGAGTATATTATCATTAAAACTTTGCACACCTAAACTTAATCTCAAATTTTTATCATTAAAAAAGCTTTTAATTATACAAATTTTTTCTTCGTCAACACTTTCAGGATTAGTTTCTATAGTAACTTCTTTTAAATAAGAAAAATCAAAATGTTTGTTTAAAATATGAAAAAGATATGCTAACTGTTTAGGAACAAGAACAGATGGTGTCCCTCCTCCTATGTAAAGTGTGGAGATATTGTTATAAAGTTTATATTTTTTATAAAACTGCAGTATTTCTTCTTCCAACGCAACCAAAAACTGGTCAGCAATTTCTTCATCGTATCCTACAGAATAAAAATCGCAGTAGTTACATTTTTTCCTACAAAATGGTATATGTACATATAGACCGTAGAGCTTTTCATTCATAATCATTTATTAGCAATAATGTTAAGAAATCTCTCAATTTCTTTTATTTCGACATCTGTGTTTATACAAGGTTTATCAATTATTATATTTGGTATAGCAACAACTTTGTAATTTTTAACATTTTTGATCCCTAATACAAGTTCTGGCTCACATGCGACAGCTATCACAAGATCCGGATTTATTTGTTCAATATACATTTTCGCCAATTGTCTACCAGTAGCAACTTTAAGAATTAGGTTGTATTTTTTACCAATTTGAAGAACATCTTTTATTTTACAACGGCCACATTGTTGACAATTGTCAGCTGAATCAATTATATTCTTATTGCAGTTAAAATATTGTAAACATTTTGGTAAAAGAAGCAAAATTTTAGTAGGTTTCGTTTTTAAATTTTTTAAAACAACATTGTTATTTTTACCAATGATAAACTTAAGCAACTTTAACGACGGTTTTGAAGGAAGAACATGAATTAACAAACTAATTATTGATAGTAAATTTTTATAAAGTTTATCCATTTATATAAACCTGTCAAAAAGTCTTACTTTGTATCCGCAGAGGAACTGTTGAGTAGTAAGAACATTTTTATTTTCTGGTTGTATTTTTAAAACTGCTAAAAAGGTATCTTTTGCACATTTAACAATAATACTATCCTTATTTATTGATACAATACTCCCAACAGAAATATTTTCTTGAATTGGAATACTAAAGTTTTGTGGATTAACTATTTTAGTTTGCAAAATTTTAACATTTATTATTTTTTGTGTCAATGATAAAAACAATTTTGTTGTTGTTTTTGGCCAATGGACAAAAGCACGGACTAAATTATGTATCTCATCTGCGGTTTTTTCCCAAGATATTTGTGCTTGAGTTTTTTTTATTAATGGAGCGTATGTTGGTTCACCTTGTTGTTTTATTTTTACTATCTCTCCTTTTGCTATCCTTTCTATAACATTTTCTAATAGATTACATCCTACATCCACAAGTTTTTTAGATAACGAATAATAATCATCTTCTTCATTTACTTCTATTTTTTCTTGAACAAAAATATCTCCTGTATCTATACCTTCGTCAAGCCAAAAAATTGTGACACCAGTTTCTTTTTCCCCGTTTAACAGACACCATTGTATAGGAGCAGCACCACGATATTTGGGTAATAACGAAAAATGAACATTTAACATACCAATTTTATGTAAATCTATTATACTTTTTGGTATGATCTTACCAAAACTTACTACAATACTTAACTCTGGCGACAATTTTTGTATAGTTTCGTAATCTATATCCTTTTCTGTTAAAACATTTATATTATACTTTTGAGCAAGAAGCTTAACAGGGGTAGGCAAGGTTTTAAGTCCCCGTCCTTGAGGTTTGTCAGAAGAGGTAACGACAGCAGAAATTTTTAATTTTTTTTTGTTCAACAGTTCTAAAAAAGGAACAGACAACTCTGAACTACCCCAGAAAATTATGTTCATTTTAAACTTTGTATTTTCCTAAATAAAACATTAAATAAAACTTTGCCTGTTTATCAATACTCATCCTTTTGATAAAAGTTATTCCGTTTATATGATCAATTTCGTGTTGTAGTACACGAGCAAACAATCCTTCTGCAATAATTCTTTGTCTTCTACCATTTATATCATAATATTCTACTTCTATACAAACAGACCTTGGTACTTTCTCAAAAAATCCTGGAAAAGACAGACATCCTTCTTCAGTTAGTTGTTTCTTTTTACTATAGTTCAAAATTACAGGATTAACTAAAGCTATAGGCATAACTTTTCTTTCTTCTTTTAACGAAACATCTACCACAACAATCCTTTTATTTATTCCAACTTGGTTAGCTGCAAGTCCAATACCATTATAAGCATACATAGTCTCAAACATGTCCCTTACAATATATTTAAGATCAGAATCAAAATTTTCAACTGGTGGTAAACTTTGTAATAATATTTTTGAAGGATATTTAACTATTTTTAATACACTCATATTGTTACAGAGTCAATCCAATTAAGATATTCTTTATTTCCTTCACTCATTTTTATTGATATTATTTCTGGTACTTTATATGGATGAACTTTTTTTATTTCATTCAATAGTTTTTTAAACAAAACTTTTTTTGTTTTTATTATCAACAACGATTCTTTATCTGTGCAAATTTTATTTTCCCACCAGTAATAAGAACTGACATTTTTTATAACATTGATACAAGCAACAAGTTTTTTTGTTAGCAGTTGATCTATGATTCTTTTAAATTTGTTATTAGGTACAGTTACAAAAACAATAATATATTTCATTCTTTTATCCATTCATTAAGTTTTTTAGAATATTCATTTACTAACTTTGTAGTATCTTTTTCTTTTTGAGCTTCAACATAAAGATGAACAAACGCTTCGTCAGGGTCTGGCAACACTAAAACCCAGTCAGTATCATTTATCCAAATTTTTACACCATCAATCAATTCTAACTTACATTCTGTATGTTCTTCTATTAATTTTCTTATAACAAATCCTTTTTTCTCCCATCCACATGGTATTCGCAAATGTTCTACACTGAAATCTGGTATCTCGCGTTTGATACGAGAAATTTTCGTTTCTTGTTGAGAGAGTAACTCTATTATTTTACCGATAGCGAACATACCATCGAACGCTGGCTGAAACTCTGGAAATATATACCCACCTAAAGCATCAACAACAAATTTCACATTTGTTTTTTGTGCTTCTTCTCTTAGATATCTAGGCAATGTTTTACTCCATACAATTTCAACATTCTTATGTGACATCTTCACAACTTCTTTAACCACATTTGAAATATAAACAGGTACAACAATTTTACATTTTTCTTCCATAATAGAATTCAATACTAATAATAAAACAATCATAGATGACAACTGTGGTTCAAGAATTTTACCTTTATCATCAACAATATAAATTCGTTCGGCACTATTGTCTAACATAAAACCGATATCAGCATCTAAAGTGGTAACTATATTTGACAACTGTTCCAACGCATATTTCAGTTGACTTTCAGACCGCACTATTTTTGAACTATCAACAAATGCGTTCAATGAAATCACTTCTATCCCTAGTTCACCTAAAATAGAAGGGAAAATGTTTACAGCAGTAGAATATGAATAATCAATTACTATTTTAAGTTTTGCTTTTCTAATTGACTCTATATCAAGCGATTTTAGATATCCATCACGGTAATATTCATACGCTCTTGGTGGTAAAATAATTTCTCCTACTTCTTCCAAAGAAGCTCGTGGAAAATCTTCTCGTAAAAACAGTTGTTCAATACTTTTTTCTTGTGCAACAGAAATATCATTTCCATTTTTATCAAAAAATTTTATCTCGATCACATTTGGATTATTTGGTGACAACCTTACATGCAAACCACCATCAGCATTTTCTTTTGCAACTTCGTATCTAACCACAGGTATAGGTGCGGCACGTAAATCTCCTACTTTGACACCGCTCGAAAGTAAACCAGAGATCATACTACGTTTAATCATTCTTGACGCTTTATGTGCATCACGAGAAGTAATCACAGTTTTCCCTTTCCCTAACAAACTGCCGAACGCAGCACCAAGTTTACATGCAAACTCTGGCGATATTTCAGAATTTAGTAACCCTGTCACACCAGTTGAACCAAACAACATTTTTGACCATTTTTCTTGCCAAATCAAACTTGTAGAAACAGTAGCTCCTTCTTCAACAATTTTTTTAGGCCATATCTTAACATTTGCTTTAATATGCGCATTTTCTTGTATTACACATTCTTCTCCTATAACGCTGTTAACTTCAACTACAACGTTGTTTGCAAGTTTACTTCTTGCCGCTACTATACTTTCTTTTATAGAGACATTTTTGCCTATAATTACTTCGTTCATAATCACGCTATTAAAGATAACACAATCATCACCTATCACGCAATTGTCCCCAATAACAGAACGGTTTATGTTAACATTTTTACCAATTTTAGTATTTTTCCCAATAATTACCAAACTGTCACATTTAAATCCTTCCTCTATGGTTACATTTTCACCAACTACAATTTTGTTACCGTTATAGTCCAGTTGTTTCCCTTCAACATACAAATCTACTTTTTTTTCTAACACATCATAATGACAAAACCTATATTCTTGTAAAGTACCAACATCTTTCCAATATCCGTCTAATACACAGGCATAAACTGGTAAGTTTTCTAAAAGAAGTCGCGGAAACAAATCTTTTGAAAAATCATAAAAAGTTTTTTGTGGAATATAATCAAAAACTTTTTTATTCAATATATATATACCTGTATTTACTTTATCTGAGAAAACCTCACCCCAAGTAGGTTTCTCTAAAAATTTTTTTATTCTAAACTCTTCGTCATAAATCACGATACCATATCCTAAAGGATTTTCAACACTTGTTAATCCTATTGTTACTAATGAGTTTTTCTGTACATGAAAATCGATCATTTTTTGTAAGTCAAAATCTGTTATTATATCAGCAGAGATAACAACAAAATTTTCTTCTTTAATATAATCTTTTGCGAAACTTACAGCCCCACAGGTACCATAATCGCCATCAGGTAAAATATACCATATCTTTACACCAAACTTTTCTCCATTACCAAAATATTTGGTTATGTATTCGTGTTGATAAAAAAGCAGAACAATTAATTCGTCAACCCCATACTTTTTTAATAACCTAACAACATGTTCCATCATAGGTTTGTTTGCAACAGGAACCATTGGTTTTGGTATAATACTTGTTAACGGGCGTAACCTTGTCCCGAAGCCACCTGCCATAATTACTGCCTGCATATCTTGCTCCTTTTGTTGAAATTTTTTATCTTTTTATATATAAAATAAAACTTGTTAAATCAATAAATTGAATAATATAAAATGAAAAAACTTAAAATTGCAATTTTTATCTCGAGCATTCTAATTATATATCTATCTATTATATATCTATCTCTTTATATATTACAACTTATTGCAGAATTACCTTCAGAAGACGAACTAAGAAACTTCACTCCTGTTTTATCAACAAAAATTCTTGACCGTAATGGTGAACTTATAACAGAACTGTTTACTGAAAAACGTACATGGATAGAATTTAAAGATATACCTGATCATCTCAAACTCGCAGTATTAGCGATTGAAGACCATACTTTTTATCGTCATTGGGGTATAAATCCAAAAAGAATATTAAAAGCTGCTATTGATAATATTCTTAAACGAAAGGTAATTAGCGGTGGTTCAACAATAACCCAACAACTTGCCAAAATTTCGTTCCTTACACAAAAACGTACTTTAAAACGTAAGCTTAAAGAATTCTTTTTAGCAATAAAGTTGGAACATAATTTGTCAAAAAACGAAATTTTAGAAATGTATTTGAATCAAGTATATTTTGGCAGAGGAGCATATGGTGTACAACAAGCTGCAAGAATCTATTTTTCAAAAAATGCTTATGAATTAACTTTAGCAGAATCAGCAATGCTTGCAGGACTTATAAAATCTCCCTCTTATTATTCGCCAATAAAGAACTATGATCGTGCAATAAAACGAAGGAATCTTGTATTGAAAAGAATGCTAAAGTTAGGCTATATTTCTAAAGAAGAATATGAGCAAGCAATTTCCGAACCGTTAATAGTAGGTTATTATAGAATACCTTCGGTTACTGCACCTTATTTTATTGAATATATTCGTGAACAATTAGAAACTGAATTTCCTTCTGAAGTACTTTATACAGGCGGATTAATCATTAGAACAACTCTTGATTTAAACTTACAGAAACACGCAGAAGTTATCATTGAACAACGTCTCAGTAAAATTGATAAAATGACAAAATCTACTGAACCTGTACAAGTAGCATTGATTTCAATGGAAGTAAGAACAGGACAAATTCTGACAATGGTAGGCGGTAGGGATTATAAAAAAACACAGTTTAACCGTGTAACACAAGCTTTACGACAACCAGGTTCTGCATTTAAACCAATTATATTCCTTGCTGCATTAGAACACGGATTTACAGCTGCTTCTATTATAGATGATACCCCTTTGATTTTTTACAACAATGGTGTTGACTGGGAACTTTTAGCTACAACAACAGATTATTCGCAACTTGACTATTCAAAACTTGAAAAAATAGGTGTATTAGACTATACTGATTTTGTATCAAAATTGGACAAACTCAAAGAAAAAAATAAAATTTGGGTACCAGAAAATTATAAAAACAGATATTACGGTAAAGTAACTTTACGTCGTGCATTAGAACTTTCTTTAAATTCCTGTGCAATAAGATTGACAATGGAATTGGGACCTGATTTAATAATAAATTATGCAAGAAAATTGGGTATCACAACACCACTTACTAACACATATTCATTATCTCTTGGTGCCTCAGAAGTTATACCTATAGAACTTGTCAGTGCGTTTAATGTTTTCGCGAACAATGGCATCAAAGTTGAACCATATGGGATTTTAGAAATAAGAGACAAATTTGGTAATTTATTAAAATCTTATTTTCCAAAAGAAACAATAGTTCTTTCTAATGAAAGTGCGTATTTAATAACAAATTTACTTAAAGGAGTAGTAAAAAATGGTACTGGCAAATATGCATTAAACTTAGGTAAAATTTGTGCAGGTAAAACTGGAACTACTAACAATTGTACCGATGCATGGTTTATTGGTTATACACCAGATGTAATTTGTGGTGTATGGATAGGTTTTGATATAAAGAAATCTTTAGGTAAGGACGCAACTGGTGGAAAACTTGCTTGCCCTATTTGGACAGATTATATGAAACTTGCAGTAGCTAGTTATCCTAACAAAGATTTTGAAAAACCCGAAAATATAGTAGAAGCACTAATAGACGCAAACACAGGGTTGCTTGCAGGTCCAAATTCAAAAAAAGTTTATAAAGAAGCATTTTTAAAAGGTACAGAACCACAAATATATTCTACAACTGTTGAATCTGAAGAGGCTCTCTCCGAAGAAGAAGATACAGGATTTTAGTTTTTCATATCTTTAGAGGTTTTTTATCTAACCTAAACGCTTTATGCAAAGCTTTCACTGCTGTCTCTATATGTTCTTTTTTTATAATACAGGAAATTTTTATTTCAGAAGTTGAGATCATTTCTATATTGATATTATTTTCTGCCAAAGTTTCAAACATTTTTGCTGCAACACCTGGATGGCTCCTCATACCGATACCTATAATAGACACCTTTGCCATGTTTTCTTCATAAACTACACCACCGGCATTTAACTCTTTATTAACCTGTTCTAAAACTTCCACAGTTTTTTTCAAATCATTGTGTGCAATAGTAAAAGATATGTCATTTTTTTTACCGCGTGCAGCTGATTGTATTATCATGTCAACATTAATATTTTCCTTTGCTAATGCTGAAAAAATCTTTGCTGCAACACCTGGTCTATCAGGAACATAAGATCGAAACTTTAACTTGATTTTTATCAAAAGTTACTGCTTTAACTACAGGTTCTTCAATTTTATGTTTTATTTTTTTATTTTTCATATATATCACTCCATTCTAACGATCATATTATTTAATTTACTATCAAAATTTAATTTGCGATTGCAATATTTTTATCAGAAAAAAACAATCTTATCTACTTTTTATTAAATTGCTTAAAATAAATAAATTTTATCAAATGGTCTTGTGAAATGTCCCCACATAGCACAATCTATAAAATTAAGTTTTGAGAGATTGAGTTTTTTAAAATTTTTTTCAATTGCATAGCTTTCAAATGTAAGCTTAAAAGTTTTGTTATTGTCAATGATAACAGTGGCTTCTATTGGTTTTGAAATTGCTGGAAGAAAAACTATATATACTAAAACTTTGTTTGCTTTTTCTAAAAAAAGATAATCCAAGGCAAGTTTTCTTGCAAAAATAGCACCAAATCTGTCAACTATATTAGGACTTTTCCCACTTAATCCTCCACCACCAATCGCTACAGAAGGACCATAAAAATCCATAACCGTTTTTTTACCAGTAAGTCCTGAGTCAGAATATGGTCCATAACGAGAAAAATCTCCCATCATATTAATTTTTAAAAATCTCTTCTCAGTTTTAATTTCGATTTCTTTTAAAACTTTATCAACAATGTCAGAAATAAAGTTAATAATTTTTTTTCTAGCAATTCCTTTCTTATGGCTTAACGATATATTAATCAATTTTACTTTGTTGTTTTCTATTATAACAAGCACTTTACCATCGGTATGAAATTTATCATTAGTTTTTATAACTTTATCAAAAATTGATTTTGAAATTAAATATGCAACATAATGTGGAGTTGGTATATAATTTGTTTGTGGGCTATTTTCTGCATAGCCAACAGTGATACTTTGATCATTACTTAAAAAATGTAGTATTCTTTCTATTTCTGTAATTGGTTTCATTATAAGATTATTTATAATCTTGAAATTGTTTATATCATAACCTACTTTCTTAAGTCCTTTTTGTACAATTTTTAATACATCAAAAGTTTGTATTTTTCTTGTTTCTATTTTTCCACATAAAAATATGTTATTTATATGTATTGCAACTTCTACTCCACAAAATGACAAAGGATCACGATTCATTACTTCTTGTACAAAAGTGTCTGCAATCACATCACAGATTTTGTCAGGATGTCCTGGTAATACAAATTCTGAGTAATTTATTCCATTCATATTAATTTATGGTAAATAAAAAATTTTTCTGGAAAAACTTTTTATAATTTTATCTTCGCCATCAGGCGTAAGGATGGTATATATTGTATACTTTCCACTTAAAGAATTAAGTAAAGTATTTTTTGGTTTTGAAAAAATACCATCAGTAATGATCAAACTTTTGTAGATTTTGTTCTCAAGTATATGTTTTAAAACACAACTTATATCTGTACCTTGGAATGTAAATATTTTTCCTTTTAAGAAATCTATTACTTTAATTTCTTTAACATCTGTACTCCAAATATAAACTTTTATTTTTTTTGTTTTAACAAAAGGAGACAACGCAGCATATAAAGTTTCATAGTATTCTTCCATACTGCCACTTACATCAACATAAACATTTGCTTTTTGATTTAATTCTGCTAACAAATATATATGTTTATCAGAATCATAATAGATAATATCCAAACCTAAGGATTCTTTTATAAATACTGAACGTTTGTAAAAATCTGGATAAACGTTTTTGCTTTCAACAATACTATCACCAATAGATAAAAACGGATGTCCTTTGGTATCATAAACCAACAAATTTCTTATTGCTTGTTGTATAGTTTTTATAGCTTGTTTTTCATGTTTCTCAAAATTAATAATTATTTCTTCATAGTTTTGAATATGGCTATAAAATTTATCTTCATTTTCTTTTTTCTCATTTCTAGCATTTATATCTTTACTGTCATTGTCTCTCTCTGAGAACCCTTGCTCAAAAATTTCTTTAATTTCTTCCATAATTTTATCTGATATGATTTTATCAGATGAAACTCCTTTTGAATTTGTTTTATATTCAATTTTTAATGGATGTTCACCAAGCAATAATACTTTTGGTACTACCTCTTCTACAATATGTCTTTTTAGAACATCTATAATTTCCATATAAGAAGGCCCTTCATAACTTAAATAAAGTTTTTCTATTAACCAGTTAATATCATCTGTAAGTTTTTTTGATAATATAACTTCATCTTTATATCCTGAAGGTGGTCTAAGAATACATTCAGGAAGGTTGTCAGTTGAGTATAGATTTTCAAGTATTGAATAATATTTTTTATCATTAAATTTTTTTGTAAGATATGCGTTTATTATTGCGTCAAAAACAATGTTTTTAATAAATTCATCTTCGTCTATTTTAATCCAAAAATGGCTGAAAATAATATGATAAATCTCGTGATATATTACAAATATAAGATGGTGTATATCATTGCAGTATTTATCTAAAAAATTTTTGTTCAATAACAACACATGACGGTCAACACCAGCAATTGTTGCTGACCTTACATCTTTATCAAATCTAATTTCTGCCAACAAAATAAATTTTTCAAAAGCTATATCGTCTTTAGGTATTGACTCCAAAATTTTCTTTTTTAATTCGTTTAGTGTTTTAATATCCTTGTTGTTCATTGTATTTTTTAACCTCCGAAAGAAGTTTTAAATCTCTTGAATACAAAACTTTATCAAGGTTTTCTTTTAAAACACATATTTCTCTGTATGGCATAAACACATAATTCGTTGAACGAAGAATAATGTTTAGTGAGATCAAAAAAGGTGCTTGTATGATGTTAGCTTTTATAATTGCTTTATCATTTAAAAATCCACTACAATAAGGTGATAAAGGTATTATTTCACTAAAATTTTTATTAGTTTCATCAAGCAAATCTTTTAAGTTTTTATTGAGTAGTTTTATGTTAACCTCTTGACCTTTATAAAAATCTTTTAACATCTGCCAAATTTTAAAGTCAATTTTAACTGGTGGATATTCATAGTTTAAAAATTCTTTAACAGAACATTTCACAACATCATTTTTTGATAAATTTAAAAATTCTAAACATTCAGAGTTAACTTTTGTGAATGAATTTTTTGGTATAGATGTCATTTTATTTATCCTCTTTTGTTAAATTTTTAAGTCTATCTAAATATCTTTTGAAAGTTTGTATCATATCGGTTAAATTTTTGCTTAATTCTTTATCTGACATTTTGCTATGATGTATATTCTTTTCAGCATAGTACTTTATGGCATGTTTTAGAACATCTTTTTCTTGTTCATTTAATTCTTCATCTTCGTCTACTTGTTCTAAAAACTCAGAGTAATCAAAATGCGCTAGATTTCTTTTACGATAAAGTGGTAGTATTTCTGGCCCTCTTTTGTTTTTTAGTCTTATAGGTTCTGCATACATTAAAAATAATTTTGATAATTCTTCTGCAACTCGTGCCGATAGTTTCAACTTTGAAAGTATTCTGTAGAAGAGTAAAACAAAACATATTATTTTATGTTCAGGTAGTTTAAAAACAGCGTCTTCTATTAAATTATTTACAAACTCTTCATCAACATCATCTAAGTTGCTGATGGCAATAAACACTCTTTCAACTAAGTCTTTCTCAATTAATATAATTCGTTTAACATTAGAGTCAATTTTAGATAAAATTATTGAACGTTTAATTATATTTTCTATATCATCTTCATCAACCTCTTTATATGCTCTGTGTGGAATCGAATTTCTAACAACCACAAGTATAATATCACTTAAAAAGTCTTTGTAGTATGCAGACATTATAGAAAAAGCTGTTATACTATAAAGTAGATTTTCATATAAAATTCTTGCACGTCTACCAGATAAAGAATAGCCATATTTATCCATCTCCATCATTAGAACATAAACAAAATTTGTTATTTTATCATCAAAAGTTTGAGATATTGAACACAAGTTTGTTTTAATTTTTTCAATTATTTCTTTTAGTTGATAAGCAACTTCAAAATTTTTAACTTCTATGTCAGCGTTGTCAACATTAATGATTAATTTTTGTTCTTTTTCTGAAAGTTGATAAAAATTTGGAAATTTGATTATATAACTAAACCTGTCAGCTAAAGCTGCATCCAACGGGAACGAACCTTCACACATAAAAGGAGATGTAGAAAATTCATCTAGTTTTGGTGGATTCATTGCTGCCCATCTGTAGATAAGTTTTTCAAGTTTAATACCCATAAGTTTTTTCTCATAGATTATAGAAAAAAACTTGTTTTGTGTTTCAGGTTTACAACGAGATATTTCATCAATAAATATAGCTTCAAGATCCCAACATGATGCAGGTGTCGGTAGATATACTATTTTACCATCGGCACAAGAAGGATATCCAATAAGATCGTCAATACATACTTGTGAAGCATTATAATGAGCATATTTTAGTCCGAGTAGATTAAAAATTTTTTCACAAAGTAAAGTTTTTGCACAACCAGGCTCACTGATCAAAAGAACAGGTTTTTCTTGTGCGAGAGAAGCAAAAATTATTGGTTCAAGATGAGATAAACCATATATTTTGAGTTTTTCAAGGAAAGATTCAGATTGTTTTTGTTTTACCTCTACTGAGGTGGTCATGGTTCCCTCCTTTCAAAGGGGGCCGGCATTTCCACCTTATCTCGACTTTATTTAGTCGAGACAGGTTGGCAAAGGAGGCAAAACGGGCCGGTTCCCATACCTCCTTACTCTTCATGACCCCTTTTAAATTAAATTTTTACTTTTAAGTAGTGTAAAAGAACAAAAACAATTATCTATTTAAGTTATATACAAACAACAAAACAAAATGTCAATACTTTTAAAAAAACAATTAATTTTTACACACTCCAAAATTTTTTTATATAAGAACCATTTGGATAAACAATATCTATCATCCCTTCAACAGGAAGCCTCTCAAGTTCAAAAATCTTGTTATCTACAATTTTTTCCAACAAAATAAAAAATTTTATTTGTTCTAAAGGCTCTGCACCAAAAATATAAAATGGAATTTTGAGCTCAACAATTTTGTCTATTTTTATATATTCAAATTCTTTTTGTTCTGCATTTGAAATCAGTAATAAATATTTATTAGTTTCTTTACTTAATTCAAACTTTATATGATACGGTTGATGTTGTCTATAAAAAAATACAGAAACAACTATGTTTTCTTCAATTCTGTTATAATCCATTCTTATATAAATATCCTCAGTAGAAAAACCAAAATATACAGCTGACAATACTTTAGTTGTTTGATGCATAGAAGAAATTGTGGGCAAAATTTTCCCTGCTAAAATCCATTCAAAATAATTTGTCACTCTACCATCAATATTTGGACAAATAAGTCCTAAGGGCATATGTATTTCAGTTAATAATGACACTCTTTTGATTGGTAATTCAAGATAACTTGGTATCTTTTCTCCGATATAACTATATACATTTTTAAGATGTTGTCTAAATAAAAAATCAAAAGTATTAATATCTACAGTATAATGTTCATCACCAAACCACCAAAACCAATCAGACCCTTCTGCAATGTATATTTCTTGCCAACATAATTTTTTTGTCTCTTCTGAAACAGATGGATTTTGAGTTATATATTCTACAAAAAATTTCCTTGTTTCATATAAATATTCCCATGCAGTATTATCTTCAGGATGACCTATCCATATATTATAATTTGCGTTAATCCACGAACCTGGCCATAAAGTTGTAAGTTTTTCAGTTTTAGGATGTTTTGAAATAAAGTCCGATACAAGCACTGTTTCAAATAATTTATGTTCTGTGAGCATTTTGTATAATTCAGAAAGAAAATCTTCACCATCATTCGGATAAAACTCCCAACAGTTTTCTCCGTCAAGAATTATTGATACTAATGCAACATCGTTGTTATTATTTGAATACACTTTGTTATATATTTCAGTAAGTTTTTTCTCTATATCTTTTACTGCATCAATATGATTCCATCGTTGATATACAAATCCAATATTATCAGAAATCTCTCTATCTCTAAAAATTACATACATTGGATTGCTATTTCCGATCTCAACATGATAATGTTTGTAGATTACTTCTTTTTGTGGATAAATTTTTGTCATCATGTTTATAGATTTCTTTAAAACTTCTTCATCAGTTGCAAACCATTTTATCCCATATTTATCTAACAAAGGAACAATATCGTTTGAAACTGCTCCTTCTGATGGCCAAAATCCTCTCGGTGAAACTTCAAAAAGTTTTTCGTACAAATCTTTAGCTAATCTTATTTGTTGTTCAGCATCTTCTATTAAACTAGTATATTTTCGTGGTAACACTACCTTGGGATTAGAAATTTTTGCTTTTGTAGGATCACAAAGTAATGGCAATATAGGATGATAAAATGCTGAGACCGAAACTTCAATTTTATTTTGTTGTTGTAATTCTTTAAGTTTTTTAGGTATTTGTTTGCAGATCATCCTTTGTTTTTTTACAATAATATGTTTATCTTCTTCTGTATAATTTCTTTCTTTCTCAAATAATGCTTTTATTTCTTTATCAACTTTTCTAAAATATGGATCAAACCATACTAAGTTTGACCATACTTGTAAATCAAGCCAATCCTGATTATTAAAATATTTTATTTTTCTATAAAGCTCATCATCAGCAACTTTTTTTCCTCGTTGCTCAAGCAGTTCTTTATATCTTTTATATGGTTCGATCATTGTTTGCCAACAACAATTAAAAAAGTTTTTCAAAATATAAACTTTATCTTCATCAGTAAGTTGACGGACAGGCTTCAAGGTTAACTCAAGATGTGGGTCAACAGCATCTTTTGCATAATCTTCAAGTTGTACTAACAACGATGGTACAAAATTAAAATTAAGTTTTAATTTTTCATATTTTTCTGTCCATATTAACATATCATAATAATCTTTTATAGCATGTAATCTTACCCATGGTAAATAATAAAAATTTTTCGACAGTTCTTTATACAAAGGTTGATGTTGATGGTAAAGTATGGCTATATAAAGTTTTTTCATGTTTTATCAAACTAAAATTTTGTTTCTATTGAAAAAGAAATTTTTGTAGCAGGGTCACCTTTAGGTTTATCAAAATATACATTTTTTAATGGGTTAAAAATTGAATATGAAAATTTTACTGCCATTAATTCTGAAATATCATATTTCGCTGAAAAGCCATATTCTAAAGCAATAGCTTTTTTTGCACCTAAAGTTCTTTCTGTTGATGATGGATCAGGCTTATCATCGGGCGCTTCCGGCGAAGAAAATAAATAATATTCAAAACCACAATAAAATTTTTTCAACGGATTTACATTAATGTCAAAACCTAAAACAAACACACCTGAATATCCATCTGGTAAATCAAAAAATAATGTCCTTGAATTAGCTTTTGCAAATTCACCAAATCCATACGGTTCCATATAGTCGTACATTTTAGTAAATGTGGGTAAAAATTTTGATGAAGAAAGTAGCCATGCAACAGCAGCAGAAGATTCTCCTAAATATTTATTCTTACCTCTTACTTTTCCGCGAAAATACCATAGGTTGCCAGAATAACTTTCAGATAATGTTTTTGCTTGTTGAACAACATATTCAAAAATGTATTCAAAATTCTCATGCTCTCGTTTGACAAAAATTTCGTAAAAATTTTTTTTATCGCCTTTTATTCTATCATCTTCAACTACACAATTTAACCCAAAATCGTATCCAGAATAAAATTTGCTTCCTAACAAAAAGCTGTATAAATCAAAAGTTGAACTGTTTTGAAAACCAGAAACAGAATTTATCCTTGAAATTAAACTATTAATATAAAAATACTTACCAAAATCAAAGTTTATCGAAACA
>Ga0197143_1000572_pt1 | contig 38519 bp, 37 predicted proteins | sample GBS70_MetaG_FD_148603 | JGI IMG/M metagenome (GOLD analysis project Ga0197143, IMG submission 148603) | Sediment microbial communities from Great Boiling Springs, Gerlach, Nevada, United States - GBS 70_MetaG | ecosystem: Environmental > Aquatic > Thermal springs > Hot (42-90C) > Sediment... | reverse complement strand
GCAACCGGGGCATCAGGCGGGTCCTGGAAAAAGGAGTCCGTTGGGTCTGGCTGGTCAACAATGACGCTGTCCCGGATAAAGGTTCGCTCGAAGCGCTCCTTCGGGTCGGGGATGACCTTCCCCGGGCGGGGATCCTTTCGCCGGTAATTCGCCGGCTCTCCGACGGTGGGGTGTGGCATCAGGGGGCGCGGGAGCCCGGCCCCTTTGGGCTCCTGCCGAAGGCATTGGGAACGGTCTCAGGGGAGGCCGTCCCGGTTGATTACGTGAGCGGCTGCGCGATGCTGGTCCGGGGGGAAGTCTTCGAAGCCATTGGTCCCTTCGACGAAGGCTTCTTCGCCTATTACGAGGAGCTGGATTTTTGCCGCCGGGCGCGCGCGGCCGGATTTGGCATTTTTGTTGTCCCGTCAGCAACGGTCTGGCACGAAGTAGGGGCCACGGGCCGCCTTATCCCTGCCCAGGTGGCCTTTCACCGGGCCCGGAGCCGAATCCGTTTTTACAGGCGCTACGGTCGGCCCCGCCTGCTCGTGTTGCCGGTCGTTATCGCTTCCACCCTGAGCTGGGCGGTGAAATGCTTGACCCGGGCGGACTTGGGCGGGGCCTCTGCCACCCTGCTGGGGGTCTGGGCGGGATTGCGGGGAGATTTGCGGCCAGATTACGGGAGATGGCCGGGACCTGGGAATCGGTGAGCTGCCTGCTTTGCGGCCGGGATGATTCCACCCCGCTGGTGGAAGGTCCCGACCGGCTGCACCGCCTGCCCGGAACTTTTAAATTCGTTCGCTGCCGGCAGTGCGGCCTGGTTTACCAGAACCCACGGCTTACCCCGGCGACCCTGGCCGATTATTACCCCGACGACTACCCCCCTCACCGCACCGGCCGGAGGCCCACCCTATGGGACCGCCTTGACCTCAGTTTGGCGTATGCCAAGCGGGTTTATGCCATCAGAAGATTTAGGGGCGGGGGGCGATTGCTGGACGTCGGCTGCGGTGCCGGGGGCTTTCTTCAGGCAATGGCCGCGGCCGGTTGGGAGGTCTACGGACTTGAGCCCTCGCCCCGGGCGGCTAAGGCGGCAGCCGAGGCCAGCGGCGCGCCCATTATTACGGCCCGCCTTGAGGACGCAGACCTTCCCAACGAGTTCTTCGACCTGGTTACCCTGTGGGATGTGGTGGAGCACCTGCACGACCCTAGGGCGGGCCTCAAAAAGGCCTGGGGCGCCCTTAGAGCCGGCGGTCTCCTCGTGGCCAGCACGCCCGATTTGGACTCACCCGACCGGAAAATATTTCGTAAATACTGGTTTGGGTACGACCTGCCCCGTCACCTGTATATTTTTAACCGCAAAACCCTAACAATTTTGCTGGACCAAATTGGGTTTGAGGTTATAAAGGTGGCTCACTTTACCGCCCACTACCAGGTCCTGGCTGGAAGCATCCGGCATCTTGCCGCGGCCGTCCTTAGCCCCGATTTCGGCGACCTGGTTTACAGGGTTGTTTACTCGCCCCCGCTCCGGTTGCTGGCTTTCCCGACGGTTAAACTTCTCACGCGGCTTAATATCGGACCGGTTATGACGGTCTTCGCCCGGAAGGCTTAGAATGCTCGAAGTAAGGCCGTCTGACCCTGACCGTGCCGGTATTGTCCGGGGTTACGATGCCATCTTCGCCCGGGCTCCCCTGGAGCAGACCATATCTTTTTATTTGGAGATGTTTGACCATCTTGAGGTTCGACCGGGGGAACGGTTTCTGGATGTCGCCTGCGGCTCCGGACGGTTGCTGGCCGTGGCCGAAAGGCGGGGGGTGGCGGCCGTGGGCCTTGACATTTCGAGGACTGCGCTGGGCCTTGGACGCCGGTCCTTTGGCCTTAAGCGTTTGGTCGTCGGGGCCGGGGAAGCCCTGCCGTTTAAGGACGAAAGTTTTAACGCCGTTGCCGTTATCGGCAGCCTGGAGCACTTCTCCGACCCGGCTTCAGGTGTCCGGGAACTCCGGCGGGTGCTTAAGCCGGGCGGAAGGGCCGTAATCCTGGTGCCTAATACTTTTAGCCTCACCCATGTGCTTTACGTCTGGCGCACGGGAGAAGTCTTCGACGACGGACAGCCCCTTCAGCGTTACGCTACCCGAAAACAGTGGCGGCGGCTGATCGAAGACGGGGGCTTGGTTATCCGCTCGATCAGACGCTACGAACGGGAAAGGCCCCGGCGGTTCCGGGACCTTTTGGGTTACCTGCGCCGGCCAGGGCGTCTTATTCGCTGGCTCTTAGGGGGCCTGATACCCCTGGACGCGGTGAATTGTTTCGTTTTCGTTTGCGCCAGGCCCTGAGGAACCTTATGAACCCGGAAGAATACGGCCGAATTGCCAGGCTGGAGGGGGGGCACTGGTGGTACCGGGGGATGGGGGATGTTGCCCTCGGGCTGCTTGAGGGGGTAAAATTGTCCCGGCCGGCCCTTATCCTGGATGCCGGCTGCGGACCGGGCGGAACTTCCGCCCGCTTTAAAGGCCTGGGCCGGGTTGTCGGCCTCGACCTGGCCCCCGAAGCCCTGAGCCTGGCCCGCCGCCACGGCCTGGCCGGCCTGGTCAGGGCCTCCGTCACGGCCTTGCCCTTCGGCAACGCCGCCTTCGACCTGGTCCTTTGTTTCGACGTCCTTTACCACCTCTGGGTCGGCGACGACCGGCTGGCCGTGAGGGAGCTGGCAAGGGTGCTTAAACCGGGCGGCTATCTGCTCATCAGGGTCCCGGCCTTCGAGGCCCTGCGGGGACCCCACGACCGGGTGGTCCTCACCCGCCACCGCTACACCGCCGGGGAAGTCGCCGACCTGGTCCGCTCGGCCGGCCTTAAGGTCGAGCGCCTCACCTACGCCAACGCCCTCCTCTTTGCCCCGGCCGCCCTCTGGCGGCTGGCCGGACGCCTCATCAGCCCCGACCAAAAGGCCGCCTCCGACGTCCGGCCCCTGCCCGAACCCCTTAACGGCCTGCTTTACCGCATCCTTCGCCTTGAGGGCCGGCTGATTCGCCGCTTCGGCCGACTCCCCATCGGCCTATCGGTTATCTGCCTGGCACGGCGCTGACCGATGCAGACCCCCGTCGGCCCCTTCGACTTCGTCCGGGAGGGGGGGCTCATCCTGCTGCTGGCCCTGGCCGGTGCCCTCCTCGGCCGGCGCCTGGAACCAAGGCTTCCCGCCTGCCGGGTTCGGCCCGACCTGGTCGTTGGGGGGCTGGTGTTGAGCTATCTTGGCCTGTGGGCGACCCTCTCTTACCTGCGGCACGCCAGCTTCCACAGCCATGCCTACGACCTGGGAATCCTGGCCCAGGTGATGTGGAATACGGTCAACGGTCGGCCTTTTTCCACCACCGTCATGTTTGAATACACTTCTAACCTGCTTGCCCACCATTTTTCGCCCATCCTCCTGCTTATTGCGCCCCTTTATGCCCTCTGGCCCCACCCGGAAACCCTCCTGGCGGTCCAGACGGCGGCCCTCGCCCTGGCCGTAATCCCCTTTTACCGCGTCGGCCGGCGGCTGGGGGGGCCGGCCACCGGCCTGGCCCTGGCCGCCGCCTACTGGCTTTACCCGGCCGCCCACTACGTTAACCTTTTTGACTTCCACGAGATCGCCCTGGCCGTTCCCCTCCTGGCCTTCGCCCTCGATGGGTTTCTGGCCGACCGGCCCCGGCGGGGGGCGGCCTTCGTCGGCCTGGCCCTCCTTACCCGGGAGGAGGTGGCCATCGTCGCCGCCGGGCTGGGCCTCTGGCTCTTTCTCCGGGGCCGGCGGGGCTGGGGGTTGGGCTTGATGGCCGTCGGCATCGGCTGGGCGGCCCTTACCATCGGCTGGCTGGCGCCGACCCTGGGGGGCACCGGCAGGTATTACTATCTGCGCCGGTACGAGTGGCTGGGCGCCTCCCCGGCGGAAATCGCGGCCACCATTCTCACCCGGCCGGATTACGTCCTCGGGGGCCTGCTCACCCGGGAGCGGCTCGATTTTCTCCTCCGGCTGCTCCTGCCCCTGGGCCTCCTGCCCCTGCTGGGGCCCGAACTGCTGGTTTTAAGCCTGCCGAGCTTCGGGTACCTTTTGCTCAGCAACTACCGGGAGCAGTACGAGCTGGCGAACCAGTATTCGGCCGTGGTTATACCCTGGCTGGTGGCGGCGGCCGGGGCCGGGGCGGCCCGGCTCTTCTCCCGCCGGGTCGGGCGGGGGCCGGTGCTGGGTCTGCTCCTGGGGGCAAGCCTCGGGGCCTACCTGGCCTACGGCCCCGGGCCCCTCGGGGGCCGGTTTCAGCCCGAGCAGTTCGTGGTCGGGCCCCACGTGGAGGTCGGCCGGGAGATCCTGGGGCTGATACCCCCGGGGGCGGCCGTCTCGGCCCAGGCGGACCTGGTTCCCCACCTGGCAAACCGGGAGCACGTTTACACCTTCCCCAACATCTTCGGGGCCGATTACATCGTGGTGGACACCAGGGGGAGCCCCTGGCCCTTTACTCCGGCCGAATTTCGGCGCTTTCTCGACCGGATCGACCGCAACCCGGCCTGGCGGCTGGTGGTGGCCCGGGACGGCTACCGGATTTACCGGCGGGGTCCGACCCTGGTCTCGGGGCCGGAGCTGGGCCCCGATGGGCCGGCGGATTATTAAAAAGCCTGGCGCCGGGGAACGCCCGGGCCCGATAATCATCGGGGGAGATGGTGGCCATCCGGTTTACAGTGCCCTTAAACTACTGCCCCGGCTGCGGGGCACCCCTGGGCCGGGCGCAGGTGGACGGCCGGGAAAGGCCCTGGTGCCGGGCCTGCGGCTACGTGGGCTTTCACACCGCCCTGATCTGGTCGGGGGCCGTCATAACCGACGCCGCCGGCCGGGTCCTCCTTCAGCAGCTGCAGGTCGGCCGCCGGGCCGGCAACTGGGCCCTGCCCGGGGGCCTGCTCGAGGCCGACGAGACGGCCGAGGGGGCGGCCTGCCGGGAGGTCGAGGAGGAGACGGGCCTGCGGGTCCGGCTGAAGGGCCTGCTCGGGGTCTTCTCGAGGGCCGGCGACCCCTTCGTGGGGGTGGTTTACCTGGGGGAGGTGGTGGGCGGGGAACTGAGGCCCGAATCGGGGGGCCGTTTCTTCGCCTCGGAGGAGCTCCCGTGGTCCGGGCCTTTTGACCACTGGGCGGTGGAGGCCGCCCTGAGGCAGTGGCTAGGCGGGCAGGCCCAGGCCGGCCAGGAGGGAATCGACGACTTCGGGGCCGGTTAGGGCCGCCGCGGCCCGGCGGCCCGCCCGCAGGTCGGTGATCTCAAGGACGGGCGGCCGGGAGGCCCCGTCCAGGCTGATGACCAGGTCGGCCCCAAGTCGCCGGCCCACCGACTCGGCCCTCAGGTCCCCCTCCGGCGCGTCCGGGAGGATGAGGCCCCCCAGGTAGTAGGCCGACGCCCCGGGGGGATGGGTCAGGCCGGCGGCCAGGCGGCCGCCGCTTCCCCATTCCACAGAGACGACCTTCCATCCGGCCAGGCGGAGCCGGCGGCCCAGGGTCCGGCCTAGCGAATGATAAAATCGGCGAAGCGGCCGGTGTATTCTTCCCACTGGACGTCGACCCGCTCCACCCAGGCCCCCGGCGGCCCCTGATGGCACCACTCGATGAGCCGCTGGACGGCGTCTTTTTCGCCCTCAAACACGGCCTCGACCCGCCCGTCCGGCAGGTTGCGAATCCAGCCGGTCACCCCGTACTGGCGGGCCAGGTGGCGGGTTGTGTCCCGGAAAAAGACGCCCTGGACCCGGCCGGAGATGTAAACATGCGCCCTTACCTTCGGCATGAGGACGACGCAGGCTAGTTGCCGGTCTGGGGCTGTTCCACCCGAAAGCTTTTTAAGATTTCGATAACCTGGGAATCGGGGATCTGCTCAAACCGCTGGTAAAACCGGCCCACCGCCAGGAAGGGCTCCGGGGTGGCTAGGCAGATTACGTCGTCGGCGACGGCCTGGAGCCGGGGAATGGCTTCCGGGGGCGCCACCGGCACGGCGATGACCACCAGCTTCGGGTTGAGGCGTCGGACGGCGATGGCCCCGACCCGGATGGTGTGGCCGGTGGCCACCCCGTCGTCCACCAGAATCACCGTCCGGCCCTCCACCGGGGGCAGGGGCCGGCCCTCCCGGTAAAGCCGGACCCGTCGCCGGACCTCCTCCAGCTCCGCTTGGACGGCCCTTTCGACGTAGCTCCGGGGAATCCAGAGCTCCCGGACCACCTCCTCGCTGATTTCGTAGTCGCCGGTTTCGGCCACGGCCCCGATGCCGAATTCGGGGTTTCCCGGCGCCCCGACCTTGCGGACGACGATGACGTCGAGGGGGAAGTTCAGGGCGGCCGCCACCTCGGCCCCGACCACCACCCCACCCCGGGGCAAGGCTAAAACCAGCCCGGGCTCGCCCCGGTATTTTTCCAGGTGTTCGGCCAGCCGCCGGCCCGCATCGACCCTGTCCCGAAAAATCATCCCAACCTCTCCCGTCGGTGTAATCCCCACCGCTTAGCCTTTATTATAATAGTCTCTGGCGCCGGCATGGACCGACCCCAGCCGCTCGAAGCCGCACTCCGTCGCTGGCTCCAGGAGCTTCCGGGCCGCGTGGTTACCGGCGCGCTCGACCCGGCCCGCCTGGTCTCCCTGGTGGAATCGGAACTGCTGGATATCGCCGGCAACCTTCGGGAAGGCCTGCCCCGGCGCATCGAAATCGTGGTGGCCCCGGCCGACTACCGGCGGCTGAGCCGGACGGGCCACGACCTGGCCGTGGAGCTGGCCGCCGGCCTCCGGGCGCTGGGCCGGCGGCTCGAACGGCCCGATTACCGGCCCGAGGTCCGGCTCAGGGCCGACCCCGGTGTGCCCCCCGGCCAGCCCGAGGTGCGGTTTCAGCCCGGGGAGCTGGAAACCACCCAGCCCATCCCCACCGCCCCAGCCTCAACCGGCCTCGTCGGCCACCTCCACATCCGGGCCGGGGACGGGCCGGCCTGGTCGGTGCCCGTCGACCGGCTGCCCTTCACCATCGGCCGGAGCGCCGAGGCCGACCTCATCCTGGCCGAGCCGAGCGTCTCCCGCAAACACTGCCAGATCCGGGCCGGTCCGGACGGCCTTGAACTGGTGGACCTGTCCAGCCTGAACGGCACCTGGGTGGACGACCGCCGGGTCACCCGGGCCCGCCTCACCGGCCGGACGGAGTTTCGGGTCGGGCCCTACCGCCTCAGGTTTGAGCCGGCCGGGGCCGCCCCGTAGGCCGGCCCCAATGTCTCCTGAGCTTGCCTGGTGGCTCAACCTGTGGGTCCTCGGCCTGGTTTATATTCTGCTGGGGGTTTTGCTGCGGGGCATCTACGCCGAAACCCGGCGCCTGGCCGGTCCGGGCGAAACCGGTCGGGGGCGGCTGGTCGTTGTCGAGCCGGCCGAAAGCGGCCTTTTGCCCGGCGAGGCCTTTCCCCTTCCCCCCGAAGCCACCGTTGGCCGGGACCGGTCCAACGATATCTGCCTGCCGGACCCCTCGGTATCCCTCCGCCACGCCCGGCTCTATTATCGGGGCTGGAGCTGGTGGGTGGAGGACCTTAACAGCACCAACGGGACCTTTATCAACGGCCGGCGGTTAGAAAGGCCCGGGGTTGTCCTGCCGGGCGACCGGCTCGCCTTCGGCCAGGTGGTAACCCGGCTGGAGGTAAAGGGCTGATGGCGGCCGGGCTTCTGGGGATTTTGGCGGCGGTGGCCATCGCCTTCCCCTGGCCGGCGGTCCGGGCCGGGGAGCCCCTCTCGGCCTTCTGGGTGGTCTGGGCGGCAGGGATGGTCCTGGCCCAGGGGTTTGTGGTGTTGAAAAAGGGCGACCCGCTACTGCTTCCGGCCGCGGCCGGCCTTTCGGCCCTGGGACAGGTGGTCCTGGGCCGGCTGGGACCCCCGGGCCTGATCTTCCGCCAGTCCGTCTGGCTGCTGGTAGGCTTAGGATTCCTCTGGGGGGCTTTGCTTCTGGCCCGGCCGGCGGCCCGGCTTGACCGCTGGCGTTACACCCTGGCCGCGGCCGCCCTGGGCCTGGTGCTTCTTACGTTCCCCCTCGGGGCGGGGGCCGGGGCAAGGCTCTGGCTCGACCTGGGGTTTTTCTTCATCCAGCCGGTGGAGCCCCTCAAGCTGGCCCTGGCCCTGACCCTGGCCGGGTATCTGGCCGAGCGCCGGGAGCTTTTATACTACGCCCGTCGGCGCCTGGGCCCCCTGGTCCTGCCGGCCACCACGTATCTCATTCCCCTGGGGGTTGTTACGGGCCTTGCCCTGTTGCTCCTCTTCGCCCAGCGGGACCTGGGCAGCGCCCTGCTGGTTCTGGGGGTGGCGGTGGGGAGCCTGTATGCGGCGGCCCCCCGCCCCGCCCACCTCATTCTCGGCCTGGTTCCGGCGGCCGTGGCGGCGGCCGGGGGGTATCTTCTCAATCCGGTGGTCCAGGAGCGGGTCCACGTCTGGCTCGACCCGTGGGCCGACCCGGAAGGCCGGGGGTTCCAAGTGGCCCAGGCCCTCATCGCCCTGGCGGCCGGGGGGGCAGGAGGGACCGGCCTCGGGCTGGGCCGGCCCGACCTGGTTCCGGCCGTCCGCACCGACTTCGTCTTCGTCGCCCTGGGGGAAGAGCTGGGCTTCCTCGGGACGGCCGGGGCCGTGGGCCTTTACCTGGTCCTGCTCGCCCGCTGTTTTCGGCTGGGTCTGCTCGCCCGGTCGGAGTACAACCGGCTGCTGGCGGTCACCCTGGGCCTTACCCTGGGGGTGCAGACCTTCATCATCCTGGCCGGGACGGTTCGGCTGATGCCCCTTACGGGCCTGACGGTGCCGTTTATAAGTTACGGGGGAAGCTCCCTGGTGGTAAACTACGCAATCCTGGGCCTGTTGGCGGCCCTATCCGTCGAAGAGGAGACCGGTCAAAGATGCGGGTGCTGATGCTTTCGTGGGAATATCCGCCCCACAACATCGGCGGCCTGGGGAAGCACGTCTCCGAGCTCGTGCCCCACCTGGCCGAACTGGGGGTGCAGGTCCACCTGCTGACCCCGAGGCTGAGGGGCGGGTACGAGGTTGAGGAGGTCACGGCCAACTCGGTGGTCCACCGGGTGGAGCCCCCGGCCGGGGTTGACCCGGCGGACTTCTTCGGGGTGGTCCAGCGGACCAACGTGAACCTGGAAGTGGCCGGACGGCAGCTTTTCGAAAAATTCGGAAAATTTGACATAATCCACGGGCATGACTGGCTGGTGGCGTATGCGGCGGTGGCCCTCAAGCACGCGTACAAGACGCCGTTGATGGTTACGATTCACGCCACCGAGTACGGCCGCAACCGCGGCCGGCTAACGGGGGACCTTCCCCGGGCCATCCACAGCGTGGAGTGGTGGCTTACGTATGAGGCCTGGCGGGTGATCACCTGCAGCCGCTTCATGCGGGACGAGGTGGTTCAGGCCCTGCAGGTTCCCCCGGATAAAATTGACGTGATTCCGAACGGGGTGGATGCCGCCCGTTTCGAGCGGTGGTTTGGGGTCGACCTGACCGATTTCCGGGCCAGGTTTGCCCTGCCGTCGGAGCGGATTGTGTTCGGGGTGGGGCGGCTGGTCTGGGAAAAGGGCTACCAGGACCTGGTGGCGGCCGGGCCGGCCATTCTGGGCCGGGCCCCCGACGTCAAGTTCGTGGTGGCCGGAAGCGGGCCGATGCTTGATAGTCTGCGGGCTCAGGCCGAGAATCTGGGGTTAGGCCCCAAGTTTTACTTCACCGGGTTCATTCCCGACGAAGACCGGGACCGACTCTTTGTGCTGGCCGACGTGGCCGTCTTTCCGAGCCACTACGAGCCCTTCGGGATTGTGGCCCTGGAGGCGATGGCGGCCCGGGCGCCGGTGGTTGCCTCCGATGTGGGCGGTTTTCGGGAGATAATCGCCAACCACGAGACGGGTATTTTAGTTTACCCGGGCAGTCCCGATTCGGTGGCCTGGGGCGTTCTGCACACCCTGCTTCACCCCGAATGGACCCGGCAGCGGGTAGAGAACGCCTACCGGCTGGTCAAGGAGCGCTACAACTGGGGCCGGATCGCCCGGGAAACCGTTGAAGTTTACCGGCGGGTAGTTTCCGAGCGGCAGGCGACCGTCTGGTGAGGCGGGCCGCCCTTGCAAGGGTGGTGGGGGCGGGGCTAGAATGAATCTTGGTGGGAGGCCCGGCGGCCGGTGTCCGGCCGTAGGCGGGCGTCAGGCCGAGGTGGCGGAACTGGCAGACGCAGGGGACTTAAAATCCCCCGCCCCGGAGGGGGCATGCGGGTTCGAGTCCCGCCCTCGGCACCAAAAGCCGAATCGGCCGGGGCCCTACCGTTTCGGGCCTAACGACGGCAAGACTTCCCCGAAGATGCGGGCCGCCGCCTATCCTTAGGCCTTTAGGCCGGTCTTCGAACCGGCCCAAAGGTTAAGGCAAATTCAGGTCAAAGGTCCAGGGTTCGGCGGCCCCATCGGGGCCGAAGAATTTTATGGTCCGCCGGCCCGAAAGCCCGGCCAGCCCCGCCGGGATGCTCCACCGGTAGCAGTCGGGGCCGTCCGCCCGCACCACCACCGGCGCTGCCGGAAGCTCCGGGTCGAAGACCAGCCGGGGAATTGCGGGTCGGGGAGTTCCGGGCCCGTCGGCCAGGCCTTCAAAGCAGGCCCGGAGCTTGAGGCCCGAAGGCGCCGCCACCAGCCGCTCCAGCCGGGCCTTCCGGCCGCCGACTGCCGCCTCTTTGCCCCTAACTTCGGCCCGGGCCGGGGCCACCGGCACCCTGAACTCAAACCAGAAAGGCCCCGCAAGCTCCCGCTCCCTCATCGGGGTAGGCCCCCCGCCGCCCGGGAACCCCTCCGGCTCGAGGCGCGCCAGCCTGACCGAAAGCTTCAGGACCACGTCCCCCGAGGCCTGGCCCAGGTCCCAGCCGTCAAAGGCCAGGACGTGGCCGCTTTCGTCCGGCTTAAGCTCCAGCCGCAGAATTTCCGACCGTCCCCGTGCCCCGGCCCCTAATTCGGGCCTGAGGGGCCGGCCGTCGGCCGTAAAAAGCTCTCCCCGCACGTCCAGCACCCCGAACCCGGCCGGCCCCCCCGCCCACAGGACCACAAGCACCTGATTGGGGTCGGCGTATGCCCGCTCCAGGCGCACCGTCCAGCCGTCCCGGCTCTGACCGAGCCCGTAGTACCGGGTCAGACCGGCCTGGCCGACCTGGCTCCAGCCGGGAGCCAGCTTCAGGAGGCCGTCGGCCAGGGGTCCCCCGGCATAGGCTGCCGTGGCCAGGAGGATAACGGCCCCAAGGCCGGCCACGACCCAAACCCATCGGGGCCGGTAGGCCCCAGCCTTTGCCGGCCCCGATTTCAGACGGGTCTGAACCCTGGGCCACAGGTCTGCCCCGACCGGGACCCCGGCTTCGGCCAGCTCGGTTAAAGCTTCTCTAAAGAGCTTCTCTTTACGGTGGGTCATGGGCATCGCCTCCCACAATTTGGGGTTGTCTTTGGGAACTGCCGGCCCACACCCCTTCAAGGAGCCGGCGCAGCTGACGGCGGGCGGCATGAAGTTGCCACTTTACGGTGCCCAGGGGCCGGCGTAGCCGGGCCGCGATTTCGGCCTCGGAAAGGCCGGCGTAGTAGCGCAGGACCACGGCCGCCCGCCGCTCGGGGGAAAGCCGCTCCAGGGCGGCCCAGACCTCGGCCCGAAGTTCGGCCCGGGCCGCCGCGTCCTCGGGGTCCGGCAGGGCGGCCAGAACGCCGTCGAGGCCGTCTAACGAAAGCTCCCGCCGCCTGCGCCCCAGGGCCTTGAGGGCTTCCCGGGCGACCAGCCGCAAAAACCAGGGCCTGAACGGCAGTTCGAAGTTGAAGGCTTTGAGGCGGCCGGGAAGACTTAGAAAGGCGGCCTGGGCAACGTCCTCGGCCAGGGCCCGGTCCCGGACGATGAGGTAAGCCGTCCTTATGGCTTCAAGCTGGTGGGTCCGGACCAGGGGCTCAAGGGCCATCAAGTCGCCGGCTTTGAGCCTTTGGATGGCGGTGCGTTCGTCGAAGTCAGGCTCCATTTCGGCCTTCCCAAGGGGAATATCCCGGAATCGGCCCGAAAGGTTGGGGCGGTCGGGTTGTGGCGGTGATTATCTGCCGAACGGGGTAAAATGGTGGCGGATGCGGGCGGTGACGACGGATGGGTTGGGTGGGGGCCTTAAAGCTTGCCCGCAACGAAACGGGTTAGGCGGAGGACCCTCGGCCGCATGGGCTGGTGGGTGAAGCTGTTTAGCCTCGGGCCAATAGTGGGCTGGCTCGGCCGCAGGGGCCTGGGCATCGGATTGCGCCGGCCCGGGCTCTTTGGCTACCCGACCTTCAAGGTCGGGCCGGTCCGCGTCGGCTACGGCCGGCGGCCCGCCGTTCGAATTCGGCTCGGTCGAGTGCGGGTCCGGTTTTGATGCGGCCTAGTCCAGGCCGCCCCGCAGGCCCCCGTCGATGCGCAGGGCCGCGCCGCTGACGTAGGCGGCCGCATCGCTCAGCAGAAAGAGCACCGGGCCCAGCACGTCGTCCGGCGTCCCGATCCGCCCTAGCGGGACCCGCTCGGCCACCCGCCTGGCAAATTCGGGGTCCCGGGCAAACCGGGAGGCGGCCGTCATGATCGCCCCCGGCACAACGCAGTTTACCCGGATGCCGTACCGGCCCCACTCGATGGCCAGGATTCGGGTGAGCTGGACCACCCCGGCCTTGGCCGCGCTGTAGTGAACGCTGGAGCCGGGCTCAAAGGCCGCCACCGACGAAACGTTGATTATCACCCCGTAGCCGTTCTTCCGCATCTCCGGGAACACCGCCCGGGACACTAAAAAGGCCGACGTCAGGTTGGTGTCCACGACCGCCCGCCAGCCGTTGGGGGAGATCTCTTCCGCCGGTGCCCAGAAGGTGCCCCCGGCGTTGTTAATCAAAAAGTGGACCGTGCCGAACCTCCCCAGGGTCTGCTCCACCAGGGCAGCCACCTGCTCGGGGTCCCGAACGTCGGCCTGAACCGGCAGAACCTCGCCCCCAAGGCCTTTGATCTCCCGGCAGACGGCCTCGAGCCGCTCCAGCTTCCGGCTGTTAACCACAACCTTGACCCCCTGCTCGGCCAGCCCCACCGCCAGCCGGTAGCCGATGCCGCTGGAACTGCCGGTTACGATGGCCACCTTGCCCGCAAGCTCCGGCACCTTAAGCATTGCCGCCCCCTAGAAGACCACCCGTTCCTGCTTAAGGCGCTCGATCTCGGCGTCGCTGAGGCCGGCGTACTGCCGGAGGACCAGCTCGGTGTCGGCCCCCAGGCGGGCCGGGGGCCTGAGCCCTTCCAGGGGCGAGTCGGAGAGCCGGATCGGGTTGCCCATCAGCCGGATGGGGCCGTATTCGGGGTGGTCCACATCCCGGAGCATTCCCCGGGCCTTAAGGTGGGGGTCATCGGCCACCTCCCGCACCGAAAGCACCGGGGCGCAGGGCACCCCGGCTTCCATCAGGCCCCAGACCACCTCCCACCGGGTCCGCCGGGAGGTCCACCCGGCCACAATGGCATCGAGCTCGTCCATGTGGAGGGCCCGGGCCGAATTGGTCTTAAACCGGTCGTCCTCAAGCAGTTCCGGCCGGCCGATGTGGCGGGCAAAGGCCTCCCAGTGGCGCTCCGAGACGCAGAAGATGGCCACGTAGCCGTCGGCGGCCGGGTAGACGTTGTACGGGGCGAGCCGCAGGCCGCTGTGGCGGTTGCCCGTCCGTTCGGGAACTTCCCGGACGGCGTTGTAGAGGGCGCCCAGGGGGGAGGCCAGGGCCGGGTAGATGGCGTCGTGCATGGAGACCTCGACCAGCTGACCCCGGCCGGTGAAGACCCGCTGGAAGAGGGCCACCATCACCCCGGCAAAGAGGTGGATGCCCCCCATGAAGTCGCAGACGGCCGGCCCGGCCTTCACCGGGGGGCCGTCGGGGAAGCCGGTGGTGGCCATCACACCCCCCATCGCCTGGACGGTGAGGTCCATGGCCGGAAAGTCGGCGTACGGCCCCGAAAGGCCGAAGCCCTTGCCCGAGGCGTAGATGAGCCTGGGGTTAATCCGGCTGAGGACGTCGTAGCCGAGGCCGAGCCGCTCCATTGTGCCCCGCTTGAAGTTCTCGACCAGGACGTCGGCCTTCTCGGCAAGCTTTAAAAGGACCTGCTTTCCGGCCTCGGCCTTCAGGTCGAGGCAGAGGCTCAACTTGTTGGGATTAAGCAGCAAGAACTCATAGGGCTCCCGGTCGGTGTCGAAGCCGAGGAGCCGGCGGCGGAGGGGCTCCCCTTCGGGGGGCTCGATTTTGATGACGGTGGCCCCGAAGTAGGCCAGGAGCAGGGAACAGTATGAGCCGTTGTAAATCTGACCCAGGTCCAGGACGAGGATGTCTTTAAGGGCCTGCATTTTTACCCCTCGGCGAGCCAGGTTTCCTGGTGCTTTTCGGTCAGGTATCTGTTAGACTGGAGCTTGAAGTTGCGAACCGTCCGCCAGTAGAGGGCCCATTCCACCGGGTGGCGGGCAACGATGACCTTCACCCCGGCCGTAAGAACTCTTTTCTCCAGTTCCCAGACGAGCCGCTTCCGCTCGGCCGGGTCGGTGGTCTGGGACTGGCGTTCGAAGAGGGCGTCGATTTCGGGGTCGCAGACACCCGAGTAATTCCGGGGCGAATTGCAGAGATAGCTCTGGCCGAAGACGGCGTCGGGGTCGTCCAGGGAAACCCCGTAGCTTCCCAGGCCCACCTCGAAGTCCCGCCGGTTGAGCCGGTCGTACATTACGCCCAGCTCCTGGATGTCCAAGGTTGCCCGGATGCCTATTTTCTCCCACTGGTCCTTGACGAAGACCACGATGGGCTCCCAGCCGGCCCCTTTCCGGCCGGTGATGCGGGTCTCGAAGCCATTGGGGTAGCCGGCCTCGGCCAGGAGCCGGCGGGCCTGCTGCCTTTCCTGCTCCTTGTTGCGGCCGAAGCCGGGGATTTTTCTAAGTTCCTCCTCGGGCAGGGCCCAGGGGCCGTCGGGGTGCATGATGCCCCCGACCTTGCTGTAGCCCTGGGTGATGACTTTAACGGCCTCGTCCCGGTCAATGGCCATGAAGGCGGCGAGCCGGACCCTCGGGTCGTCCCAGGGCTTGCGGCGGGCGTTGACGTCCACGGTCTGGGTCAGGGTGCCGATGACGTGCTCGATGACGACCTTGTCCCCGAGCTGGCGCTTGATGTCGTCCACCGGCGGGTTATAGAACGGCCGAAAGAGGAGGACCTGACCGGTTATAAAGGCCGAGATGGCGGTGTTTTCGTCGGGGATGATGAAAAACTTTATGCCGTCCAGGTAAGGTCGACCCGGGACGTGGTAATCGGGGTTTTTGACCAGCTCGATGCTTACACCCCGGATGTATTCTTTGAACTTAAAGGGTCCGGTCCCCGCCACGTCCCGGCGCATGTTGCCTTTAGCATCCAGAATGTCCTTGGGGAAAATTACGTTCCAGCCCTGGGCGATGTTGGCCAGCAGGGACGGACTGGGGCGCTTCAAAACGAACCTGACGGTGTAATCGTCGACGATTTCGATGCCGTCCACGGCGCTGAAAACGTCCCGGCGGAGGCTCACCACCCCCTGGGGCGGCCAGATGATGCGGTCAAAGCTCGCCTTTACGTCCTCGGCCTTGAAGGGTTTGCCGTGGTGGAACTTGACCCCGCGCTTGAGATAGAAGGTGTAAACCTTCCCGTCAGGGCTTATTTCCCAGCGCTCGGCCAGGTCGGGAATTATCCTCGTATGGTCGTGGGGGTCGAACTGGACCAGCTGGTTGTAGCAGGGGGCGAGCGGGTGCAGGACGGCGTAGCTTGACTCCTGGTGGAGGTCAAAGCTGGGGGGGTCCCCCTCCAGGTGGCCGGTAAGCACCCCGCCGTATCTGGGCTTCTCTTCGGCCGGCCCGGCCGGTGCCGGTGCCTGTTGGGGCGCGCACCCGAAGGCCGCGGCCCCAACTGTCAGCAGGCTCGCGCTCAGAAACTGGCGTCTAGTCCATCGCCGTCTCATGGGGCTTGCCTCCAACCTTAACTTTCAGCCAGCCAGATGTGCTCGTTGCGCTCGGTCAGGTATCTGTTGGACATGAGCTTCAAATTCCGCACCTTCCGCCAGTAAAGGGCCCAGTCGGCGTCCCAGAACAGGAAAAGGTGGATATTTTGCTGTAGCGCCCGCCGCTGCATCTCCAGCACCAACGCCCGCCGTTGCTGGGCGTCGGTGGTCGCCGACTGTTGCTCGAACATACGGTCAAGCTCAGGGTCGCACGCCCCCGAATAGTTGCGGGGGGCGTTGCAGGTCCAGCTCTGCCCGAAGACCAGGTCCGGGTCGTCGAGGCTTACGGCGTATCCGCCGCTGGCCTCGACCTCGAAATCCCGCCGGTTGAGCCGGTCGGTTCGCACGGCCAACTCCTGGACATCCAGGGTGGCGTCGATGCCGACTTTGGCCCACTGGTCTTTGATAAACACGGCCTGGTTCTCCCAGCCGACCCCTTTACGGGTAAGGACCTTGGTCTTAAATCCGGCCGGGTAGCCCGCCTCGGCCAGAAGCCTTCTGGCCTCTTCCCGGTCCCGGGCCTTATCCGACCCAAAACCGGGAATCTTGGCCAGCTCCTCTTTTGGCAAGGCCCACTGCCCCTGCGGGTGCATCATCGAGCCCACCGCCCCGTTCCCCTGGGTGAGCACCCGTACCGCCTCCTCCCGGTCCACGGCCAGGGATGCGGCCAGCCTGACCCTGGGGTCATCCCAGGGTTTTACCCTGGCGTTAAGATAAATGACCCGGGATAGGGTGCCGACGGTTTTTTCGACGACGATCTGACTGGCCGCCGGACCCGAAAGGGCAGTAAGGTCCGGTACGAAATAGGGCCTGAAGACCAAAACCTCGCCTGTAATAAGGGCCGACATCGCGGTGTTGGGGTCGGGGATGATGAAAAACTTTATGCCGTCCAGGTAAGGTCGGCCCGGGACGTGATAATCGGGGTTTTTGACCAGCTCGATGCTTACGCCCCGAATGTATTCTTTGAACTTAAAGGGCCCCGTCCCGACCACGTCCCCTTTCATGTCCCCCTTGGCGTCGAGGATATCCTTGGGGTAGATGGCATTCCAGGCCTGGGCGATATTGGGCAAAAGCGAGGGACTCGGCCTCTTAAGGACGAACCTTACGGTGTAGTCATCCGGGGTTTCGATGCCGTCAACGGCCGTGAAAACCCCCCGGCGCAGGCTGACAACGCCCCTGGGCGGCCAGATAATCCTTTCAAAGCTGGCTTTAACATCCTCGGCTTTAAAGGGTTTGCCGTGGTGGAACTTGACCCCGCGCTTGAGATAGAAGGTGTAAACCTTCCCGTCAGGGCTTATTTCCCAGCGCTCGGCCAGGTCGGGAATTATCCTCGTATGGTCGTGGGGGTCGAACTGGACCAGCTGGTTGTAGCAGGGGGCAAGGGGGTGGATCGCCACCCAGCTGCTGTTCTGGTGGAGGTCGAAGTTGGGCGGGTCCGTCTCCAGGTAGGCGGTCAAAATGCCTCCGTACCTTGGCTTTTCCTCGGTAGCCGCCGGCTGGGTTGGGGTGGCCTGTTGGGGCGCGCACCCGAAGGCCGCGGCCCCAACTGCCCCCAGGCCGGCGGCCAGAAATTGCCGTCGGCTTATTAGATAACCCATGCCTGCCTCCTTTGTGATGGGGTCCCGGGCCTATTTGCCGGTGAAGCGGGGCGGCCGCTTCTCGGCGAAGGCCCGCACCGCCTCTTTGGCGTCCTCCGAGGCCCGCAAAATCCGGCTGATGGCCGCCTCAAGCCGGAGCCCGTCGTTTATATGCATATACTGGCTCCGCACCGCCAGCTCCTTTACCGCCCGAACCGCCAGGGGCGGGTTGGCCATAACCCGCCGGGCATACTCCTCGGCCGTGGGGATCAGGTCCTTGAGGGGCACGACCTTATTGACCAGGCCCACCCGGTAGGCCTCCTCGGCCGTGATCATGTCGCCGGTCAGCAGAAGCTCCATCGCCACGCAGTAGGGGAGCTGTCTCAGGGCCCGCTGGGTTCCCCCATTGCCGGGCGGAAACCCCCGCTTGACCTCCGGCAGGCCGAATTTGGCGTGGTCGGCGGCCACCCGGATGTCGGTGGCAAAGAGGAGGGTAAGGCCGCCCCCGAGGCAGTAGCCGTTTACGGCCGCAATCACCGGCTTCCAGACCTCAAGGCCCCGGTTCAGGATGGGTTCGGCCTGGGTCTGCCAGAACTCCCAGAGCTCGGGCTCCCGGGGGATGGTCTTTTTGAGGTCGGCCCCGGCGCAGAAAGCCTTGTCCCCGGCCCCGGTAATGATGGCCACCCAGATGTCCGGGTTGTCCCGGACCTCAATCCAGGCCTCGGAAAGCTCCCGGTAAGTCTCCGGGTCGAGGGCATTCATCGCCTCGGGGCGATTGATGGTTAGGTAAGCAATGTGGTCCCTGACCTCAAACAAGAGAGCCATGGTAGCCTCCTGAGAAGAGCTCCCGGGCAATGATAAGCCGCTGAACCTCGGTCGGCCCCTCGCCGATGCGCCGGATGCGGAGCTCGCGGAACCACCGCTCGAGGGGCAGATCCTTGCTTACGCCGTAGCCGCCGTGGACCTGGATGGCCCGGTCCACCACCCGGAAGGCGGCCTCCGTTGCGAAGGCCTTGGCGATGGCCGTCTCAAACCGGTAGGCCCGGGCATCCTTTACCCGGTCGGCCTTGTCGGCCGCCTGGAGAATGAGCCAGCGGGCCGACCGGATTTCGATTTCGCTGTCGATGAGCATCCACTGAATGGCCTGCCGGGTGGAAAGGGGCGCCCCGAAGGTCTCCCGCTGCCGGGCGTATTCGATGGCCATCCGCTGGGCTGCCACCGCCACCCCGAGGCTGGCCGCCGAATAGGTTATCCGGTTGCGGGTAAGCACCTCGTTGGCAATATCCAGCCCTTGCCCCTCCTCCCCCAGGACATTCTCCGGCGGGACCCGCACCCCGTCCAGGGTTATCTCGGTGGCATACTCGGCCGACCGCAGGGTATGGACGATGCGCCGAATGGCAAAGCCGGGCATGTTTGTCTCGACGATAAAGCAGGTGATCCCCTGCCGGCCCTTCGTCGGGTCGGTCCGGGCGTAGACCAGGCCGAAGTCGGCCCGGTCAGCCCCCGAGATAAAGATCTTCGACCCGGTGATTATCCAGTCGTCCCCGTCCCGCACCGCCCTGGTCTGGATGGCCCGGGCCGGGTCGGAGCCCCCGGAAGGCTCCGTCAGGGCAAAAAAGCCCCGCTTTTCGCCCCGGAGCATCGGGTAAAGATACTTCTGACGCTGTTCCTCCGTTCCTCGGTAAAGCTGGGCCAGGCCCACGGTGCCGAAAACGCCGTAGGCCGGGGCGTAAAGGCCGGCCCGGTGCTGGGAAAGCTCTTCGAAGACCAGGGCCAGGGTCACCGTGTCCAGGCCGGGTCCTCCGAACTCGGCCGGCACGTCCAGGCCGTAAAGGCCCATCTCCCGGACTTTCTTTGTGAGGCGCTCCTCCTCTTCCCGGGGAAGCTCGAAGGCGTCGGGGTCCAGCTCCCGCTCCAGGGGAACAATCTCCTCGCGAATAAACCGGCGAACGGTCTGAACTATCATTCGCTGTTGCTCGTTGGGCTGCAGGTCCATGGCTCCTTCTCCGGCTACGGTTGCCAGCGGCCGGTGGCCGGCGACATATGAAACCGCCCAAGCCTCGGCGGCATGTCCCCGGCCGTCACGTTTCCTTCCGGCAGCCGGTAGTTTGCCTCGTAGTAAAGGGTTAAAAGCTCATACCAGCGGCTCAGGTAGGCCAGGGTGACCTCGTACCGGTAGAGGGCGGCCCCGGCCCGGGTTGCGGGGTTGGGGTTGTCGGGGCCGAAGTGGCGGGCAATCTCCCCCCTTAGGCCGAAGGGGGAGCGGCCCCCGGCGTAGCCGACGTAGAGGGTCCGGCCGTCGGCGTCCCCAATTTCGTAGACGCCGAGGGTGGCCGGGATCGCCTTCAGGCTGGCGGGGTCAAAGGGTTGCCACGGTTTTCTGAGCATGGCTGGCTCCTCAATCCACGACGGCGTCGGCCCGCTCCCAGACCTCCACCGGGCGGAATTTGACCAGGGTTATCTCCTCGGTTAGGGGCTCGTAAACCGCCTCCACCGGCATCCCCACGTAGATTTCGTCGTTGGGGCAGCCGACGATGTTGGTCACCAGCCGGGGACCTTCCACCAGCTCGACGACGGCCACGTTGTAGGGCACCCGGTCTTTAAAGGCCGGGTGGAAGGCCTGGTGGAAGACGACAAAGCTGTAAACCGACCCCCGGCCCGAGACCGGCGCCCATTCGGCCTCGTCCGAGAGACACCGGTAGCAGTGGCGGGCCGGCGGGTAGCGCCACTGGCCGCAGTTTTTGCACCGCTGAAGGGTAAGCCGGCCAGCCCGGGCCGACTCCCAGAACGGCCGGTTCTGGTCGGTAACTTCCGGCAGTGGCCGCTCAACAGTCATTTCTCCCGTCCCAGAACAAGGGTTGCGTGGGTGGTCATGATGCCGCCCTGGTTGCTCACCACCGCAATCTTTGCGCCGGGGACCTGCCGGGGTCCGCACTCGCCCCGGAGCTGGCGGACGGCCTCAATGATAAGTTGCATTCCGGGCATCCCGGTTTCGGCCAAAAGCCCGCCGCTGGTGTTCATGGGGAGCTCGCCCCCAAGCTCAATTCGGCCGCCCTCAACGAAGGCCCCGCCCTCCCCCTTCTTGCAAAAGCCGTAATCCTCCAGGGTGATGATGGGCACGATGGTGAAGCAGTCGTAGAGCTGGACCAGGTCCACGTCTTTCGGGGTAATTCCGGCCATCTCGAAGGCGATGCGGCCCGATTCTTTGGCCCCGCTGGTGGTCCAGTTCTCCCGCAGGACCAGGTCCTTGGCCGGGTGGGACTGCCCGACCCCGAGGATGTAAACGGGCGGCTTTTTCAAGTCCCGGGCCCGCTCCTCGGAGGTGACCACCACCGCCGCCCCGCCGTCGGTTATGGGACAGCAGTCGTAAAGGCGCAGGGGCTCCACCACAAACCGGCTGTTAAAGTAATCTTCCAGGGTTATCGGTTCCCGGAACTGGGCGTTGGGGTTTAAGGCGGCGTGCTTGCGGCAGGCGATGGCCACCGCCGCCAGCTGCTCGGGCTTGAGGCCGAATTCGGCCATGTAGCGGCGGGTAATCAGGGCGTAGCCGGCCGGGGCCCCCATTAGGCCGTAGGCGGCCTCGTCGCCCCCGATCCGTCGGTAGGCCGCCCGGGAGCCCGTTAAGGGATTATCCCCGTAGCTGCAGACCACCACCTCGGCCATTCCGGCCTCGATGACGCTCATGGCGTACCAGATGAGGCCGATGTTCGAGGCCCCCGCCTGGTCGATGGTGGCCGTAACCTTCGGGGAGAGGCCGAGGGCCTGGGCGACCCGGGCGCTGTAAAGCATCTGAAAATCCGAGGTCGGGGCCTTGGTAAGCACCCCGTCGACGTCGTCTTTGTTAAGTCCGGCGTCGTCCAGGGCCCGCTTAATCGCCTCAACGTTGAGGGCCACGTGGGACCAGCCGGGAAGCTTACCGTAAGGGGTGTTGCCGACCCCGACGACGCAGTAGCGCCGCCGGAAAGGCCACCTTGCGGTCGATGCCATCCTTTTCGGCTCCGGAATTTGGGGTAGACGCTGGGTCCTCTAAAATCTACGTCAGGTCAGCGGGGATGTCAACCGGGCTTCTCGAAGATCCCAGGCCCCGCCGAACTAGCCCCGGGGCTCGGAATGCGGAGATTGAGAAAAAGGTTATTGACAAGGGAATAACCCGGGAAATATAATCGAGCGAGCGCGGCGGGAGGTGCAAAGATGAAGCCCGTGACCGTCGAGGTGCTGGCCCACGCCCCAACCGCTTATTATCACTGCCTCCACTGCGAGTTCGTCTGGCATGGGGTCGGCGTCGGGCAGTCCGTCCACCGGGAACAGCTCGAAAGCTCCCTGCCCGAGGACATGCAGGCGGAATACCGGGAGCTTATTACGGGAATTCGGCGGCTGGTCGACAAATACTGCGGCCGGGTCGTGGTCAAGGTGGTCGACGCGGCCTCCCTGGAGGGAATCTGGAAGGCCCTCAAATATGGGGCCCGTCGGCTGCCGGTTTTCATCATCGACGGCCGGGATAAGGTCGTCGGACTGCGGTGGGACGAGGTTGAGGCGGCCCTGGGCCGCAGGCTTGCCGGGGCGCCGACTTAACGGCGCCCCGAGCCCATTTAAAAGGGGGGGGTGAGAGCCGGGCCTGAAAGCTTTTAAGGGGGTTGGGTTGGCGTAAAGCTACCGAACCTTTCAGAGGAGGTGCCCTGAAATGCACGCGCTCTTTGCCCTCATCCTCGGGGGCCTGGTTACCGTGGCGGCCTACACCTTTTATGCCAGGCGGATCGACCGGGAGGTGATCCAGTCCGACCCGCGGCGGGCGACCCCGGCCAGGCTTTACATGGACGGCGTCGACTTCATGCCCACCAGCCGCAACATCCTCTGGGGCTATCATTTTAAGTCCATCGCCGCGGCCGGACCCATCGTCGGGCCTATCACCGCGGCCCCCCTCTGGGGCTGGCTTCCCTCGCTGCTCTGGCTGATGCTGGGGGTAAGCTTCATCGGGTGGGCCTCCGACTACAGCGGCATCATGGTCTCCGTCCGCAACGACGGCAACACCTTAAGCGCCATCGCCCACCGGCTGATCGCCCCCCGCACCCGGCTGGTCCTGCTGGTATTTATCTTCTTCTACCTGCTGCTGGTGGCCGGCGTCTTCAGCTGGCTGGTCACAGATGTCCTCAATTCCCAGACGCAGGCCCCCTTCGGCATCCTAGTCCTGATGCTGATGGGCCTGCTTGGGGGCCAGATGCTTTACCGGTGGCGGGTCGACCTGCTGGTAACCAGCGCCGTCATCGTCCTGGTGACCCTGGTGGCCATCCTGCTGGGGCCCACCGAGGTGGTCCGGGGGTCGGTCAAGGCCCTGAACGACGGGGTGAACGCCATCACCGGTGGCCGGCCCATCGTCACCTACCTGGACCCGTGGGCCATTAACCCCCAGACGGGCCAGCTCGGGGTCACCCGAAACATCCTGCCCAGCTTTGTCTTCTGGATGGCCTTCACTTTCCTGTTCTGCTACCTCGGGTCGGTCCTGCCCATCTGGCGCTGGGCCCAGCCCATCAACTACATCGGCTTCTGGATCACCGCCTTCACAATGGTGCTGGGCGGCCTGGGGGCGGCCCTCGCCTTCTTCGTTGCGCCGGAGATTTCGAGCTTTAAGCTTCCGGCCTTCAAGGAGTTTGCGCCGGTGGTGCAGAGCGGCACGGCCCGGGGCATTCAGCCCCTCTGGCCCATGCTCTTTATCACCATCGCCTGCGGGGCCATCTCCGGCTGGCATGCCCTCTTCGGGTCGGTGGGAACCGCCCGCCAGATTGAGTACGAGACCGACGTCCTGCCCGTCGGCGGGGGGGCGATGCTTTTCGGCGAGAACATGCTGGGCATTCTCTCCCTGCTGGCGGTGACCACGGCCGGGCAGGGGGCGGGGGCGGCCGCCTTCGCCAGCGGCATCGGCCGCTTTCTCAGCATCTTCGGCATCCCGGTGGAGTACGGCACGGCCCTCGGGTTTGCGGCCTTCGTCCTCATCGTCATCACCGTGCTTCAGCTCGGCTTCCGGGTGATGCGGGTGGCCCTGGCCGAGCTTCTGGGTGACCGCTGGCCCCTCTTTCAGAACATCCACGCCGCAACCCTAATCTCCGTTGCGGCCGCGGCCTTCCTGGTCCTTACCGGCGTGTATCTCTACCTGTGGCAGATGTTCGGCGCGGCCAACCAGCTGATGGCGGCCCTGGCCCTGCTGGTGGTCACCGTCTGGCTGGTCTCCAGCGGCCGCAGTCCCCTTTACGCCGGCCTGCCCGGGGTGTTCATGCTGGTGACCACGATGGCCGCCATCCTGGTTAATATCTACAACTTAATCGCCAGCGTAATCATCCCGGCGTCGGCGGCCGGCCAGTTCGGCATGGTGGCCGGGGCGGTCGTCATGATCGGCATCGGCGTCCTGCTGGAGGTTGCGGCCATCCTCATCGCCATCGACAGCTTTGCGGCCTACCGGCGGTACGCGGCCCGGCCCATGCAGCCCGGCCCGGCGCCGGCGGCCGACTAGGGAGGCCCGGGGCCACGAACGCAGGCGGCGGGGCGGGGCGCCTGAAGGCCCCGCCCCCCGTTTGCAACCGGGAAGGGCGGTTTTCCTACGGGCGAATAGACGGGTATAATAGTTTGGAGCCGGCGGTGATAATCGAAGTCAAGCCCGACCGAGTTCGGCGTTTCTGGCAGGCGGTCAAAGAGTTTTTATACGGGATGACCGCTTACGAGTTCGAGCGGGAGGCCGCCCGGATGCGGGCTGACCTGGAGACCCTCTTCCTGCTCATCGTTTTCGGGGACATGGTCGGCCTGCCCATCCTGCCCTCGTATTACTCTTCGAGGCTTTTGCCTTACGTGGTGCCCGTAATCGAAAGCTGGAAGCGGCGGGTCCTGCGGGAGCGGGACATCACCGAGCTGGAAGAGCTCCACCTTATCGAAATGTGACCGGAGGCATGCGATGACCCAGGAACAGCCCGTACCCCCCACCACCCAGACCGAGCCCCGGCGGCCCGGCGGCCTGCGGGGATTGTGGGACGCCTTTAAGGAGCTGGTCTACGGGATGGCGGCCCACGATATGACCCGGGCGGCCATCCGGACCCGGGCCTCGATGGAGCACCTCTTTATTCTGATCACCATGGGCGACCTGCTGGGGGTGCCCATCCTGCCCCCGTATTATTCCCTCCGGCTCCTGCCCTACGTCGTGCCCCAGATCGCCACCTGGAAGCGGCGGATGCTGCGGGAGAAAGACCTAAGCGACGCCCTCTTCTAAAGGAGCAGCCATGTCGTTGCGAAAGGCCATCGAAGAATATCCCGAGCGTCGTTACATAATGTTTGGGGGCAAGGGGGGCCTGGGGAAGACCACCTTCTCGGCCGCCACCGCCTTCTGGCTTGCCCAGCTGGGTCATAAGGTCCTGGTCTTCTCCGTCGACCCCCAGGCCAGCCTCTCGGATATCTTCCAGCGGGACCTCTTCGGCAAGGGGCCGGTGAAGATCGTCGAAAACCTCTGGGCCCAGGAGATCGACGCCGACCAGCGGGTCCGGGAGTACCAGGACGAGATCCGGCGCAAGATCCTCGAAATGTACGGCTTTGAAAAGGTCCCGGACGAGATCGAAAACTACATCCAGGCGGCGTCGGCCGAGCCGGCCATGGAAGAAAGCGCCATCTTCGACGCCGTGGTGGATATCGTCGTCCAGGGAAGCTATGATTATTACATTTACGACCTGGTGCCCCTGGGCCACGCCCTGTATTACCTTTCAATGGCCAAGGTTTACGACGAGTGGATCCAGAAGATCACCAGGCTCCGGGAGGAGATGCGGGAATACGAGGAGGTGGTGCGGGTCCTGCGCCGCTCAAGCATGCTGGAAGAAGACAAGATCCTGGCCGAGCTTCAGTACATCCGGCAGCGGATCAGCACCTCCTCCTCGATCCTGACCGACCGGCAGAAGACGGCTTTCTTCTTCGTCCTGGTTCCGGAGGAGATGGTCATCATCGACACCCGGAAGGCGGCCGAACTTTTCGCCCGCTTCGACGTCCCCATCGCCGGGTACGTGGTGAACCGGGTTATCCCCCGGGAACTGCTTGGGGAGAACATTCCCGAGTATCTGCGCAACCGGATTCAGATGCAGGAAAAATACCTGGCCGAGATCCGCTCGACCTTCGGCAACCAGGTCCTGGCCTATATCCCCGAGCTGGAGCGGGATGTTACCGGCCTGCCGATGATCGAGCGGATGGCCAGAATCATGTTCGAGGACGGTGCCGCCCAAGGAGGAGCTTAACCGATGGTAGCGACCCGGCGCTTCAACCTGGAGATCACCCAGTCTATCCGCCAGTATTTCGAGGAGCACCCGGACCTTAAATACATCTTCTTCGGGGGCAAGGGCGGCGTGGGCAAGACGGTCCTGGCCGGCGTCACCGCCCTCTGGTGGGCCAGGCAGGGCCGAAGGACCCTTCTGGCCTCCACCAACCCGGTCCACAGCCTTTCGGGCCTCCTGGACCAGGATGTATTCGGCCGCCACACCCCGGTGGCCGGGGTGCCCAACCTCTGGGCCTATGAGATCGACACTAAAGATACCATTGAGCGGCTCAAAAACGAGATTCGGGACAAGATCCGCTGGTTTTTAAAGTTTGCCGATATCCAGACCAAGGCCGATGAGTTCGTCGAGTCGGCCACCATGAATCCGGCCTTCGAAGAGTCGGCCATGTTCGAGAACATGGTCGACCTGATGCTGGCGGGCCAGTACGACGTCTACGTGTTCGACACGGCCCCGACGGCGAACGCCCGCCGGCTCCTGGGAATGTCGAAGATCTACTCCCTCTGGGTCAACAAGATGCTCAAATCCCGGGAGGAGGCCCGAAGCTTGCGGCAGATGCTCTCCTTCTCCCGGAAGGAGGAGCCCGACCCCCTCCTGGAGTACCTGCTCCAGTTCCGGGACCGAATGGCCCAGGCCCGCAGGCTCCTTACCGACCCGGGGCGGACGGCCTTCTTCTTCGTGACCCTGGCCGAGGCCCTGCCCATCGCCGTCATCACCCGCTTTATCAACTGGTTCCACGACTTCGGCATCCCGGTGGGCGGGGTCATCGTCAACATGCTCATCGACAGGGAGGCCGTGGGCCCCGATGCCCCGGAGTTCGTCTTAAACCGCATCCGGATGCAGGAAGAGTACCTTCAGGTGGTCGCCGAAAAGTTCGACGGGACGGTGCGGGGGGTCCTGCCCCTCTTCGAAACCGAAATCCGGGGCGTGGAGATGCTGGAGCGGGCCTGCGCCGAACTTTTCAGCCAGTAGCCCGGTCGGCCTAGATTTTGGGGCGGTGGGGGAGGTCGGGTGGGCGAGCTGGACGTCGTAACCGGGGCCTTCGGTTTTACGGGTAAATACATCGCCGGTCGCCTCCTTAAGCTGGGCCGGCGGGTAAGAACCCTAACGGGCCACCCCAACCGGCCCAACCCCTTCGGGGCGGCGGTGGAAGTTGCGCCCCTCAATTTCGCCGACCCGGCCGGTCTGGTAAAGGGCCTCTCGGGCGCCGACACCCTTTACTACACCTACTGGATTCGGTTTCCCTACCGGGGCGTGACCTTCGCCGACGCCGTGGCCAACAGCCGCCGCCTGTTCGCCGCCGCCCGGGAGGCCGGGGTGCGGCGGGTGGTCCACATCAGCATCGTAAACCCTTCCCCCGATTCGCCCCTGCCCTACTTCCGGGGCAAGGCCCAGGTGGAGGAAGCCCTGATGGCCACCGGCCTCCCTTACGCCGTCGTCCGGCCGACGGTGATTTTCGGCCCCGAAGATATCCTGTTTAACAACATCGCCTGGATGCTCCGGCGTTTTCCCGTCTTCGCCATACCCGGCGCCGGCGACTACCGGCTTCAGCCGGTCTTCGTCGACGACGTGGCCCGGATCGCCGTCGAGGCCGGCCGGGGGGAAGCCAACCTCATCGTCGAGGCGGCCGGCCCCGAAATTTACACCTTCAAAGAACTGGTAAGCCTTATCGCCCGAAAGGTGGGCAGCCGGGCCCGGCTCCTCCACGTCCCGCCGGGGGTTGCCCTCCTCCTGGCCGGGCTCATCGGCCGCCTGGTGGGGGACGTGGTGCTTACCCGGGACGAACTTTCCGGGCTGATGGGGAATCTGCTGGTTGCCGCCGGACCGGCAACGGGGGAGGTGAGGTTTAGCCGGTGGCTTGGGGAAAACGCCCACCGGGTGGGCCTTGCCTACGCCTCGGAGGTGCGGCGGCACTACGCCCCGGCGGGGGTATAATCTGGCGTAAAGTTTTTAGGGTGGAGGCAGGCCCTTGGCAAAGAAAGAGCGGCCGGTGTGCCCGGTATGTCAGAGGGCGGCGGGCGGCATTTCCGAAGGCCAATCCCGTCTACTGCGCCGAAGATTGGGACATCAAGCTGGAGCGGTTGCTTAAAGCCAGCCTGGATTTTCACCTTATCAGGCTTTTCCGGACGGATTCGGCCGAGGTTTATATCGTCCTTCACCGGGCCAATCCCGAGCCGGTGGGCCGGGTGGTGCTGGCCCGGCGGGGGAGATGCTGGTCATCCAGCTGCTCGAAGAGGCCTTCGACTGGAAGGCCCCCGCCTATGAGCTCGAGGGGGACCCGAAAATTGAGAGCCGCAGCGAGGCCCTTTTGCCGGCCATCATGAACTACGGGGTGGACTCCTGGACCCCGCCGGATGAGGAGCCGACGGTGGAGGTCTGGACCTTCACCGGCCGGCTGGTGGAATCGGAGACGGGCGAGGTGACCGAGGGGAGGTTGGGTCGGTAGGCGGCTATGGCGCCCGAGTTTGACCCCGGCCTGGCCCTGCTGGCCTTCCTGGTCGGGGGGACCGGCCTCTGGTATATCCTGGGGAGCCGGGCCAACCGGCGGGTGGGGTGGGGCCTGCTCAAGTGGCTCCGGGAGGGGACCTGGGCCTACGGGGAGCGGGCCCAGACCAACTGGTACGGCGTCTCCAACTTCTGGTTCCGCATCGACCCGGCCAGGCGGCCCTACCGGCGGTTTCAGGTTACGGTCCTGCTGGAGCCCCGGGACATGGCTTTCTGGGGACTCTTTGCCAGGCTCTTTCTTAACCGGCGGGACCTCTTGGTTTTGCGGGGGGACCTGCGCAACCCGCCCCGCTATGAGCTTGAAATCTTCGACCGGATGGCCAACGTGCCGGCCGAGACGAGGCGGCGCATCCGGGAGGAGGGTTGGGTGGTCCGGAAGCTTACGGACGTCGGGCTTACGGCGGCCTCGCCCGACGACCTGGGAAGCCTCCCCGACCAGCTGGTGGCCCAGGTGATCCCCTATACCGGCCGGGTCTGGCGGCTGGCCCTGCGCCGGACCGCACCCCACCTGGTCCTGGCCTGCCATTTCCCCGACCCGGCCCGCACCGCCCCGGCCGAGTTTTTCGGGGCCATCGAGCGGGTGATCGACCGGGCGGCCCCCGTCTCCACCGGGGACCGGTAGCCGCCCGTCCGGCCGCATCCGGTTGACAGGCCCGCCGGGTTATCGTATATTAAAGACAGGCCGAAGCCGGCCGCCCCGTCCCAGCGCAAAGTCGCAGCCAGTCGGGCCAGCGCAGGCCGGACCGTAGCCCCGGCACCGGACGCCCAGGGTGCCGTTTGCTTTCCCCGGGCAGCGACCGCCCCCGACCAAGGTTGCCCTTTTCCCGCCGTCGGGCAGATTAACCCTTGCGTATCTTTGCCGAGATGCCCGGAAGGAGGCTTGAGGTCCGATGGACCTGCCCAAAACCGACGGCCTTTACGACCCCCGGTTCGAACAGGATTCCTGCGGGGTCGGGTTCATCGCCCGGCTCGACGGACGGCAAACCCAGGAGGTCGTCCGGCTCGCCATTCAGGCGGTGGTAAACCTGAGCCACCGGGGCGCCATGGACGCCGACGCCAAGACCGGGGATGGCGCCGGCATACTGGCGCGGCTGCCCCGGGCCTTCTTCGTCCGGGAGGCCCGCAGGCTCGGGGTCGACCTGCCCGCCCCCGACCGGCTCGGGGTGGCCGTGGTCTTCCTGCCGGCCGACCGGGACCAGGCCGAGGCGGCCCGACGAACCTTCGAGCAGGCCTTCGCCGCCCGGGGCCTTGAGGTGGCCGCCTGGCGGCCGGTACCCGTAAACCCGGAGGTTTTGGGGGATAAGGCCCGGGCCACCAGCCCCCGGATCGAGCAGGCCCTGATCCTGCCGGCTGGCCCCCTCGCCGGCCTGGAGTACGAGCGGCGGCTCTACCTGGCCCGCAAGGAGGCCGAGGCGGCCTTTAAGGCCCGGGGCCTCGACGTTTATATCCCCTCCTGCTCCCACCGGACCGTCGTTTACAAGGGCCTGCTGGTGGCCAAACAGCTGGCCGGCTTTTACCCCGACCTTTCCGACCCGGATTTCGCCTCGGATTTCGCCATCTTCCACCAGCGCTACAGCACCAACACCTTCCCCACCTGGCCCCTGGCCCAGCCTTTCCGGTTCCTGGCCCACAACGGCGAAATTAATACCCTTACCGGCAACGTCAACTGGATGAAGGCCCGGGAGCCGGAGCTGGCCTCCCCGGTCTGGGGGGAGGCCCTGGGCTCCCTCAAGCCGGTGGTCGTCCCCGGCGGGAGCGACTCGGCCATGCTGGACAACGTCCTGGAACTGCTGGTGCTTTCGGGCCGGAGCATCCTTCACGCCATTCTCATGCTCATCCCCGAGGCCTGGGAGGCGCGGGAAGACCTCGACCCCGAATGGCGGGCCTTTTACGATTTCCACGCCGGGCTGATGGAGCCGTGGGACGGGCCGGCGGCCATCGCCTTCGCCGACGGCCGCTACGTGGGGGCCGTCCTGGACCGCAACGGCCTGCGCCCCCTCCGCTATCAGCTCCTTAAGGATGGGCTGGTGGTGGCCGCCTCGGAGGCCGGGGTCATCGAGGTGGACCCGGCCCGGGTCGAGCACCGGGGCCGGCTGGGACCGGGGGACATCATCGCCGTGGACCTGGCCGCCGGCCGCTTTTTAAGAAAGGCCGAGGTTCTGGCCGAGGTCGCCGGTCGGCGGCCCTATGCCCGCTGGCTTAAGGAGCGCCGGTTCTACTTCGTTCCCGATGGGACGGCCCCGGGGGCCGCCCCCGACCCGGCCGGGCTGGCCCGCCTCCAGTGCGCCCACGGCTGGACCAACGAGGACGTCCGGATGGTGGCCAAGTCCCTGGCGGCCCAGGCCCAGGACCTGGTCTGGTCGATGGGAGACGATACGCCCCTGGCGGTCCTTTCGGCTTTCCGCCGGCCGCTGTCGTTTTACTTCAAGCAGAGGTTCGCCCAGGTCACCAACCCCCCCATCGACCCGTTCCGGGAGGGCCTGGTGATGTCCCTGGACGTTTACCTGGGCCCCCGACCTAGCCTGCTGGAGGAATCGGCCGACCACGCCCGCCTCATCCACCTGCCCAGCCCGGTTCTGACCGAGGCGGAGCTGGGCGACCTTCTGGCCCGCTCGCCTTTCCGGGCCGAGGTCCTGCCCTGCCTCTTCCCGGCGTCTGAGCCCGAGGGCCTGGAGGCGGCGGTGGGGGGGCTGTGCGCCCGGGCCGAGGCGGCGGTGGATGCCGGGGCGGGGCTTCTGGTCCTCTCCGACCGGGGGGTTGGGCCGGACCAGGCCCCGATTCCCATGCTTTTGGCCGTGGCGGCCGTGCACCACCACCTTATCCGCCGGGGCAAGCGGATGCGGACGGACCTGGTGGCGGAGACCGGCTCCGTCTGGGATATCCACCAGGCCGCCCTGCTGGTGGGCTACGGGGCCGGGGCCATCTGCCCTTACCTGCTCTTTGAGACGGCCCGAACCCAGGCGGCCACCGAGCGGGACCTGGCCGGGATGTCCCCTGAACAGGCCGTAAAGAACGCCAAGGTGGCCCTGGAAAAGGGCCTCCTTAAGATCATGTCCAAGATGGGAATCTCCGCCCTGCGTTCTTACCGGGGGGCCCAGGTCTTCGAGGTGCTGGGCCTGGAGAACGGGGTGGTCGAAAAATACTTCCCGGATACGCCGGCCCGCCTCGGGGGCGTCGGCCTGCGGGAGCTGGCCGAGGACGTCCTCTACTGGCACCGGGTGGCCTTCGGGGGCCAGCTCCAGCGGGACCGCCTCCCCGACATCGGTTACGTCCGCCACCGCCGGGATGGGGAGTACCACGGTTTTAACCCGGAGGTGATAAAGGCCATCCACCGGGCCGTGGAGACGGGGGATTACCAGGACTATCTGCGCTACCTGGAGGTGGTCCGGTCCGGCCAGGTCAGGTCGCTGCGGGACCTGATGGAAATCGTTTCCGACCGGCCCCCCATCCCCATCGAGGAGGTGGAGCCGGTGGAGGAGATCCGCCGCCGGTTCGTGGTCTCGGCCATGTCGTTGGGGGCCCTTTCCCGGGCGGCCCAGGAGACCCTGGCCGTGGCGATGAACCGGATGGGCGCCCGGACGAACACCGGGGAGGGGGGCGAGGACCGGACCTGGTACCGGCCCCTGCCCTCGGGGGACTGGGCCAACAACCGGATCAAGCAGGTGGCCTCGGGCCGGTTTGGGGTCACCACCGAGTATCTTATAATGGCCGAGGAGCTGGAGATTAAGATCGCCCAGGGCTCCAAGCCCGGGGAGGGCGGCCAGCTCCCCGCCCTAAAGGTCTCCGAGTTCATCGCCCGGGTCCGCCACACCATCCCGGGGATCCAGCTCATCTCCCCGCCTCCCCACCACGATATCTACAGTATCGAGGACCTGGCCCAGCTTATCTACGACCTGAAAACGGTTAACCCCCGGGCCCGGGTGGGGGTGAAGCTGGTGGCCGAAAGCGGGGTGGGCACCATCGCCGCCGGGGTGGCCAAGGCCTACGCCGACTACATCCAGATAAGCGGCATGGATGGCGGGACGGGGGCCTCGCCCCTCTCCTCGATTAAAAATGCCGGCTGCCCCTGGGAGCTGGGCCTGGCCGAGACCCAGCAGGTGTTGATGCTTAACGGCCTGCGGGGCCGGGTCAGGCTCCGGACCGACGGGGGCCTAAAGACCGGCCGGGACGTGGTCGTCGCCGCCCTGCTGGGGGCCGACGAGTACGGCTTCGGGACGGCCGCCCTGGTGGCCATCGGCTGCGACATGGCCCGGCAGTGCCACCTGAACACCTGTCCGGCCGGAATCGCCACCCAGCGGGAGGAGCTTATCCGCACCCGGTTTAAGGGCCGGCCGGAGCATGTGGTCAACTTCTTTACTTTTGTTGCCCAGGAGATTCGGCAGATCCTGGCGGCTATGGGCTACCGGCGGCTGGACGAAATCATCGGCCGGGTCGACCTCCTCCGGCCCCGGTCGGACCTGCCGGCCGGGTCCCGGGCCGCCCGCCTGGACCTCTCGGCCATCCTGAAGGACCCCGACCCCTCCCGGACCCTGCCCCGGCGGCAGGCCCAGGAGCGGAACGACCCGCCCCACCCCCGGTTTGACGACCGGGTCCTGCCCGAGCTGGGGCTGTACATCCAGGCCGGCCGGCCGGTCCGCTATGAGGCCGCCGTCCGCAACTCCGACCTGACCGTTGGGGCCCGGATTGCCGGGGAAATCGTCCGGCACCACGGGCCCGAGGGCCTGCCGCCCGGGACCATCGAGCTCAGGCTTAAGGGCTCGGCCGGGCAGAGCTTTGGGGCCTTCTGCGCCAACGGCCTGCGTCTTGTTCTGGAGGGGGAGGCCAACGACTACGTGGGGAAGGGGATGAGCGGGGGGGAGATCATCATCTACCCGCCGCGGTCGGCCGCCTTCCGCCCCGACGAAAACGTAATCGTCGGCAACACCGTCCTCTACGGGGCCACCGGGGGCCGCCTCTTTGTGGCCGGGCGGGCCGGGGAACGGTTCGCCGTCAGGAACTCGGGGGCGGTGGCGGTGGTGGAGGGGACGGGCGACCACTGCTGTGAGTACATGACCCAGGGGCTGGTGGTCGTGCTGGGGCCCACCGGCCGCAACTTCGGGGCCGGAATGAGCCACGGCCGGGCCTACGTCTTCGACCCCGACGGGACCTTCCCGGCCAAGTACAATCCGGACATGGTAACCATCCGGCGGCCGGAAGGGGCCGAGGCCGAGGAGCTGAGAGAGCTCATCCGGGCCCACCTCGAATACACCGGAAGCCCAAAGGCGGCTGGGATTCTGGCCGCCTGGCCGGAGCCTATTAAGCATTTCTGGGCGGTGGTTCCCAAAGCCGCCCCGGCCGTCGTCCCGGAGCCGGCGGCCCCGGCCCGGGAGGAAAAGGCGGCCGACTAAGCAGTTTTGACAGACCCCGACCCAAGAGGGGAAGATCAAGGGGGATAATTCCCCGCCGACGCAGGAGAAGCCATGAGTTCGACGGACCGGGATATCAACTGGGTTATTGGGGGGCCGCAGGGAAGCGGCATAAACGTGGCGGCCGAGACCTTGGCCAGGGCGCTGGTTCGGGCCGGGTACCGGGTCTATGCCTCGATTGAGTATCATTCCAACATTATGGGCAAGCACAGCTACTACCGGCTGCGCATCAGCGACGCCGACCGGCAGAGCCCCCTCGGCCGGGTCCACCTCCTGGTGAGTCTGGACGAAGAGACCCTCTTCGGGGACACCCACCACGAATTTCCGGCCCACCGGGGCCACCTCCATGAGGTGGTCCCGGGTGGGGCCGTCGTTTACGACGCCCGGGTCAAGCTCGAGGCGGGCCGGGACGACTTAAAACTTTACCCGGTGCCCTACGCCGACCTTTTAGAGCTGGCCTTAAAAGAATTCGGCCGGCAGGCCGAGCGAAACCGGTTTAAGGTGGTCCAAAACGTCATCGCCCTTTCGGCCTCGGCCGCCGTCTTAGGCTTTGACCTGGAGGCTTTGACGGCCGCCATCTTAGAGGGCTTTAAGGGCCGGCGGGCCGAATCCGCCCGGATAAACATTCGGGCGGCCGAGCTTGGGTATGAATACATCAGGGCCCATTTTGGGGACGATTTTGGGTATAAGCTTTCCAGGCTTAATCGGCGTCCTAACCAGCGGCCCCTTCTGGTCCGGGGGGTTCAGGCAGCGGCCATCGCCAAGATAAAGGCGGGCCTGGGCTTTCAGACTTACTATCCGATAAGCCCGGCCACCGACGAAAACGTCTACCTGGAGGCCCAGCAGCGCAAATACGGCTTTGTGGTGGTCCAGGCCGAGGATGAGGTCTCGGCCATAAACATGGCCGTTGGGGCCGCCCACGCCGGGGTCCGGGCGGCCACCTCCACTTCGGGCCCGGGCTTTACGCTGATGGCCGAGGGTCTGGGATTTGCCTCGATGACGGAGGCCCCGGGGCCGGTGGTCTTTTTGTGGCAACGGGGCGGTCCTTCCACCGGCCTGCCCACCCGCCAGGAGCAGGCGGACCTTCGGTTTGCGCTGCAGCCGGCCCACGGGGAGTTTCCCCATATTGTCGTCGCCCCGGGCGACATTAAAGAGGTCGTTTTTGACTCGTACACGGCCTTCAACTGGGCGGAGCGCTACCAGCTTCCCGTGATTGTGCTTTTAGATAAGCATCTGGCCGGGGCCTACTCAACCGTTGACGACCTTGGGTTAGAGGCTTTGCCGCCCGTCGACCGGGGGCTTTTTTACGCCCCCGATGGGGGTTATTTACGCTACGCCTTTACCGAGACGGGGATAAGCCCGAGGACCATCCCGGGGATGGAAGGGGGGATCTTCTGGACCACCTCCGATGAGCACGACCCTAAGGGACACATCACCGAGGGGGCCGAGAACCGGCTGAAGATGGTGGCCAAGCGGATGAAAAAGCTGGAGGTGGCGGCCCGGGAAATTCCGAAAGAAGTCAAGTTTAAAACCTACGGGCCGCCCGCGGCCGATTTTACGGTGGTGGGTTGGGGCTCGACCAAGGGGGCGATTCTGGATGTCCTCGAAGAGCTTGGGGCCGAAGGTTATAAGCTTAACTTTGTGCAGGTAAGGCTTATGCGGCCTTTTCCGGCCGAAGAACTTAAGGAGGTCCTGGGCCGGGCCAGGAATTTAATCCTGGTCGAGGAAAACTATACCGGCCAGCTGGGTGCCTTAATCCGCGAGCAGACGGGGATAAACATAACCCGGAAGGTTTTAAAGTGGGACGGGCGGCCTTTTACCCAGGAGGAGCTTAAAGAGGGGCTTTTAAAGGCGATGGACGCCGAAGGGACGATTCTGGCATCCCACCTTCAAGGTTGAGGTAAGCGATGGCGAGGGAGGTTAAAGTTTACGAAGTTAAAGATTATCGGGCGGATATTGACAGCGACTGGTGCCCCGGCTGCGGGGATTTCGGGATTTTGGCGGCCATTCAGCAGGCCCTTTACAGGCTTCAGATACCGCCCCATAAGGTGGCGGTCTGCTCGGGGATAGGGTGTTCGGGCAAGACCCCCCATTATCTGCGGGCCTACGGGTTTCACACCCTGCACGGGCGGGTCCTGCCCTTTGCCACCGGCCTGAAGCTGGCCAACCACGGCCTTACGGTGATAGCGGTTGGGGGCGACGGGGACGGCTACGGGATCGGGGCCGGCTATTTTATCAATGCGGGGCGGCGCAACGTCGACTTTACGTACATTGTGTTTAATAACGAAGTTTACGGCCTTACCAAGGGCCAGGCGGCCCCGACCCTGCCCCGGGGGGCGAAGACCAAATCGATGCCCGAAGAGAACGTCCAGCAGGGGCTTAATCCCATCGCCCTGGCCGTCGGCGCCGGCTATACGTTTGTGGCCCGGGGCTTTGCCTTGGACGTAAAGCACCTTTCGGAGCTGATTGCCCGGGGGATAGCCCACCGGGGAAGCGCCTTTATCGACGTTCTGCAGACCTGTCCGACCTACAACGACATCCACACCAGGGAGTGGTATTTGGGGCTGGACCGGCCGGAGAAAAGGCCGAGACTTTACAAGCTGGAGGAGGCCGGCTTCGACCCGGTAGTGACCGACCCTGAGGACCCGGAAGAAATTCGGGCCAAACAGATTTCGGCCATCGCCAAGTCTTACGAGTGGGGCGAAAGGATTCCCATCGGGGTCTTTTACCAGGTTGAGCTTCCCACTTTCGAGGATAATCTTCGGGAAAAGGGGATTTTAGGGGAGGTTCCCTTAGCCGAGGCCGACCCCTTTTCCCGGGACGTAACCGAGCTGGTTGAGGCCCTGCGCTAAAGCTGTCCGGTGGGTGGGCCGGGCCGCCAGCTCATCGTCCTAGGGGGTGGGGGAACCGACCCCGAAAACCTCGCCATCAACCGTTATATTCTTAAGCAGGCCCGCAGTCCGACCCCGGCCGTCCGGTTCATCGGTACGGCCAGCGGCGACTCCGATGCCTATCTGGTGCAGTTTTACTCGACCTTCTGCCGCCTCGATTGTCGGCCGTCCCACCTGCCCTTTTTCCGGCGCACCCCCGACCTTCGGGACTATATTTTGCGCCAAGACGTGGTCTTCGTAGGAGGGGGCAACACCAAGAGTTTGCTGGCCGTCTGGCGGGATTGGGGCTTGCCCGACGTATTGCGGGAGGCTTGGGAGGTCGGGCTGATGCTGTCCGGTGTCAGCGCCGGGGCCATATGCTGGTTCGAACAGGGGGTGACCGACTCGTGGGCCGGACGTCTGGCCGTCCTGGAGGGCCTCGGGTTTGTCCGGGGAAGTTATTGTCCCCATTACGACGGGGAGCCGGAGCGCCGCCCGGCCTACCACGATTTTCTCCTGCGGGGAGAGATCTCCCCGGGCCTGGCCATCGACGACCGGGCGGCGGTGCACCTGGTCGAAGGCGGGGTCTACCGGGTGGTTAGCTGGCATCCGGCCGCCACGGCCTACCGGGTCCGGGCCGAGGGCGGCGCCGTTTACGAGGAGGCCCTGCCGGCCGAGTACCTGGGGTGACGGTGGGCGGGCTACCTGCCGGCCTCGACCCGGAGGTGAAGCCAGCGGCGGCCTCGGGTGGGGCCTTCGGCCACGTAAAGCAGGCCCTGCCAGTTGCCGTCGCTCGGGAGGGACCAGAGGCTCCAGGCCACGGGGCCCTGGGTCAGTCCCCCCAGGCGGGTCCAGCCGGCGGCCTTAAGCTGGGCGGCGAAATGGGCCTCCAGGTCGGCGGGGCTCAGGTCGGTCTCGGCCGTAGCGTCGGAGTTCCAGCGGTTGGGTCCGCCGCTGGAGGTGCTGACGCCGTCGAGGAGCGCTCCCTTCGGGCCGTACAGGACGGGCAACCGGTCCAGACCGGGCGGGATGGGCTTTGACGGCCCGGGCGTCTGGGAGCAGGGGCCGGGGTTTTGGGAGATGTTCAGCCGGACCTCGGCCGTGCCCTGGGCCCGGGTTGCGGCGTTCAGCCTGAGCCAGGGGCCGCCGGGACCCCGGCAGAAGCTGGCGCCGGCCGGCGGCAGGGTTGGCCTGAAACCCTGGGCGCCCGGTCCGACCGGCGGGGGAGTCCAGCCGAGGGCCATCAGGGCGTCCTGGTAAAAGTCCAGGGCGTCGGCGGCGCTTCCGGGGGTGTCCAGGAGGATGACCCAGGATTCGCCGCTCGGGCCGTTATCCAGGACCAAGCTTCCCAAAAGCCGGGCCCCTTCGGGCAGGGGCACCTGGAAGGGCAGGCCGGGCGGCAGGGCCCCCGGGACGAGCCGGGCGGTGTTTGGCCGACCGGCCGGAAACAGTTCGGGGGCGGCGATGAAGCGCTCGGCCAGCTCTTTGAGCAGGACCGGGTCGGAAACGGGGATGGGCTCGGGCTTCGGGCTTTCGGCGGGCCAATCGATGACGGTTCCCAGGAGGACACCGACGGCGAGGGCGGCCAGGCCGACCATGGCCAGACTTAAGGGGGAGTAAAAACGGCGGGCTCCCATCCGACTGCCGGTCCTCGTTCAGATTAAACGGCTGCCCGCCTTAAAAGTCAAGGGGTGGGGTTGGGCTCGGCGCTCAAGCCGCCCACGTCCAACCGTTCCGTCGGGGGGCGGACGGCCGTGTCCCCTACAGCCAAGCAACGAATTATCAGGCTATGACCGGAAAAGCCCTGGTTGGGCTGCGGGGCCAGGATTCGAACCTGGAACTTCGGATCCAAAGTCCGACGTGTTACCGTTACA
>Ga0197143_1000571_pt1 | contig 38607 bp, 37 predicted proteins | sample GBS70_MetaG_FD_148603 | JGI IMG/M metagenome (GOLD analysis project Ga0197143, IMG submission 148603) | Sediment microbial communities from Great Boiling Springs, Gerlach, Nevada, United States - GBS 70_MetaG | ecosystem: Environmental > Aquatic > Thermal springs > Hot (42-90C) > Sediment... | reverse complement strand
GCGCACGCAATAACCATAGGCAACATATCCATATTATAAAGAGTCATAACATCATAATTTGTAAATACTGGATTGTTTGTCTCACCAAAATGCCACATATGCTCCAATCCGTGACCACTATAAAAAATTAAACCTCTACCGGGGCCTTGAAGTCTATCTTTTATATTTCGTGGATTTGCCTGGCGATTATAAAGGCGGTTAGATTAAAAAGAGTAATTACTACAAAAAACAAGCGATTAAGTAGTTTCATTTCTTACCCCCTTATTTTAAAAAAATAAACTTTTTAATTTCTAACTTTCTTTTACTTATTGCTTTTAAGAAATAAATTCCTCTTTCTTTTATCTTCTTTAATCTTTTTCCACATACATCATAAATTTCAATAAAAGAAGGAAGGGATATTTTAGAACTCTTTATAAAATTTCCTTTATTTTTTTCCTCAATAAAGGAAGTTCCTTCCAATTTCATTGTTAAACAGACTATTGAAGTATCGCCATAGGTAGTTCCAACCACAACTACATTCCCAAAACTATCCACCGCCAAATCGGTTAAGTTATCATCGTGTCCATTATTATCATAAATAACCCGCCAGATAAAATTTCCATCCTTATCATACTTCGTTATCACAAAGTCTTTACTCCATAACTCCTTCCTTCGGTCTTTCCAACCACCTAAAAATATATTGTTTTGATAGTCACAAGCAACAGCCTCAAATTTGTGAGCAAAGGTATCTATCTTTACCCAAAGAAGTGTTCCATTTTTATCATATTTTAGAATGATACCATAGATTTCACAGTTACTCACAAATTCCGTAGAACCAGTAACAATGATATTTCCCTCAGTATCAATTGCGATTCCAGAACCTACATCCCAATATCCTCCCGAAGTATCGTATAATCTGGACCATAAAGTTTCTCCTTCAGAATTATAAACGAGGGTGAGAATATCCCAATCAGAAATGACCGGTATACCTCCGGTAATTACTGCGCTATTTTCTTGGTTAATAGCAATATCTCCTGGGAAATGGGCACCGTGGATTCCTGACCAGTAAGAGCGAATCCATAAACTATCTCCATTCGGCGTGAGTTTCATGGTAGTAATATTATGCACCTGATTTAAGCCACCAAGAACGAAAATATTTCTATTTCTGTCAATGGTAAGCTTCCAAGGATGAAAGTTAAGTCTTTTCCTCCAGATTGGTTCGCCAAGATAATTGCACTTCTCTACCGTACGTTCTTCGTAGAAAAGAAGGATGATGTTTCTCTCACTATCAATTGCTACATCACGTATTTCCGTTTCCTTGTCTATTGCCCAGACAATATCTCCGAAAGATGTATATCTAATAAGCCAAGGATAATATCCTACTATTACATCTTGGTTTTGGTCAATCGCTACTGCTGGGGTGGCAAAAAAATGACAGGGGTATGTTTTCATCCAAAGGATATTCTGACCTGAAATAGAAGAGAGAAGTAGAAAAGTTATTATCAAATACCTCATATAAAATTATAACTTAAAAAGATAATTTGCCAAATATCCAAGTATTTTCTCTTTAAGAAATGATTTCCCTTTAGGAATGGAAAAGAAAAGGACTCTTTCTTTTTTTATAAATCGGTTCTGAACATTAATATAGTTAGGGCTTTCAGCTGAGCTATTAAATGGACACTTTTCACCCCTTCGGTTAGGGTTTTTAGGTAAGGTATTACCATACCCCATTACAAAAGTATGATAAAATTATAAAAAAATATCAAGTTATTTAAACTTTCTCAATTGCTTCTTTTAACAGTTGTTTTTTGTAAAGTTGGTAATAGATACCCTCTTTTGTCAAAAGTTCTTCGTGTTTGCCTTCTTCCACAATTTTCCCTTTATCAAGGACATAGATTTTTTCACAATTTTGTAAGGTTGATAACCGATGGGAGATAATGATGATTGTTAGCTCTTTAAACTCATAGATAATCTGGTTTATAATTCTTAATTCTTGCTCGCTGTCTAAATTAGATGTGGCATCATCTAAAATAAGTATTGCCCTTTTTTCTAATAATGCTCTTAAAAGGGATAATTTCTGTTTTTGACCGCCAGAAAGTCCAGTGCCCCTTTCACCAACCAATTCGTTTATGCCGTTCTTCATTTCTGATAATTCCTTTTGAAAATTGACTAAGTTTATAAAATAGTTTAATTCTTCTTTTTTTATCTTTCTATCAAAAAGAAGGTTATTGTAAATAGTATCTGAAAAGATAAAAGAGTCTTGAGGAACATAAGAAAAAAGCTTTCTGACACTTTCATTTTTTAATTCTTCATAGTGAAAACATTCGCCATTCTTTTTAAAATATATCTTGCCTTCCTTTGGTTTTATCAATTTTAATAGAATTTTAATTAGTGTACTCTTCCCACTACCAACCGTACCCGCAATACCAATTTTTTCTCCTTTTTTGATTATCATATTGATTCTATCTAATACCTTTTCTTCATTATAGGCAAAAGAGATATTTTCTAAAATTAGTTCGTCAAAATCAGTAATCTCTTTTCCTTCTTCTTTCTCTTCCACATCGGGTGGATAGGCTTCTAAATTTAAAATTCTTTCTTCACAAGCCACCGCCCTTCTTCCCGCGATAAAGAAGTTGCTAATATCAAACATTGGTGTTAAAAGCATAATCACATAGGCATTGAAGGCAACAAATTGACCAATAGTAATCTTTTCTTTAATCACTAAATAACCACCAAGTAAGAAGATAATTAAGATTGAACTTTCAGCAATCCCGGTATAAAAAACCCCTAATTTGGCTTCCAATTTTGCCACCCTTATTGCCCATTTTATTCTTTCATTTAAAATCTCCCAAAGTTTTTTTAAAAGGTTTTCAAAAAGTAAATAAGTTTTTACAATTCTTATGCCAAAAAAGGAAGATTGGAAGAAATTGTAAGTTAAAGAAATCTTTTCTCGCCAGGCATAATAGGCTTTAGTAAATAAGGGACCAAGTTTATACCAAACAAAAAAGGCAAGAAAAATTGGTACTAATGCGCAAATCGTTAAAAGAGGGTTCATTTTAAGTAAAATAATTATGGCAATGGTAATGGTAAAAATTCCTTCAAAAGGACGGAAAATGCCTGAACAAGCAAACCAGGCATAATCGTTTAAATCTTCCGAAAGCCTTTCAATCACATCACCCGAAGGATACTTGTTAAGAAAACTTACTCCTTTTTTTAATAAAGAAGAATAGATTTGGTTTCTTATTTTATAGGCAAACTGTTCATTAGTTTTTCCTCGCAAAAAGGGAAGAAGAGAAGAAAGAAGCGAACGGAAAAGACCAAAGGATAAAAGTAAAAGAATGTATTTGATTACCAATTGTTTTGCCATTTTTTTTTGAATGCTATCGATGATATACCGAAGAAGTAAAGGAAAACTTAAAGAAAAGAAAGTGGCTAAAAGGGTGATAAAAAGCAAAAAGAAAAAAAGAAGAAGATTTTTCCTCCAAAAAGTTAATACCCTTTTTGGCAATACAGGTTTTAATAACTTCTTAAACATATTGCAATTGGTATAGTTTATAATAATAACCTTCTTTTTTTAATAGTTCCTCATGGCTTCCTTCTTCAACAATTTTTCCTTTGTGAATAACTATAATCCGGTCAACATTTTTTATGGTGGAAAGCCTATGAGCAATAACGATGGCTGTCCTTTCTTTCCATAATTCAAAAAGTCCTTCTTGGATTAATAATTCCGTATAAGGATCAACCGAAGAAGTAGCTTCGTCAAGAATAATTATCTGGGGATCAAAAACCATTGCTCGCGCAAAAGATAATAGTTGCCTTTCTCCTAAGGAAAGATTTATTCCCCTTTCTAAGATATTGGTGTTAAAACCTTCGGGAAAATCCATTATCCTTTCGTAAATTTTTAACCGTTTGGTTGCCCAAATAACCTTTTCTTCCGGTATTTTGTTGTTAAATAATCTTAAATTATCCATTACCGAACCCGGAAAGAGGATAATCTCTTGAGGAACATAACTGATTAATCTTCTTACTAAAGATTTAGGTGTTTTTGAATAAGGAAAATCATCAATGAAAATTTCGCCGCTCGTTGGTTTATAAAAGCCTAAAAGTAAAGAGATGATGGTTGTTTTGCCGCTTCCAGTTTCACCAACCAAAGCCACTTTTTCTCCTTTCTTAATTTCCAGATTGATATTATGTAAAACTGGTATTTCGGGCACATAGGCAAAATTTACGTTAGAAAATCTAATGCCTTTTTCTAATCTTTTTTCTAATTTTTCTTTAAAATCATTCTCTTCTCTTTCCATTTTAGTTAAGGAAAATACCCTTTCACCAGCCGCTACCGCCCTTTGGAAAATATTTAACAAGTCAGAAAGCCCTTTTAAAGGTCTAAACAATTGGATAATATAAGAGAAAAATAGAACCAAAGTACCAATTGTTACTTTGCCCTTCAAAGCCAATAAAGAGCCAAAAAGTAAAACCAAAGTAAGAGCTAGAACTTCACCAAAATCTATTAAAAACCATAAACGATACCAGAAGCTCATTCCTTTAATTTCTTTTTCGTATTTTTCTTTTCCCAACAGATCCATTTTCCCTTTAAAATAATTTTCTTTTTGAAATGTTTGGATAATAAAAAGACCTTGTAAACTTTCCGAAATTAAGTTATTTATTTCGGCAACTTTTCTTCTGATTGCTAAGTAAACTGGTCTTATCTTTTTAGAAAAAAGATAAAAGGCAAAGAAAAAGAAGGGGAATAAAAACAAAAGAATTAAGTATAATAAAGGACTAACAATAATCATTACAATGGAAATGCCAATTAAAAATATCAAATCTTGAAAGAGGGTGACACCGGTAGAAGTAAAAAGAAGTTTGAGGGCTTCAATATCCGATTCGTTTCGCGTGATGATTTTACCTACCGGAGTTTTATCAAAAAAGGTGACTGGAGAATAAAGTAAATGATAAAATAAATCGGCTTTCATTTGGGAAGCAATTTTTTCCCCCAATTTGGTAATCTGAACCCTTTGGGTAAAAGTTAAAAGGTATTGGGTAATAGTTAAAAAGGCATAGATTAAAGCAGTGATCAAGAGTCCGTGATAATCTTTTTGGGCAAGATTAATATCAATTATTCTTTTTACCAAGACCGGCGAAATAATCATAATAAAGGTTCCTAAAAGTAAAAGGAAATTAATAAGTAGAAATAAAAAAATATGTTTTTTAAAATAGGGGAGAAGAAATTTTAATACCTTGATATCAAATTTACTTTTCTCTAATTCCTCTTCGCCAATAGGTAAATGAAAATGCATTTAGAAATTATAAATAAAAAGAAAAATAGGTCAATCAAATTAATTATTCTTACTTATTTGATGAAACCAGCTTTTTAATTCTTCTAATTTTCTTTTTTCTTCTTCCTTTAAACAAGGGAAAATGGCGTTATTGGTTAATAACGGTTCAGTAAGAAAAGAAAAGCTATTGCCCATTTGGGTGAAGGGAATAGGAGAATATTCGGCTAAATGGATTTTTACCTTTAAGGGTAATAAAAATTGGATACTTCTTTTAATAGCGGCTAAATCTTGATTGGGTAAACCAATCAGCAGATAGACTTCAATCTCCTCGGGTAAGAAGCCAGCATCAATAAGATTATTATAAGCTTTCAAGAATTCTTCGGTTTTTACTTTGTTGCCTAATTTTTCTTGCCATTCTTCATCAATCGTTTCTAAACTTAAATAGATTGATTTGAAATTCGCTTTTTTCATTAAATAACTACTCTCTTCATCTACATAGCGAGGATGAAGCCCATTGGGAGTGTGAAAATTTAAATCTAATTTTTCTTCAATAATCAGTTTTAATAATTTTTTAAATTCCGGGTTTAAAAGCAAGGCATCGTCATAAAAGACAATGTTTTTTACTTTTAGTTTTTCATAATAATATTTTATTTCCTTCAATACTTCTTCAGCTTTCCTAAATCGAAAACCTTTAGTTAAATAGTTAACCGCACAATAAGAACAATGATAAAGACAACCAAGAGAGGTTAAAATACAGACATAATCAAGATGGAAATACAAATCATAAGCCGGATAGGGGAGGTCAAAAAAATCTTTCTTTTTTAAATTATCAATATATTTATAAAGCTCTTCCTCTGCTCGCCCTTTAATCACTAAATCAGCGTTAGCGTACTTTTGGGCATGTTCGTAATATAAAGTAGGATAGATACCACCAAGGATAATTTTTGCCTTATATCTTTCTTTTAAAAGTTTAATTATTTCAAAGGTTCCTAAATACCAATAGGTCATTACCGAAGTGATAAAAATATAGTCGGGTTCTTTTATTCCTTCCAAGATTTCTAAAAAAATTTCCTTGGGCATGCCGTAACATTTATATCTTCTTTTTACATTTTTATAAATTTCGGGTTTTTCAATAAAAGCATAAGGAAATTTTCCTCTTCCGTATTCATCTTTTTTTATTTTAAAATTTTTTAAAATTAATGGGTGGTTGCGGTCAAGACAGTCAATGAAGAAAATCTCAAAATTATGTTCGCGTAAATAGCTAGCCAGATATAAAAGTCCTAACGGTTTTAAAAAGAAATCGTAAGCTTTAAAATCATATATCCAAGGATTGATAAGTAAAGCTCTTTTCATCAGTCAAAGAAGAATAAAGATTAAATAAAATAAGTTTTTTATTGAGGTTGTATTCACACTCTTCATATAACTGATTAAGTTTATAAAGAGAAATGATTATTTCTTCATAAGTTTTTCTTTCAGCAATTACTTTTAAATGAGGATCAATTTCCAAAAGATTGAGATAGCCTAATTTTTGATATAATAAACCCCGATAAAGAAAAATTAAATCCTTGATAAAGGAGACAATGGTGTCGTAGTCGGTTTCGCTATATTTTTCATAAAAATTTCTAAAGAAATAATAGCCTACTTCCCTTTTTCTTATTTCGGCAAATTTTATTACCTCTTCAGGAAAAATTTTTTCCCCCCGGTTAATCAGTTGTAAGGCAGTCCTCAAACTACCAAAACTAAAGACACTCACTTTTTTAGCGGTATCTAACGGCCAACCCTTTTTCACCAAAAATTCTTCAATCGCCTTTGGCTCTAAAGAAGAGAATTTTAAAAGGTAACAACGAGAACGAATAGTTGCCGGCAATTTGTGAATTTGGGAAGTAGTTAAAATAAAAAATACTTTTTCCGGAGGTTCTTCTAAGGTTTTTAAAAAGGCATTAGCTGCTTCTTGGGTCATCCTTTCGGCATCAACAATTAGATAAATCCGATATTCATCGGCTTTCATTTTTATTCTTTCTTTTATCTCCCTAATAACATCAATAGAAATGCTTTCTTTTTTGGAGGTCTCCGGTCGCATTTCAAAAAGACGGTATTGACTTCTTAAATCAAGTAAATTTTCATATTGGTCTTCATCTTTTATGGTTTTTACATTTTCCCAACCCGGAAAGATTATTTCTAAATAAGGATATTCCAAATCACCAACCATTTGACAATGGGAACATTCACCGCAAGGAGCTTTTTCTTCTTTCAAACAAGCTAAATATTGAGCAAAAACTAAGGCCAATGTTCTTTTGCCGATTCCCTTTTTTCCGCAAAAGATTAAAGAATGGATAAAGGGCATATTTTTTAATTTTTTTAAAAAAGCAATTATCTCTTTATGACCGATTATCTTTTGAAAGTTATCTACGGGGCTAACCATTCTAAAGGGTTTACTGGTTGACCTTCTTTTCTTAATTCAAAATGGAGATATTCTCCAGAAAGACCAATCACTTCTTTTGCTTTCACTTCTTGATTTACTCTTACCGCAATCTCCGAAAGATTGGCATAGACGGTATAATAACCTTCGGTGTGGTCAATTATTACCATATTACCATAACCGCGAAATCGGTCAGCATATACCACCCGACCAGGAGCAATCGCAATTACCTTTGTACCAAATTCCGTTTGGATATCAATACCCTGATTTTTTATTTTTGTTTGATATTTTGGATGTGATTGGCTACCAAAATAGCTAATAATTTTCCCTCGAACTGGCCAGGGAAGGAAGTTTTTCTCTTTTTCTAAATAATGGGCACCAGGGGGTAATTTTCTTTTTGCTCTTTTCCTTTCCAATTCCGCAATCAAATTGGCTAAACGCCTTTCGGCATCCTTTAATTCTTGTTGTAGTTTTTCTTGCTCACTTTTTTCTGTCCGAATCTGTCTTAAAATCTTTTTCTGTTCTTCTTTTCTCTCTTTTAACCTTTTTTCTTCCGCTTCCTTTTGTTCTTTTAAAGTTTTTACTTCCTCATAAGCCAAGAGCAGTTGTCTTTTATCTTTTTCTAATTTGGTTTTTAAAAGGGATAATTCGTGAATTTGATTTTGATTTTCCTTAGCAATATAATTGAGATTTATCAATTTGGAATAAACTTCGGGTAATGATTTATTGGAGAAATAGATTTCTAAAGGAAGTCGGGTTTTAATTTTGTATAAAAGAATTACCAATTTATCAATATCTTTTTCCTTTTCTTCAATTTTTTTCTTCGTTGTTTTAATGTCGTTTTCTAAATTGGCGATTAAATTTTCATAATTTTTAATTGTCGTATTTAACTGATTGATCAATTTTTTAGTAAGGTTGGTTTTCTCCTCAATCGTTTCAATCATTTTTAAGATTCCCTTTTCTTCTTTTTTTAAATTTTCTAATCTTTCTTCCACTGCTTTTAATTTCTTCCGAATTTCGGAAAGTTCCTGTTTATTTTTTTCTATATCTTCAGCCGTAATTTCTTCCTGGGCAAAGATTAAAATAAAAAGAAAAGGCAAAAGAAGAATAATTTTTTTCATTTTAAAATGCGGTTTAAAGCAATATTAGAGCCGATAATACCCAGTAAAGCACCGCTAACCAAAGCAAAAAAAAGTAAAAGGGCAGCAGGAAAAGTTAAAGCAATAATATTTAAGCTCATAATTTTATAAATAATAAAAAGGATAATAAAAGAAAATAGTCCGCCTAAAACTCCTTGAAAAATTCCTTCCAAATAAAATGGTGATTTTACTAAATAATTTTTAGCGCCCACCAAGCTCATAATCTCAATCTCTCGCTGCCGATTGAAAAGACTTTGCTCAATATTTTGAAAAATGATAAAGATAACTGAGACAACCACAATAATCAAAATTCCAATGTCAATTAGAATAACATTGTTTAACACCTTGATTAATTTGGCAACCAATTCTTCGCCTGCCCAAACATCTTTTATTCCAGGAATTAATCTTAGTTTATCTTCAATCCTTTTTATTTCTCCTACCGATTTTGCCTGAGAAGAAAGACGAATTCTTAAAGAAGGTGGCAACGGATTCCGTTCTAGGTTTTCTAAAAAGCTCGCTTCTTCCTTTAATTCATTTTTTAATATAGTTAAAGCTTCATCTTTAGAAATATAACGCACTTCTTCAACACCATTAATCAAGTTAATTTTATCTTTTATCTCGGAAAAGGAAACTTTTTCATCTAAAAAAGCGTAGATTTCAATGCGGTCATAGGCAATTCTTAAAGAGAGAAAAAGATTATAAGTTAAAAACAAAAAGAGCAAAATTATCAAAAGACAAAGACCAAAAGCGAATGTTGATAAAAAGAAAGAAATTGGTCGTTTTTTTATTGTTCTCAAACTTTCTTTAAAAATAAAACTAAAATCCATCATAAACTATTTTGCCAGCAACAATATGTAACCTTCTTTTCTTTAATATTTGAGGAAGTTCTTGGTGATGAGTTGCCATAATTACTGTTGCTCCCAGAAGATTTATTTCTTTAAAAATATTAATAATTTCTTTACTGGCTTCTTCATCAATGTTACCCGTGGGTTCATCCGCTAAAATAATCTCTGGATCTTTTACCAAAGCCCGAGCAATTGCTACTTTTTGTTGTTCACCGCCAGATAATTGATAAGGATAACAATCTTTTTTGTGGACCAAGCCTAAACGGGTTAAAGTTCTAATAATCTTTTCTCTAATTTCATTATCCTTAAAATCAATCGCCTTCAAAACAAATTCTAAATTTTCATAGACTGTACGGTCATAGAGTAATTTAAAATCTTGAAAAATTATTCCGATATTTCTCCGGTATAAAGGAATTTCTTTTTTCTTAATAGTGTTTAGAATTTTGTTATTAACTACTACGCGACCAATAGTGGGTAATTCTTCTGCATAGATTAATTTTAAAATTGTAGTTTTACCGGCCCCAGTTGGACCAGTAATAAAAAGAAACTCTCCTTTTTCCACTTTAAAAGAGACATTAGTTAAAGCGGTCCATTTATTTTGATAAGTTTTAGAAACATTATCAAATTCAATCATTTCTTTATTTTATAAAGAAAATATTAAAAGTCAATTTATAATTTATAATTAGAAAAATCTTCTCTTTGAGGAATTTTTTCTAAAATAACTTTTTCTTCTTTTATTATTTCTTTACCTTTTTTTATAATAAAAGAGAAATTTTTTTTGGTTTCTTTGGTATACGCAAGAATAAGATAAAAAGGAGTTTTATTAATTTCCTCTTCCGGGGTAAGTAAAAAAGGAGCATTAAAATTTTTAGGGATTATTATCCAAAAATTTTTAAGTTCACTAATTTTAAGTAATTTTTCATTTTCCTTTTTATTCCGCCCCAAAATATATTTTTTACTATTAATCCGAAAATGTCTACCAATTTTTAAGACTTCAATATCTAATAAATCGAAATCATTTTTTAAATGATTTTTAAAATCTTTTAACCTTTTAGAAAAATTTTTATCCACTAAAAGACAGCCGCAAGAAGTTGGCGGAATTTCAAGAATGTTAAATTCTTGTAATAATTTTATCTGCTCTTTTCTTTGTCTTCCTTTGATCGCGTAAAATTTTTCTCGATTAATTAATCCCTTTTCTTCAAAAATAGTTGGCGGAAGAAGTTTTTGGGATAAGGGTCTTAAAACGATTCCTTCTACCCCAGCTTCTTTTTCAATAATTTTTAATTGATAAAAATGTTGACTCATTGGTCTTTGGTTGAGAACTTCACCGGTAATCAATAAATCCCCATTAATTGTTTTTAAATATTCTTTAGCTTTTTTAAAAAGGTATATTCGGCAATCAATGCAAGGGTTCATTCCGCTACCGTAACCATATTTAGGGGCAAAAACTACATTTTTCACATAATCAATACCGGCAACTTCTAATTTAATTTTTTTTAAAAAATAAAGGCTTTTTTCTGAAATTTTTATCGATGGACATTGGCAAAAAGGAGTTTTTAAATGGTAAGGATAAATTTCTATTCCTAATCTTTCGCAGATAAGCCCAGCTAAAGTAGAATCTAACCCTCCGGAATAAAGTAAAACCCCTTTTAATTTCATAAATAAATATTATATTTTGACTTTTTATTTATTTCAATCTAAAATTTATTAATGCCTAAAATTTGTGAATTACCACTTCATTATGGTGAAATTCCTTCCTGGCTTTTTTCTTTAATGGTAAGATTAAGTGAAAAGATTGTTGAACTTTTTTCAATAGAAAAAGAGCCAAATTTCTTTTTAGAAAAGATTGCTGATCCTTTTTGGTTTCAAGCATTAGGGTGTGTTTTGGGCTTTGATTGGCATTCTTCGGGTTTAACAACTACCGTTTGCGCTGCCTTAAAAACCGCTATTAAAAATCTTTCACTTTCAGAAATTATTGCTGCTGGTGGTAAAGGGAAAACTGCTTTAAATACTCTTAACGAATTAGAAGAGATTGGTTATAAAACCGGAATAAACGTTTCTCCATTAATCTTTGCTTCAAAAACTACCGCCAAAATAGACTCGGTTGCCCTCCAAGATGGTTATTCTCTGTACCATCATACAATTTTTGCTACTAAAAATGGTGAATGGGTAGTAATTCAACAGGGAATGAATCCTCACAATTCTTTAGCCCGAAGATATCATTGGCATTCAAGAGAATTAAAAAGTTATACCTGTGAACCACACAAAGCCGTGGTTTCTTTAAAAGTGCATAAAAAAGTTTTAAATCTGGTAGCCTACGAAAATGAAAAGGCAAGAAAAACTATTTGGGAAATCTCCCAGGAAAAACCAGAAAAAAATTTAAAAGAATTGAAATACCTTTTGAGTTTGCGTTTACCCAAAGAACATTCAATAACAATGGAAAATTTTTCGTTAGAAAGATTAGAAAAAAAATTGAAAAAAATTTATGAGGAAAAACCTAAAGATTTTCTTTCGCTTATTAATATGGAAGGCGTCGGTCAAAAAACAATAAGAGCTTTAAGCTTAATTGCTCAATTAGTTTATAACGAAGAAATTAGTTTTCGAGATGTGAGAATTTTTGCCTACGCCCACGGTGGTAAGGATGGTCACCCTTATCCAATAGTTAAAAAAGATTACGAGTTAACAATTAGTTTATTAGAAAGAGCAATAAAAGAGAGCAAAATCTCTCAAAAGGAAAAACTTTTGGCTTTAAAACGATTAGCTTGCCTTTAAAAATTCCTGAAAAATTTTTGGCTCGTTACCAAGAGATTATTCCTGATTTTTCATTATTTTTAAAAAGTTTAGAAAAAAGACCAAGGATTTCTCTAAGAATTAATCCCTTAAAAGTAAAAGAAGAAGATATTTTAACAATTGTGAAAAAATATGACTGTGAACCTTTGCCTTTTTATAAATATGCCTTTCGTTTAAAAAGTGAAAATGACGAAATTTCTATCGGTAATACTTTGGAACATTTTTTGGGTTATATTTATGTTCAAGATAGTGCTTCTATGTTACCACCAATTGTTTTGGCACCAGAAAGATACGAAAAGGTTTTAGATTTAACCGCTGCTCCCGGTTCTAAAACCACTTTACTCGCTGCTTTAATGGAAAACACAGGGTTAGTAGTGGCTAATGATGTGAATCTTGAAAGGATTAGAGCCCTTACAGGTAATATTGACCGGATGGGGGTATTAAATTGTGTCATTACTAACCTGCGCGGTGAAAGGTTTGGTAATCTTTTTTGTGAATATTTTGATAAAGTTCTTTTAGATGCTCCTTGTAGTAGTGAGGGAACAATAAGCAAAAATTACGAAGTTTTTAATCATTGGAGTGAATTTTATATTAACAAAATGTCCAAAATACAGAAAAATTTAATTATTTCCGCTTTTAAGAGCCTTAAAAAAGGCGGCATTTTGGTTTATTCCACCTGCACTTTTGCTCCTGAAGAAAATGAAGGAGTGGTTAATTTTCTTTTACAAAAATACCCTAATGCTTATTTAGAAGAAATAACTATTCATGGTATAAAAACTTCCCCGGGAATTACTGCCTGGCGAGACTTTCAAAATGAAGAATTAAAAAAATGTGTTCGTCTTTATCCTCATTATAATGAATGCGAAGGTTTTTTTATAAGTAAGATTCGGAAAATTTAACTTTTTTGACTTTATTTTTTTTATTTTTATAATTTTTTTATGAGAATTTTGGTAACTAGTGCTTTACCTTATGCCAATGGTGACATCCATTTAGGTCATCTTGCCGGTTGTTATTTACCTGCTGATATTTATGTTCGTTATCAAAAATCAAAAAAAAGAGATTGTATTCACATTTGCGGAACCGATGAACACGGAGTCCCAATTATTATTGCTGCTTTGCAGAAAAATATCTCCCCCAAGGAAGTAGTAGATCACTATCATGAAAGAATCAAAAAAGCATTTTTTGATTTGGGAATTATTTTTGATAATTTTTCTCGTACTTCTCTTCCTTTGCACCACAAAATTTCGCAAAACTTTTTTTTAAAAATTTATGAAAAAGGTTATATTTACAAAAAGAACGTAAAACAATTCTACTGTAAAAATTGTCAATTATTTTTAGCTGACCGGTATATTTATGGAACCTGTTCCCACTGTCAAAATCCCAATGCTCGTGGTGATCAATGTGAAGTTTGCGGTCGCTGGTTAGAACCTGAAGAGTTAATTACTCCCAAATGTAAAATTTGCAACAATCCACCGGTCATGAGAGAAACTTTTCATTATTATTTTGCTTTAAGTAAATTTAAAGAACAGCTAGCAAAATGGTTAAACACAAAAGAAAATTGGAAAGATAATGTGAGAAAATTTTCTTTAGGTTTAATTAATCAAGGTCTTGTAGACCGAGCAATCACTCGGGATTTACCGTGGGGGGTGAAGGTGCCGCTAGTGGAAGCTCAAAATAAAGTTTTGTATGTTTGGTTTGATGCTCCAATTGGTTATATATCTTCAACAGTTGAATGGGCAGAAAAAAATAATAAAATAGATTTATGGAAAGAATATTGGTTTTCTTCGGAAACGAAATTAATTCATTTTATTGGTAAAGATAATATCGTTTTCCATGCAATTGTCTGGCCCGCAATGTTGATGGCCCATGGTGATTATATCTTGCCTTATGATATTCCAGCGAATGAGTTTTTAAATTTGGAGGGCAAGAAGTTTTCAACATCAGAGAATTGGGCAGTTTGGGTGCCTGAGTATTTAAAAGAATTTCCTCCCGACTTTTTGCGCTATGCTTTAGCCACTATTTTACCTGAAACCAGTGATGTCGACTTCACTTGGAAAGATTTCCAAATAAAAGTTAATAATGAACTGGCTAATATTTTAGGAAATTTTGTTAACCGAGTTTTGCTTTTTGTTAAAAGAAGTTTAAAAAACAAAATACCGGAAAACTGGGAATTGGACAATGAAGTTTTACAAACAATTAAAGAAGTAAAAGAAAAAACGGAAAGTTTTCTGGAAAAATTTGAAATAAAAAATGGTTTAAAAGAATTGATGAAATTACCGGCTTATGGTAATCGCTATTTTGATCATAAAGCTCCTTTCAAAACGTTAAAAACGGATTTAAAAGAATGCGAAAAAACAATTGCCAATTGTTTGCTTTTAATAAAGAGTATGGAAATCCTTTTTCGTCCTTATTTGCCTTTCAGCTGTGAGAAGATAAGAAAATTTTTAAATCTTGAAAAATTTGAGTGGGATGATGTTTTAGAAAAAGATTTTTTGTTTAAAAAACCCATTTTGGGAGACATTGAGATCTTGTTTGATAAAATACCTGATGAGAAGATTGAATTACAATTAAAAAAGTTAAAAGGAGGAAAAATGGAAATAACTATTGATGAGTTTAAAAAGATTGATTTAAGGGTTGGTAGAGTTTTAAATTGTGAAAAGGTAAAAGGAAGCGACAAATTGTTGGTATTGGAAATAGATTTAGGAAAAGAATTGCGTCAGATTGTAGCCGGAATAGGGGAAACCTATGAACCCAAGGATTTAATTGGAAAGAATGTTATCATTGTAAGTAATTTAGTACCCGCTAAAATTAAAGGAATTGAAAGTCAAGGAATGTTGTTAGCGGTAGGCGATGAAAAAGCAATTGCTATTTTAACAACTGACAGAGATGTCCCACCAGGTAGTATTGTTCGATAATGTTTTGTGATATCCACGCTCATTTGACCGAGGAAACTTATAAAAATGACTTGAATTTAGTTCTCGAAAGAGCCAAAAAAATAGGTGTTAACTTAATTATTGTTGTAGGGGTAGATGTCACTGATAGTGAAAAGGTAATCGAACTTATTAAAAAAAGTGAAATTTTATATGGAAATGTAGGTATTCATCCTCACGAAGCCGATTGGGTTAAGGAAGAAGATTTAAATAAAATTTATTTGCTAGCTAAAAATAAAAAGATTTGTGGCGTTGGGGAAATTGGTTTAGATTTTTATAAAAATTATTCCCAAAAAGAAAATCAAATTAAAATATTTAAACAACAAGTCGAAATTGCTAAAAATTTGAATCTGCCGATGAATCTTCATTTTCGAGAAAGTCATTCAGAAGGATTAAAAATTTTGAAAGAAATCGGTCATTTTAAAGGAGTGTGGCATTGTTTTTCCGGTAACGAAAAAGTTTTGAGAGAAGCAATCGATTTAGGATTTTATATTTCTTTCTCAGGGGTAATTACTTTTAGTAGTGAACGATTATCCTCTTTAATAAGAAAAACACCTCTAGAAAGATTACTTTTAGAAACCGACTCTCCCTATTTAGCACCTGTGCCTAAGAGAGGTGAGAGAAATGAGCCGGCTTATGTAAAATATATTTATGAAAAAGCGAGTGAAATTTTGGAAATAGAAACAACTGAATTAAAAAAGAAAATTAAAGAAAATGTTAGAAAACTTTTCGCAATTAATTAAAAGAGTTAAACTGAAAAAATCCTTGTCACAGATATTTTTGACTGATAAAAAAATTGCTCAAAGAATTGTAGAAGCGTTAGAATTAACCGGCGAAGAAGAAGTTTTGGAAATTGGTGTAGGGAATGGAATTTTAACTGAATATCTAATAAAAAAAGCTAAATTTGTTTATGGAATAGAAATTGATAAACGTTTAGTTGATCTTTTAATAGAAAAATTCAAAGATGTCCCTAATTTAAGTTTAATCTGTCAAGATGTTTTGAAATATGATATTTCAACCAAAAATAATTTAGTGATTGTTGGAAATATCCCTTTTAGTATTTCTACGCCGATCATTTTTTGGTTATTAAAATATCACAAAAACTTTCAAAAGGCAATTCTTTCTTTTCAAAAAGAATTTGCTTTTAAATTATTGGCCAAAACAAAAACCAAAGACTATTCACCGTTAACTATCTTAACCGATAATTTTTTTATAAAAAAAAGTCTTTTTGTAATTGACCGAAAGTACTTTTTACCTTCGCCCAAAGTTTCTGCAATGGTGATGATGTTTATCCCTCTTAAAGAACCTCTTTATAAAATAGATTATGAAAATTTTTTTAAATTTTTAAGAATAATTTTTTCTCAAAGAAGGAAAAAAATAATTAATATTCTTTTAAATAATTTTAATAAAGAAAAAGTAGAAGAATTAAAAAAACTTCCTTTTGATTGGGAAAAAAGACCGGAAGAACTTCCTTTGAAAGATTTTTATTTTCTTTATCAAAATCTTTGACTTTCCCAAATTTTTGTGCCTTTTTTAAATACTGCTTTAATTTTTATTTTAAAATCATCAATTGGTAAATTTTCTAAAATTACTAAATCCGCATCATAGCCTTTTTCAATTAATCCTTTATTTTTTTCCAAGAAATTACCGTAGGCACCATTTTTAGTAAATAGAGCAATAGCTTCTTTTAAATTAATTCTTTCTTTCTGATTGGGATGATTCACTGCCGAATAAATTCCTAATAAAGGGTTAGGCGGAGTAATAGGCGCATCAGAACCGCCAATTAAAATTATGCTTTCATTTAACAAACTCCGGTAAGGATTAGTGAAATTTATTCTTTTTCCTAATCTTTTTTCGTATAATTTCCCTTTACCACCCCAGAAATATTCAAACGCTGGCTGGCAAGAAACAATTAAGTTCAATTTTTTTATTCTTTTAATTAAGTCGGAATTCAAAACTTCACAATGTTCAATGCGATGTCTTAAGTTATTATTTTTTAAAAATTTTTCGTAAGCTCTTATAACTTGCTCAACTGCTTCATCACCAATAGCATGAACAGCAATTTGCAAGTCCGCTTCGGTAGCTTTTTTAAAGAAATGATAAAGATCTTCGTCAGAAAAGTATAATATCCCTTTAGTTTGAGGATTATCTTCATAAGGAACTGACAATGCAGCGGTATAAGAAGATAAAGAACCGTCGATAAGCAAACAGCCGCCTATTCTTTTAAAGCTTAAATTTTTAACTTTTTTAATATCTTTAACCTGGGGAAAAATTATTATTTCAGTTTTAAAACGGTGAAGATTTTCTAAAAGTAATTCATAGGAATTATCTTCTTCATTTCCAACCAAAGCGCAAAAAGTAGTTATTCCATTTCTTATTATTACCTTTTCAGCTTCTTGAAAAGCTAACATTTTGACGTCCACGGGTAAATATTTTTTATAATATTTATGAATAAACTCATTGGCCAAACCCCGTACCACACCAGTAGGTTGACGATAATTGTCTATTTCCATGCCTGGGAAAAAATCTTGATTAAAAATTTTTATTAGTCCATAAGTATTTAAAATTGTTGTGTGGCCATCTTTTTGAGAAATAATTACAATCTTTTTATTAACAATTTTATCTAATTCTTTTCGTTTTGGAAATCTTTTTTCTTTAATTTTTTCTAAATCGAGGTTAAGAAAAAGTAAAAAAGGGAAGGCGGAAAGGTTTTTTTCTGCTTCTCGAATAATATCAAATAAATCATTCAAAGAAGTAATTTCGCTAAGATCAGGGAAAATATTTAAAAGTCCTAACTCTAAAAGATGAATGTGGGAATCAATAAAACCCGGGAAAATGTAACTGTCCTGATAATCAATAAGGGGATAACCACTGGGAATCTCTTTGGTTAAAAAAATACTCCAAATTTTGTCTTTTTTAATCAAAAGTGCACCTTCTGAAAATTCTTCTCGGTAATAAATTTTTCCTTTAATTAAAAATTCCATTATTTTTTTATTAATTTAGCTAAAATTTCTATATGATAAGTCTGAGGAAACATGTCAATAAGCTCAATAGTTTCTATTTCATAATTAAATGTTAAAAGAGTTTTTAAATCACGAACAAAAGTTGTAGGATTACAAGAAACATATAAAATTACCTGCGGCGAAATTCTTGCTAATTCTTTTATTACTATTGGCGATAAACCCTTTCGCGGTGGATCCAGAATGATCTTAGTGGCCTTAGGTAGCTGAGATAAAACGTCTTCGCATTTTCCTAAAAGAAAATTTATGTTTACACAATCATTAATTATTTTATTAAACAAAGCATCTTCGTAAGCACTTTTTTCGCTTTCCACACCTATAATTTCTTTCACATAAGGAGAAAGAACAACACTGAAGACGCCCACACCTGAATAAAGATCAAAAATTATGTCATTTTTTTCAGGTGCCATTAATTCCAAAATTCTTTTTAATAAAATTTCAGTAGCTTCACAATGAGTTTGAAAAAAAGAATTAACAGAAATTCGAAATTTTTTATTTAACAATTCTTCAAAATAAAAGGAATCGCCAAAAATAACTATAGAATCCCGGCTTAAAATGCGATTTTTAGAAAAAGGATTTAAATTGTAAAGGAAACCACTAATTTTATTTTTTATTTGTGGCGATAAAAAATCTATGAATCTTTCAATTTTTTTATCATATTCTTTGCCAACAACAATCAATAATGCATTACCGCTTTTCATCCCAAAACGCATTACTAAAAATCTTAAATTTCCTTTTTGGGTTTTTTCGTCATAAATCTCAAAATTATTTTCTTCAAGAAATTGTTTAAAAGAACTTCTAATTTCATTAAAAATAGCTGGGTTAATTAAACAATCAGGATTTTCTATCACTTCGTGAGTATTTTTTTTATAATAACCAATTAAAATTTTTTTATTTTTTTTGATTACCATTTGAACTTTATTTCGGTAATTAAAAGGCAAAACCGGAAGGGGATTTTTAGGAGGAAAAAAAATTTGGCCTAAATGTTGAAGGCAATCATTTACAATTAATTTTTTTAAAACTAGTTGATAAAAATAATCAACATGAAGAAAATCGCAACTACCACATTGCGTAAATATTGGACATTTAGGTATAATTCTAAAAGGCGAGGGCTCCAAAATTTCTTTTATTTCACCTAGCCAATAGTGCTTCTTTTTTTCTTTAATATTAACTAATAACCTCTCCTCAGGACAAGTATAAGGAACAAATACTTTTACACCCTTATACTCGCCTAAACCAAAGCCACCAAAAATTATTTTTTGAATTTTCAATTCAATTACCATTGGGAAAAAAGTCGGCGATAAATCTCAGCGACAATTTTTCTTATTCCTTCTCTAATTGCTTCCTCTTCGCTTTTCTCATTTTGAGTTTGATAATTAACTTGTTGATTAATAAAAGAATTAAAAATCATTTGTTCGGAATTTTTTTCTTGCCCTTTTACTTGGCAGGAGATATTTATCTGCCATTGAGCGACATTTTGAAAAACGTCATAAACCGCTGGAATTTTTTCGTAATTGTCAATTTCAATTGAAATAATTAGTTCGGAATCTTCAATATTTACTAATTTGATCTGTGGAACGTTTTTAAAATAATTTTCTAACTCTTGTGTAAGTATAACTTCTAATCCTGGTTTTAAAGTTTTATTTTCTACAAATGCCAGAGCAATTTTTTTATAAGCAATAAGAGAAGGAATTCGGGTAGAATATCCGCAATAAATTAGAAAAATAATAGTAAAATAAAAATACTTCATTAAAATATTATAATTGAGAAAAGCCTTAATTCAACAATAAATTTGTTGATTTTAAAGAAAAAATTGGTATGCTATATTATAGAATGGAAAAAAGAAATAGCGAAAGCCGGATTTTAGCTGGTTTAAGTTACTTTCCCTTAATTGGAATTATCCCGTTAATTTTTGCTAAGGACGATGAATTTGCTTGTTATCATGCAAAACAAGGTTTAACTTTATTTATTCTTTTAATCATTGTTTCTTTAGCATTAATAGTTATCAATTTGGTTTTTAGAAATTTTTTAGGAGAAATTTTTATTATTGGGATAATTTTTAAAATTCTTGCTTTTCTAATAAAAAGTATCATTGGAAGTGTTGTTGGTTTGCTATATCTTTATTTAATGATCTCAGGTTTTATAAACGGGTGGCGGGGTCATTATTGGGAAATCCCATTAGTTAAAAGTTTGGGAGACAAAATTTTTAAGATTTAAAATTTTAAAGTTCTGATAATATATATTATGTAAACTACATAAAAAATAAAAAAAAATTATAAAAATTTTGGTTTTTCATAATTCGGAGCTTCTTTGCTAATAATGATATCGTGAGGATGGCTCTCTTTTAATCCGGAATAAGTAATTTTTATAAATTTTGCTTTTTTTCTTAATTCTGCTAAATTTCTAGCTCCCACATACCCCATCCCAGCTTTTAAACCACCAATTAACTGGAAAATAACTTCTGAAACTTTACCACGATAAGGAACCAAGCCTTCTATGCCTTCGGGAACAAATTTTTTAGCTTCTTCTTGGAAATATCTATCTTTTGACCCAGCCTTCATGGCACTTATTGAACCCATAGCACGATAAATTTTGTATCTTCTTCCTTCTAAGAGTATCTCTTCACCCGGACTTTCATCAGTTCCAGCAAAAAGGTTTCCAATCATCACTGTATCAGCACCGCAAGCCAAGGCTTTTACAATATCACCGGAGTACCTAATTCCACCGTCAGCAATTAATGGAATTTTATATTTTTTTAGTACTTTTGCAGCTTCCATAATTGCTGTAATTTGAGGTACACCTACACCAGCTATTATTCGAGTAGTACAAATAGAACCAGGTCCAATACCTACTTTTACCGCATCAACATTTAATTTTACTAAATCTAAACATGCTTCCGCCGTAGCTACATTTCCAACTATAAGCTGAATATCGGGGAATTTTTTTCTTAACTCTTTTGTTAATTTTAAAACCAAATGAGAATGAGCGTGAGCAGTATCAATTACTAAAGCATCAACTTCCGCTTCCACTAAAGCATAGGCACGATCAATAGAGGTTTTATCTACACCTATCGCGGCAGCAGTTCTTAGTCGACCATATCCATCAACCGTTGCTTGGGGATGTTCCATTTTTTTTATGATATCTTTTACAGTAATTAAACCTTTTAAACAATAATTTTTATCTACTAAAAGAAGCTTTTCAACTTTTCTTTTTCGCAAAATTTTTATGGCTTCTTCTAAGTTTATATTCTCATCAGCCGTAACTAAGTTTTCTTTAGTCATTAATTTACTCACTGGCTGATTTAGATCTTTTTCAAAGATTATATCCCTTCTAGTAATAATTCCTTTTAATTTTCCTTTTTCATCTACTACTGGAATTCCGGAAATAGAATGTTTTTCCATTAATTCTTTGGCTTCTCTAATCAATTGGTTAGGATTAATAGTAATAGGATTATAAATTTTTACACTTTCAGCTCTTTTAACTTTTATTACTTCTTGTCTTTGTTCTTCGATTGAAAGATTTTTGTGAATAACCCCGATGCCACCGGCTATTGCTAAGGCAATAGCCATTTGAGCTTCCGTAGTGGTATCCATTGCGGCACTTACTAAGGGAATATGGAGTTTTATTCCCCGAGAAAACTTTGTGGATACATCAACATCTTTCGGTAAAACTTCTGATTTTTGGGGAATTAAAAGAATATCATCAAAAGTTAAGCCTTCAATAAATTTGTTCTTCATTCAAAGTAAAAATTAATCTCAGGTTTATTTAAAATTGAATGCAATACGGAACAGTATTTTTCTTTAGAAAGCAAAAAAGCTTCTTCAATTGCTTTTGGAGTTACTTCTTTATTAATTTTAAACTTTATATCGATCTTAACAAATCTTTTTGGATGTTCATTAGCTCTTTCACCAATAATTTCTACTACAAAATCTTTTAAAAGTTCTCTTTTTTTCTTTAGTATTGATACGATATCCATTGCCATACAACCAGCAATTGCTGCCATAAAGAGGTGAATTGGTTTAAAACCTTCGCCTTCACCACCCCCTTCTTTGCTGGAATCAAGAAGTACTTGGTGATTTTCAGAATCAGTTAACAAAAATTTTAATCCCTTTAACCATTTTAATTCCACCTTTTCCATCTATTCTAACATTTCTAAAATCTTTGTTTCTAAATTTTTAATCCCTTCTTCAGAAAAACCTACTTCTTTATAGGCAATAACTCCTCTTTTATTTATAAGTACCAAAGTAGGTATCGCTGATATTTGATAAAATTTAGCCATTTCATTATTACCAATAAAAATAGGATAAGGAATATTTAACTCTTCCTTCATTTTTTTTAATGCCTCTTTTTCATCAAGACCAATTCCTAAAATGACAAAATTTTTATTTTGGTATTTTTGATAAAGATTTATCAAATAAGGAATCGCTAACCGGCAGGGTGGACACCAAGTTGCCCAGAAATCCATAAGAATGACTCTTCCCTTATAGTTTTTTAAATTGATTTTTTCACCTTCCAAAGTTTCTAATTGAAATTCCAAAGGCTCTTGTAATCTTTTTCCTCCACAGCTAATTAAAAAAACAAAAATTAAAATAATACTAATGAACTTCATTTTTCCCCAAAAATTCATTTAATTTTTTTGCCAAAACTGTTTTCGGTACTGCTCCAATAACTTTGTCAAGGATTTTACCGTTTTTCATAAAAATAAAAGTTGGAATACTCATAACTTGGTATCTTTCTGCTAATTCATTTTCTTCGTCAACATTAACTTTTGCGAATTTCACTTTTCCTTGATATTCTTTCGCCAGTTCCTCCACAATAGGCATCATCATTTTACAAGGCATACACCAATCAGCCCAAAAATCAATAAATACTAAAGTGTCACATTTTAAAACTTCTTTTTCAAAGTTATCTTTAGTTAAGGTAATCATGTTATAAAAATAATAAAATTTTTAATAAAATCAATAAGTAGAAATATTAATTTTTCCTAATGCTGATTTCGCAAAAAATAACAGTGCCTTGGTCTCACTGTTTTCTCGAAAATTAGGAAATTTTTTAAGAGCTAATTCTAAAATTTCGATAGCTTTTTTATAATTATTTATCAAAAGATAACACCTTCCTGCTGATTGTAAAGCTTTTGCAGCGTATAATGATTTTGGGTATTTTTTATAGACCTCTTCATAAGCGGTAGCAGCTTTTTTAAATTCCGAAAGCTCTTCAAAACAGTTAGCAATACTCAGGAGAGCGGCCGGCGATAATACCGGATTTTTTTTCTCTTTGACATAAAATTTTTCAAACGCCCTTTGTGCCTCAATAAATCGTTGAGTTTGATAATAAATTCTCCCCAAATAAAAATATGCTTTTATTCCTAAAGGAGTATTGCCAAATAATCTTATTAACTCTAAAAATTGGGCTTCGGCTTGAGAAAAATTACCAATAGAATATAAACCTAATGCTTGAGTAAAGCGAATTTGAGCTTCCGGGTGAATTTTTGGTTTTCCACTTACTGAAAAAACAATAATAAAAATAATAACAACGATTGTACCTACAATTATAAAGAAATTTCTTTTATTTTGATAATAATACCTAACAATTTTAGTAAAAAAATTTTGCAAAAAATCTTCTTTTAGTTTCATAATTTGTTTTACGCCCCTGGTGAGATTCGAACTCACGACCTACAGTTTAGGAAACTGTCGCTCTTTCCAACTGAGCTACAGGGGCATTTTAATAATTTTAAAAAAAAATTTTAATAAATCAAGTTTTAAGTTTTATCGGAGAGGGTGGGATTCGAACCCACGGTCCATCCTTTTTGGGATGGACTTCCGCTTAGCAAGCGGACGCCTTAGACCAATCTCGGCCACCTCTCCACGGAGGGTGAGGGACTCGAACCCCCATGTCGCTTTTCGCGACGGCGGATTTCAAGTCCGCTGCCTTACCAATTAGGCTAACCCTCCATATATAATTTTTATAATTATGATGAAAATTTTCTTTTATGTCAAATTATAAAAATATAATATTAAAAATTGGGGTAATATTAAACAAATTTTTTCGTTATTTAATAAAAATTAATTATAAATAAAAAATGATGTACTAAGTATTAAAAAGATAAAAACTTTTTAGGGGAAAACCGTCCCCCCTACCGCCTCCTATACCGTCTCCCTCAACATAACCCCTTAAGAGAATTCAGAAAATTAAAAGAATTAATTTTTTATTGAATTTTTACCAATTAGTCATTATAATATTGTGATAAATGAATTACGAAATTATTTACGGAGAGAAAAAAGAGTTAATCAAAATTCCTAATAGTGTTAATTTTGATATTTTAAAACCTATAAAGCCTCCGCCAGTTGATTTAAATTTAACAATTCAGAAATTAAAAATTGAAGTTCAGGATTTTTTCTCCACAGGTCAATCTTTTCTAATTATTGTGAACGATTACACTCGTCCCACACCAACTCCAAAAATTTTGGAACTTATTAGTGAGATTTTTTTTGATAAAGAGATTTATTTTTTAGTAGCCTTAGGTTCGCACCGCAAACCGGATGAAAAAGAAAATTTACAAATTTTTGGTAATTTTTACGAAAGATACAAAGGTAGAATTTTTTATCATGATTGCCGAAATAAAAGTGAATTAGTTTATTTAGGAAAAACCAGCTTTAACACTCCAATTTATCTTAATAAATTAATCGAAAAGGTTGATAAAATCATTACTATCAATTCTGTTGAACCTCATTATTTTGCGGGTTATACTGGTGGCCGAAAAACTTTCTTGCCAGGAATTGCTGGTTACGAAACTATTTCTGCTAATCATCTTCTTTCTTTAAATAAAGAAGCAACCCTTTTAGCTCTTACTAATAATCCAGTTGCTAATGATATGGAAGAAGTAGCAAAGGTAGTTAGAAAACCGCTCTTTTCTATCCAGGTAATTGTTGATCAAAAGAAGGATATTTATAATTTAACCTTTGGCGACCTAAGCACCTCTTTTAAAGAAGGGGTTAAATGGGCAGAAAAAGTTTTTTGTATCCCAATAAAAGAAAAATATGATATTGTAATTGCTCTAATTAAAGAACCTTACAATGTAAATTTTTATCAAGCGCAAAAAGGATTAGAAAATGCTAAAATGGCATTAAAAGAAGGTGGCAAAATTATTTTAGTTTCTTCTTGTGAAAAAGGAATTGGCGAAGAAGAATTTATATCAATTATGAAAGATGCTGATTCACCTCAAGAAGTTATTGAAAATGTAAAAAGAAATTTTGTTTTAGGTTATCATAAATCAGCAAAACTAGCCGAACTTTTAACGTGGGCGGAAGTTTATACTGTTGTTGGTATTGCTAATGAGCTTATTGAAGCTATTTTTATGAAACCATTTAATACCATTCAAGAAGCAATTGATTTCGCTATTAGAAAAAATAACATAAAAAATATTTTACTTCTTCCTGACGCTAGCTTGATGTTACCAATGTTAGTCAAATAACAGTTTATTAATCTCTTTTAAATAGTTTTTTTTAAGCTCCTTTAAAAGACTTTCTAAAGTAAAATCAATTTCTTCTTTTTCTTTTTTCATAAGTATCCCACCTTTTATTTTATCATTGGTAATTATTTTTTTATCAGTAAAATCTGAGGAATAAAATAAAGGAAAATCTTCAGAAGAGACAATTATTTCTTGAGCATTTTCCTTTTTGATTTTTTCTTTTATTAACTTCAAATAACGAGGATCATTTTTAATTTCCTTAATTAGCAAATTAAAAAGATCTTCAATAATACACCATTTAGCCTTTAGAATTTTAAAATTTTCTTCTTTTTTCAATTTTGAAAGTTCTCTTTTTTTTAACTCTTCAATCTCTCTTGCTAAGGATTCTTTTGTTTGCTTCTCTAATTCGTTTAGTTTTTTTTCGGTTTCTTCTTCAATCGTTTTAATCTTTTTCTCAGTTTCTAACAAAATCTTTCTTTTTTCTTCTTCAGCCTCTTTAAAGATTTTTTCTTTTATTTTAATAAGATCAATCACACTTTTACTCCCATCTGTAAAAAAATTGTTGCTAAAAGTCCTAACACTGCATAGGTTTCTACCAAAGCGCCGTAAATTACTGCTTTCATCGCTTCTGTCGGTCTTTTAGCCACTAATTCCGCGCCAGCAGCACAAACTTTTCCTTGAAGGATTGCTGTAATAAAACCTGCGACGCCGACCGGTAAACAAGAAAGAAAAAGTTGTGCTCCTTGTTCTAAAGTAATAGGTACTGGATTTCCTAGAATACCAATTTTCATCATTCCTAAAAAGGCGCCCAAAAAACCATAAAATCCTTGGGTTCCAGGGAGAGCAACTAAGATAAAAAGACTGCCGAATTTAGTCGGGTCTTCAGCCAACACACCGCTAGCTACACGGGAAACATAGGAAATTCCTAATGCCGAACCGATACCAGCTAAAAATGCTGATAAAGCAAAACCTAAAATTGCTATTCCTAATCCCATATCTCCTCCTTTTAAGTTTCAATTTTTATATATTTTGTTTCTCTTCTTAAAGGCATAAATTTTATTCCCCCACCGGTAAAAAACCTCGGGAAAAACTCTACATAATGTAACCTTAAAGTATGAACAAAAGCACTTAAAACATTTATTGCTATATTATAAATATGGCCGATTAAAAAAATAATCAAAGCTCCTAAAATTCCTAATACTGGAATTTTAATCACTAAAAAAGCAATGGTATTTATCGCCATGGCGATACCAGCGGTTACCATACCTAAAGCCATTAATCTTATGTAAGAAAGAACTACACCAACGAAACTAGTGCCACCGTATAAATTATAAATTCCCCAAATAATTTTTTTCAATAAACGCCGGTTATTTTTAAAAATGAAAAAAGTAATTAACGAAGCAAAAGCTGGTAAAATTTTATTTATCTGTTGAAAACCATATAGAACCAAAATTATAAAAGTAGCACCACTAATTATTAACTTTTCTTTTTTAAATTCTTCTTTTAAAGAAAGAATAATAAAGAGAATAATTAATATTAACAAAATATATTTAAAAGGATACAATATAGTAGGCAAAATTTTGAAATAGGAACCAAAAAGTATTAAGAGGCAAAAAATTATAAGAGATAAAACAAATTGTTTTAAAAACGTGCATTCTTCAAAACGCGAAAGAGAGATAATAAAAGAAATGCCTAAAAAAAGAAGTATTAACAAATAAAACTTCTTAAAGTAAAGATAGAGAATAAATGAATTCAAAATAATAAACCAAGAACCCTCATTAAAAATTGCGGGTAAGGGGTTTTTTATCTTAAAAGCTTCGTAAACCTCCAACAAAAAACCGTAGTTTAAATGGATATATCCCAAAATTAAAGAAATGATGAAAAATATTAACGGGTTTTTAAAAGGGTCGAAGATAACCAATTTATTTTTCAATTCTTTCAAAAAAATTATGTTAAATCTATCAAAAAAATCACCAAACCAACCGTTAGTAATTGCTCCAGCAAAAATAGTAAAAATTGAACAAATTAAAAGAAGGGTCAAAAATTTTTTAGCTTTAGGATATTTTTTCAATAAAAAAAATGAAAGGAACGTCAAAACAACCCCGTAGCCAGCGTCAGTTAAACATAAAGCAAAAAAGATAGCAAAAAAAGGTGCCAAAAAGGGAGTAGGATCAATTTCATTGGGCTTCGGCATTCCGTACAAGTCCAACACAATTTCAAAGGGATAAAAAAGTTTCTTGTTTTCTAAAGCAACTGGAATTTCTTCGTTTTCTTCGGGGGCAACAACTTGGTAAATAACCGTAGAAAAAGATTTGACAAATTTTTCAAAAATAAAAAGATCTTTTTCTTTTAACCAACCAGTTATAAAAACACATCTTTTAGTAAAAGAAAGCCTTTTTTCAACTTCCTTTTTAATTTCTTCGTTAAAAAGATAATCATAATAAATCTTCAATTTTTTAAAATCTTCTCCCCTATTTTTTAATTCTTCTTCCAAACCTTTTTTTAAAACTTCAAGATGGGCTATTTTTTGTTGAAATTGAATAATATTTTCGTTAATTGTTCCTGAATATTTAGTAAGGTCTATAATTTCTAAGCCAATGCTTACTAATTTGCTTTTTATCTCTTCATAAAATTCTTTAAAGATACCAATAAAAAGGGAAATTTCTTCTTTTTCTTCATTAATAATTCTATAAAATCCTTCTTCTTTTTCTAAAATACCTTTTAATTTTACAAAATCGCCTTTTCTAATTTTGCCAAAAAGAAAATTAAAATGTTTAATATTTTTCAATTCTTCCAAGGGATAAACGAAATTTTTAAAAGGCACAATTTTTTTAATTTCTGTTTGGTAATAATTAATTTCTTTTTCTAACTCCTCAATTTTTTTCTTTTTTTCTAAAATAGTATCAATGATATTTTGTAAATCTTCCTTTTTTAAATTTTCTAAACTCTTTTCAGAAATTAAAATTTCCCCTTTTTTTAACTCTTCATCAATAAAAGGATTCAAAAAATTAATAATTTCTTCAATCTTATTTAAAATATCTTTCTGAATGGTCAAAGATTCAGTTGTAATATTAGCCAGATGAAAAATTCCTAAATTTTGAAGACCAGCTAAAAATCCTTCTTTTTCTTCTTGGTGGAGAATAATTAATAATTTTTTTATTTTGGCAATTGCCATATTTCAAAGAATTTATCTTTTAAATAGTTTAAAACTTTTTTGAAATTACTATTTGCTTTAAGTTCCAAATCTTTTATTCTTTCTTCAATTTCCTTCTCTTTTTTTAATCTTTCTTCCTCCAGTTTTTTAATCGTCTCATTAATTTTTTCTTCTTTTATTTTTGCGATTTCTCTTTTAAAATTTTCTATTTTTAACTCGCATTCTCTTTTCTTTTGATTAATTAAATGCCCCGCGTATTTTTTAGCTTCTTCAATTATTCTCTCAGCTTCTTCCTCAATTTTCTGAATTGCTTTTAAAATTTCATTTTCCATAGATTATTATTTTATAAAACTTTTCTTAAAAATCAATCAATCCTTAATTTTAAAAATTTATAATTATTACTTAAAATTGACAATTTTATTATTAACAATTATAATTAATTATGAAGAAAAGAATTTTAACAGGAGACCGTCCTACGGGTCCGCTTCATCTCGGTCATTATATCGGCACAATTATTAATCGGGTAAGATTACAATACGAATACGAAACTTTTATCATTATCGCTGATGTCCAAGCACTGACTACTAATTTTGAACATCCAGAACTTTTAAAAGAAGATGTTTTACAAGTTGCCATTGATAATTTGGCTTGTGGAATAAATCCCGAAGTAACTTCTATTTTTATTCAGTCGATGATTCCTGAAATTGCTGAATTAGCGATTTATTATTCAATGCTGGTCTCAGTAAATCTTCTTTTTCATAATCCTACAATTAAAACTGAAGCTAAGCAATATCATTATGAAAAAAGTATGCCCTACGGCTTTTTAGGTTATCCGGTACACCAGGCAGCCGACATTACTTTTTGTAAAGCCAATTTAGTACCGGTTGGTGAAGACCAATTACCCCATATTGAATTAACAAGAAAAATTGTTAGAAAATTTAATCAATTGTATGGTGAAGTTTTAGTTGAACCAGAACCTCTTTTGTCTTCAATACCTAGGCTTCCGGGTTTAGACGGAAATGCCAAAATGAGCAAAAGTTTAGGAAATTGTATTTATTTAGGTGATCCCCCGGAAGAAATCGAAAAAAAAGTGAAAAAGGCAGTTACTGACCCTCAAAGGATTCATCCTACTGATCCAGGACATCCGGAAATTTGTACGGTTTTTCTTTATCATAAAGCTTTCAATGAAAATGGGTATTTAGAGATTGAAGAAGAATGTAAAAAAGGGAAAATCGGTTGTGTTTTTTGTAAAGAAAAATTAACCAATATTCTTAATGAGATTTTGAAACCAATTAGAGAAAAAAGACATTATTATGAACAAAGAAAAAAAGAAGTTATGGAAATTCTTTACGAAGGGACTAAAAAAGCAAAAAAGATTGCTGAAGAGACAATGAAAGAAGTGCGGGCAGCAATTAAGATTGATTATTTTAAATGAAAAATTACGGAATAATTCTGGCTGCGGGTAAAGGTAAAAGGTTCGGTGGATTAAAACAGTTTTTTTTGATAAATAATATACCTCTTTTTATTTATTCAACAATTGCTTTTCAAAACTCTAACTGCGATGAAATCTTTATTGTTACTTTAGAAAATAAAAAAAAAGAAGTACGGCAATGGATTAACACTTTTTCCCTTTCTAAAGTGAAAAAAATTATTAGCGGTGGAAAAGAAAGATATCATTCGGTTATGAACGCTTTAAAATTTTTACCAGCTAAGGGTTATGTAGCAATCCACGATGCTTCTCGGCCCCTAATTACTCCTAATTTTATTAATCACGGATTTAATTTGGTTAAAAAATATAAAGCGGTAGTTTTTGGGATACCTACGGAGGATACTTTAAAAATCATTTATGATAACGAAATAATCACTACCTTAGAAAGAGAAAATGTTTATCGCATTCAAACTCCTCAATTTTTTGACATCGCGCTTTTGAAAAAAGCTTATTCTTTAGCTAAAAAATATCAATGGCAAGGCTTGGACGATGCTACTTTTTTAGAAAAAGCCGGCTTTAAAGTATATTTTTTTAAAGGCGATAAAAAAAATATAAAAATTACTACCAAAGAAGATTTAAAACTGATAAAAAATTTGTTAAGAAAATGAATTTAGCAATCATCGGTTCTACTGGATTTTTAGGAAGACAGGCACTTTTAGTGATTAAAAAATTAAAGAAAGATTTTAATATTTTTGCTCTTGCCTGTGAAAAAAATATCAAATTATTAGCCCAACAAGCAAAAGAATATAAACCTCGGTATTTAGTAGTTTATGACGCTAATCAATATAAAAATTTTAAAAATAACTTTTTCTTTTCCGGCACGAGAATTGTTGGCACTCAGGATGGTTTATTAGAAATTGCTTCTCATCCCGAGGTTGACGGTATTCTTTTCTTGGCTTCCGGAACCGATAGTTTAAATGCTTTAACTTTAGCGATTAAAAAAAGAAAGAAAATTGCTTTAGCTTCTAAAGAATTAATCGTTGCTTTCGGTCAGTTTGTTTTTGATTTAGCTAAAAAAGAAAAAGTAGAAATTCTTCCTATTGATTCAGAATTAGTAGCGTTTCATTTACTTTTGAGTAAATACGGAAGTAATAAAATAAAAAGATTTTTTCTTACGGCTTCCGGCGGAGCTATTTTTAACTATCAAAAGGATTTGGCCAAAATTACAGTGCAAGAAGTTCTTTCTCATCCAGTCTGGAAAATGGGAAAAAAAATTACTGTTGATTCAGCAACTCTAATAAACAAAATATTTGAAATCGTTGAAGTCAGTCATTTTTTTGATACGGAAATAAAAAAGATTGATATTTTGATTCATCCTCAAGGAATTATCCACGGATTAATAGAAAATAATAACGGAATTGTTTACGGAATGTTTAGCGAACCGGATATGAAAATTTTTATCTCCTATACTCTTTTAAAAATGATAGACAAGGATTACGATTTTTTAAACAAAAGATTAAAAAATTTTCCTTTTAATTTAAATTTATTCAAACCTAATGAAAAACTTTTTCCGGCTTTAAAACTTCTTAAACATTTAGAAAAAAACTCCTCAATACCAGCTGTATTAGTTGGAGCTGATGAAATAGCTGTAGAAAATTTTTTAAAAGGAAAACTTAAATTTCTGGAAATTGTAAAGGTTATCGAAAAAACTTTAAAAGCCCATAATAAAATCTCTAATCCTACTTTAAGCGAACTTATCCAAGCGGAAAATTGGGCTAAAAGGTATGCTCAAGAATTAATAATGAATAAGAAGAAATCGTAAAATGGAACTACTAATAGTAATAATTGTTATCGGTATTTTAATCACTATTCACGAAATTGGTCATTTAGTGACCGCTAAGATTTATCGTATACCGGTGGAAAAATTTTCTATTGGTTTTGGCCCAGTACTATTAAAAAAGCAAATTAAAGAAACCACTTACGCTCTTTCTCTTATTCCTTTAGGCGGTTATATAAAATTAAAAGGCGAAGAGAGCGAAGAAGAAGACGGTTTTTTAGCTCAGCCGATAAAGAAAAAATTAATGGTTGTATTCATGGGGCCATTAGCCAATTTAATTTTAGGATTTTTTCTTTTATTTCTTTTATATTTTCTTTTCGGAATAAAATATTCACCACCCATTATTAATTACGAAACCCAAACCGGACCATTTCAAAAAGGTGATATTTTATTGTTTATTAACAAAGATACTATAAATTCCTTTGAAAAAGCAGTAGAAATCTTAAATAAAAATTTGAACAAAAACACTTTCTTTATAGTTAAAAGAAAAAATAAAACAGTTAATTTCTATTGGATAGTAAATGATAGTGTTAAAAATCTTTACCCACTTATTTTACCGATTTTAGAAAGAGTAAAAAAAGGAAGTCCAGCAGAAAAAGCCGGCTTGAAACCTTATGATACGATTATTGCGGTAAATGATACTTTTATAAGCAGCTGGGAGGAATTGATTGAAAAAATAAGAAATTCTGGCGGGAGAAAAATAAAAATTACTTATAAAAGAAAAGGCGTCTTTCATACTGAGCTTACTCCCCAATTAGTTACTGCTGATACGGCTTCTAAAAAAGTACCTCAAATAGGTGTTTGGGTATATCTACCAAGAATAAAAGTAAATTTCTTTAATGGTATTTATCAAGCCATTATGCGAACTGGATATATAAGTATCCAGACATTTGTAATTCTTCACAAGTTAATAACTGGAAAAGTTTCACGGAAAGCCTTGGGAGGACCCATTATGGTTGCTCAATTAACTTATGAAAGTTTGCGTTGGGGTTGGGAATATTTTTTAGCATTATTTGGTTTATTAGCTATCAATCTTTTTATTGTTAATATTTTACCTATCCCGGTTTTGGATGGTGGGCGAGGATTAATTTTTGTAATTGAACATTTTATGAAAAGAAGATTAACAAAAAAAGAATTAGATACTGCCATTACCATTGGTTGGGTGATTATTATGCTTTTGATTATCTTTACCTTTTATAATGACCTTTCTCGAATATTTAAAACTAAGTGAAAAAAATTCTTTTTGTTTATCTTCCTGCTATTTCTCTTTGGTATCGCGAATATTTTCCTCCGAAAGGAGCAAAATATTTTTTAAAAGAAAAAGAAGAAATTTCCCAAATAAAAAATCTTATCAATTTTGATTGTCAGGATTTAAGATTAAGAAAATTAGAATTTAAAGATTATACCCATATTTTTGTTTATTGTGATTTTTTAAGCGATTTTTCTACTATAATTTCAACAATTGAATTGATAAAAGAAAAAAATGATAAAAGAAAGATCTTTCTCTTTGGTCCCTTAATTACCCATTATTTTTATTATCAGCCTTCCCTTTTTGAAAATTTGCAAGAGAAAAATGTTTCTTTAATAGTGGGATTTTTACCGAATATTATTAAAGAAGTTTTAGAAAAAGAAAAAAACATTTACTTTGCCTCCCCTTTTCCTAATTATTTGCCGGTCCCAGCTAAAATTTCTTTAATAATCGGCTGTCACTGTTTACCAATTTTTAAACCTTTTTGTAAAAATTTTCTCTATTTTAGAGATAACATTAAAATTCGAAAAATAAAAGAAGTAATAGGCGAAATTATTAATCAACCTGAAAAAACAATAGCAATTGACGATGAAGACATCGCCAGTAATTTAGATTATTATACTGATTTTTTTTCTTTTGTTCGTCGCTTCCGAAAACATTGGCTGGTTAAAGCTTCTTATAAAATTTTTGAATCTTCTCAATTTATCCACCTTTTAGCAAAAGCTGGGGTAAAAATTATTTATCTTAATGAAACTTGGCTTACTTTAGAAGACATATTAACAAAAGAAGTAAATAAATTGGTAAAAGAAAAACGAAAAGAAGTAAAAACCATTCAGAAGGAGAAAATTCTTGTGGGGGCTAACCTTTCTTTTGTTTTAGAAAATAAAGAAATAAATTTTAAAAAACTGTATAACCTTTTAAAAAAAATTGATTTCGATTTTTTAGAAGTAAGATTCTTTGTAAAAGAAAACCAAGGTTTTCGTTTAGAAAATATTCACTACCAACCATTTTTAAGAGAAAATTCGCCCGCGGTTTTAAAAAGAGAATTTTACTCTTTAAAAAATATTATCTATCGTTTATCAAAAAGGCCTAGAAGAATTGGTTTTTATAATACCCTTTTTTATGCCCTACCTTTGAACCTTGCCTACCGGCAAAATTTTTTAGAAGGAATCCCTTATCCTCCCTAAGTTAAACAACATTTTCCACTTTTTTCACCTCCGGAAATTTTTCTTTTAATCGCTGTTCAACTCCTAAAGTAAGAGTGAAAGTAGCAAAAGGACAGCTAGCACAACTTCCAAAAAGTTTTACTTTCACAATTCCATCGTCAGTTATCTCTACAATTTCACCATCCCCACCATCAGCAATAAGACCGGGCCTTATTTCTTTTTCAAAAATTTCTTTTATCTTTTCTTTTATTTCTTCATTCATTTTTCTCTCCTTTTAAATATCTTTTAAAAAGTTTTCCCCATTCAGTTAAGAAAAATCTTCCTAAGCGAACTTTACCAATAAAAGGATACCACAAAAAATCGTGATAAAAAGTAGAAGCAATTGGCGCCCAGATCCATAAGGGTGAGTGAAGAGCAATTTTTTTTAAAAATCTTAAATAACCCTTTCGCAATTGTTGGTCACCAAAAATAACAAAACTTTTTTTGGTTTTAAATTTAAAATTCAAATTACTAATATCATCGCCATAAATTTTTATTTTTTCAATATCAGCACAACCTAATCCCATTTCGTGGGCAATTTTTAAATAAGGAATTTTTAATGGCTCAAATCCCATTATCTTACTAGCAACTGCGTCTAAAGCTACCGAATCAAAAGAAGCCAAAATTAAATTACCAATATAAGGAAGCATTGTTCTCGGGCCAGCACCATTGCCACACACTGTTCCGTCCATAACCGCAAAAATTATCGGGTGGATTTCTTTCTGCATTAAAAGCAAATCCACTAAAACTTCGTGAATAAATTCGTGACCGTAATGTCTTACTTCTTTTAAAAGACCGCCAAAGGCATTTTTAATCGCACCGGTCGTTATTGAATGCCCATGAGTTTTCATTGTTGGTAAATGAATAACCTGTTTATTAATGAAAAACTTCGGAATATAAACCCCATCTTTGAAAATTTTGTCAATCTTCAATAATGAAGTTTTAAATTCATATTTTACCCATTCAACTTCTGGTAAAGGAACAAATTTCAAACCATATTTTTCCAACACATAAAGCCAACCTTGATTTTTAGCCCCTTTTTTCACATCGGTCACAACCGTTTTATTTTCACAAGGATAAATTTTTTCTTTATCATAGCCATCTTTTAAAAGAGTTCTTAAAACTCCTTCCAATTGCCAAGGTGGTGAAGAAGATGCTGGATAGAAAAGCGTCCAAGAAAGGTTTAATTTAATTATAATCTCTTTACTTTTATTCAAAAAATTTTGATAATTAGCCAAATGGAGTAATCTTTCGTAATCAATTAAAACCCTTTCCGGAGATGTTTTTAAAACAAAAACCTCACTCATTTAAATTTATAAACAATGAGTATTACACAAACTAACCAAAGGAGAATATCCACTAATAAAGGAACATCTTTTACAAACGCTCTATCTGGATTATCACTAAACCTTTTGTGATAGACAAGGTAAAGATAGCGGAAAATTCCGTAAATAACAAAAGGTAAGGTTAAAACTAAGTTTTTAGTTTTAAATTTATGAACTGTTTCTGGTGCTACGGTGTAAATGGTATAAGCAATTAGGGAAGAAGCCGTTGTGACACTAATCATCTGGTCAATAAAATCGTGAGAATAACTTTCTAAAACTTTACGGTGGCAATTTGCTGAATTATTAAGAAGAAAAATCTCGCTTTTTCTTTTGGTTAATGCTAAAAATAATGCCAACAAAATAGTACAAATAAAAAGCCATTCAGAGAGAGAAACCTTAATTAATAAAGTACCTGCCCAGGCTCTTAAGAGGAAAAAAATCGCAACTGTAATAACATCTAAAATTACTATTTCTTTAAGAATTAATGTGTAAAGAAAAGATAATCCAATATAAAAAAGTAAAATCAAAAAAAATGATGGTGACAAAAGATAAGACAAATAAAGACTAACAGATAACAAAATTAAAGCAAAAATTAAACCTTCTTGCTTACTTATTTTTCCACTAGCAATAGGCCGCTCTTTCTTTTTTGGATGGATGCTGTCTTTCTCATAATCTTTTATGTCATTAATAATATAGAGAGAACCGGCACTAAAAGAAAAGAGAAAAAAACCAAAAATAGTTTTTATTAATAAAGAAAAATCAAATAACTTCTGAGCAAAGATTAAACCAGCAAAAATCAAAAAATTTTTAATCCACTGACTTGGTCTTAAAGAAATGATTAAATAATAAATTTTTTTCATTTAATTAAGTATAACCTTTAAATAGATTATTTTCAATATAAATTTGACTTTTTGTTTTATTCTTTTATAATTTAAAAGTTAAAAAATGGAGGAGTTATGGCATACGGAGCAATAAGAGAATTTTTAAGAACCGAATTAGAAAATACCAAAAAAGCTGGACTTTATAAAGAAGAGCGTTATATTTTAACGCCCCAATCAAGTGAAATTGTTGTTGAATATCCGGAAGGAAGTAAACCGAAAAGGGTGCTAAATTTCTGTGCTAATAATTATTTAGGGCTTTCCTCGCATCCAAAAGTGATTGAAGCTGCTAAGAAAGGATTGGAAACCCATGGTTTTGGGCTTTCTTCTGTTCGTTTTATCTGTGGAACCCAAGATATTCATAAAACATTAGAAAAGAAAATTGCCCAGTTTCTTGGAACTGAAGACGCAATTTTATATTCTTCCTGCTTTGATGCAAATGCTGGCCTTTTTGAACCCCTTTTTAATGAACAAGATGCAATTATTTCTGACCGTTTAAATCATGCTTCAATTATTGATGGAATAAGAATGTGCAAAGCAGAAAGATTTATTTACCAACATGGTGATATGAAAGATTTAGAAGAAAAACTAAAAGCAACACAAAATAAAAGATTTCGAATTATCGCTACTGATGGCGTTTTCTCCATGGATGGTGATTTAGCAAACCTTCCAGATATCTGCGAATTGGCTGACAAGTATGATGCCTTAGTAATGATTGACGATGCTCATGCTACTGGTTTTATCGGAAGGACCGGGAGGGGAACTCCAGAATACCATAATGTAATGGGTAGAGTAGATATTATTACCACCACCTTTGGTAAAGCAATGGGCGGTGCTTCCGGTGGCTGCACTGCTTCCCGAAAGGAAATTGTAGAAATATTAAGGCAGAGATCGAGACCTTATTTATTTTCTAACACTTTAAGCCCCGTAATTGTAAATGCTACGATAGCGGTGATTGATTTGTTGAGTGAAACAACTGAATTGCGGGATAAATTAGAGTGGAATACTAAATATTTCCGGGAAAAGATGATGGAACTGGGCTTTGATATTAAACCCGGGATACACCCAATTGTTCCAATTATGCTTTATAATGCCCGATTATCACAAGAATTTGCTCGTGATTTATATTACGAAGGAATTTATGTGGTTGGATTTTTCTACCCGGTAGTACCAAGAGGAGAAGCACGAATTAGGGTTCAGTTATCAGCAGCTCATACCAAAGAGCACATTGACCAGGCATTAGAAGCCTTTAAGAAAATTGGCGACAAATACAAAATCCGGGGCAAAAAGAGAGAAGATATAATTGCTATGTACGGCGAGCAATAATTTATTTTAAAAAAACAAATAAATATCCGAAAAATAAAGATAAGATAGAAATTAAAGTAAGATAGATTATCAATATAGAAAAACCGAATTCTTTTTTAATTAATAATATTGTACCATAACTGGTTATTGGACCAACAAGAAGAAGAACCAAGCCGGCTCCTGTATTTAATCCTTGCAGTATTAGGGCGTAAACTAAAGGAACAGAAGCAGTGGCACAGATATACATTAATAAACCAAAAATAAGAGCAAAAAGATACCCATAGAAACCGCCTAAATATCTTTTAATCAAAATTCCAATCGGTGAAAAGGAAGCGACGACCGCTGCCAAAATTATTCCG